>SKDZ01000891.1_pt1 | contig 12765 bp, 8 predicted proteins | sample 4826551 | NCBI WGS metagenome assembly SKDZ01 (sample SAMN11008822, study PRJNA524170) | human gut metagenome | biome: Human fecal sample; material: Feces; isolation source: fecal sample from pouch patient p12, p15 | host: Homo sapiens | place: Israel: Tel-Aviv | collected 2016-02-02 | reverse complement strand
ACGTTTTTCATTTTGCACAATGATACCTGGGGCATTCAATTCAAGCAAACGAGCCAAACGGTTGTTACGGTTGATAACACGACGGTAAAGGTCATTCAAGTCAGATGCAGCGAAACGTCCACCATCCAATTGAACCATTGGACGAAGATCTGGTGGAATAACTGGCAAGATGTTAAGTACCATCCATTCTGGTTTGTTACCAGATTTGTAGAAGGCATCAAGCACGTCCAAACGACGGACAGCTTTGATACGTTTTTGCCCTGTTGCTGTTTTCAATTCTTCCTTAAGTTCAGCGATTTCAGATTTCAAATCAACGCGTTTAAGAAGATCTTGGATAGCTTCAGCACCCATTTTCGCAACAAATGAGCCTTGTCCGTATTCTTGTAATTTTTCACGATATTCACGCTCAGTCAAAAGTGATTTTGGTTCAAGCGGAGTATCTTTTGGATCAATAACTACGTAAGCAGCGAAGTAAATAACTTCTTCAAGAGCACGTGGACTCATATCAAGAGTAAGTCCCATGCGTGATGGAATACCTTTGAAGTACCAGATGTGTGATACTGGAGCTTTCAATTCAATGTGTCCCATGCGTTCACGACGAACTTTAGCACGTGTTACTTCAACACCACAGCGGTCACAAACAATTCCTTTATAACGAATACGTTTATATTTACCACAAGCACATTCCCAGTCTTTTGTTGGTCCAAAGATTACTTCATCAAAAAGACCTTCACGTTCTGGTTTGAGCGTACGATAGTTGATTGTTTCAGGTTTTTTAACTTCACCATAAGACCATGAACGGACTTTACTTGGTGAGGCTAATGTGATTTGCATACTTTTAAAACGATTTACGTCAACCACTAGTTTTACCTTTCTTTATTGTTCTTTTGAAAATAGCAGAGCTACTTTCTAATTTGTCACGACTTACAAACTTTTGTCTGCAAGACATTATTTATCGTTATAGGACTCATTCAAACAATCTGACTAGGAAAGGCAAGGTTGGCTTGCACTTTCCATGTCTAAATTGTTATTTCCTATTATTTATTTTCTTCAGCAGAAACTCCTACTTTTTCAGCAGATTCAGTTTCTTGCTTTTGACGAGCTTTTTCAAGGTCATCAACGTGCATAACGTCGTCGTCTTCACCTTCATCAAGATCACGAAGTTCTACTTCGTTATCATCTTCATCAAGCACACGCATATCAAGACCAAGTGATTGCAATTCTTTAACAAGCACTCGGAATGATTCTGGTACACCTGGTTTTGGAATTGGTTTACCTTTAGTGATAGCTTCATAAGCTTTAAGACGTCCAGTCACATCATCTGACTTGTATGTCAAGATTTCTTGAAGGACATTTGATGCACCATAAGCTTCCAAAGCCCAAACTTCCATTTCACCGAAACGTTGTCCACCAAATTGTGCTTTACCACCAAGAGGTTGTTGTGTAACAAGTGAGTAAGGACCAACTGAACGAGCGTGAAGTTTATCATCAACCATGTGGTGAAGTTTGATCATGTACATGATACCAACAGAGACACGATTATCAAATGGTTCACCTGTACGACCGTCATAAAGAACTGTCTTAGCGTCGCTATCCATACCAGCTTCACGAACAGTATCCCAAAGGTCTTCTGAAGTTGCCCCGTCAAAGACTGGAGTTGCAATGTGAATACCGAGGTTACGAGCTGCCATACCAAGGTGAAGTTCCATAACTTGTCCGATATTCATACGAGATGGCACCCCAAGAGGGTTCAACATGATATCAACTGGAGTTCCGTCTGGAAGATATGGCATGTCTTCAACAGGAACGATACGAGAAACAACCCCTTTGTTTCCGTGACGACCGGCCATTTTATCTCCGACTTTGATTTTACGTTTTTGTGCAATGTAAACACGAACGAGCATGTTGACACCTGATTGCAATTCATCACCGTTAGCACGTGTGAAGATTTTAACGTCACGAACAACACCGTCTCCACCGTGTGGTACACGAAGTGATGTATCACGTACTTCACGAGATTTATCACCGAAGATTGCGTGAAGAAGGCGTTCTTCAGCAGAAAGGTCTTTTTCACCTTTAGGTGTTACTTTACCTACAAGGATATCACCTTCTTTAACTTCAGCACCAATACGGATAATACCCATTTCGTCAAGGTCTTTAAGAGCTTCTTCACCAACGTTTGGAATTTCGCGAGTGATTTCTTCAGGGCCTAACTTAGTATCACGTGTTTCTGATTCAAATTCTTCCAAGTGAACTGATGTGTAAACATCTTCTTTAACAAGACGTTCGCTCATGATAACGGCATCTTCATAGTTGTAACCATCCCATGTCATGTAGGCAACGATTGGGTTTTGACCAAGTGCCATTTCACCTTTTTCCATAGAAGGTCCGTCAGCAATGAAGTCACCTTTTTCAACAATATCACCAACTTTAACAAGTGTACGTTGGTTGTATGCTGTACCTGAGTTTGAACGACGGAATTTAGTAATGTGGTAAACATCAAGTGAACCATCTTCACGACGAACTTCAACTTTTTCAGCGTCTGAGAAGACTACGCGTCCATCATGTTTAGCGATAACAGCGGCACCAGAATCGTGAGCTGCTTGATATTCCATACCAGTACCAACATATGGTGCATGTGGGTCAATCAATGGCACCGCTTGACGTTGCATGTTGGCACCCATAAGGGCACGGTTTGAATCATCATTTTCAAGGAAAGGAATACATGCTGTCGCAACGGCAACTACTTGTTTAGGAGAAACATCCACGAAGTCAACGATGTTTGATGGGAATTCTTGGTTATTACCTTGATGACGTCCCATAACAATTTCTTCAGCGAATGTTCCATCTTCGTTAAGTTTCGAGTTAGCTTGCGCTACCGTGTATTCATCTTCTTCATCGGCAGTCAACCAAACAATTTCGTTTGTAACCACACCAGTAGTACGGTCAACTTTACGATATGGTGTTTGGATGAAACCATATTTATTAAGATGTCCGTATGTTGACAAGTTATTAATCAAACCGATGTTAGGTCCTTCAGGAGTTTCAATCGGACACATACGACCATAGTGAGTGTAGTGCACGTCACGAACTTCATAACCAGCACGGTCACGAGTCAAACCACCAGGTCCTAAGGCTGACAAACGACGTTTGTGAGACAATTCAGAAAGTGGGTTGTGTTGGTCCATGAACTGTGACAATTGAGAAGAACCGAAGAATTCTTTAACAGCCGCAGTTACAGGACGAATGTTGATGATTTGTTGTGGTGTCAACACTTCATTGTCTTGAACTGACATACGTTCACGAACATTACGTTCCATACGAGCAAGACCAATACGGAATTGGTTAGCAAGCAATTCACCAACGGCACGAATACGACGGTTACCAAGGTGGTCGATATCGTCAACTTTACCAAGACCTTCAGCAAGATTAAGGAAGTATGACATTTCAGCCAAGATGTCTGCTGGTGTAAGTGCACGCGCTTTATCATCAGGATTTGCATTACCTACGATTGTAACAACGCGGTCTGGGTCAACCGGTGACACAACTTTGAATTTTTGAAGAACGACAGGTTCAGTGACAACAGCGTAATCATTTGGTGTGTAAACAAATTTGTTAAGGTCACCATCTAATTGTTCAGCAATTGAATCAATCACGTCACGTGTCATTACTGTACCAGCTTCAACAAGAATTTCACCAGTTTCAGTATCAACCAAGTTTTCAGCTATAGTTTGGTTCAAGAGACGAGTCTTGACGTTAAGTTTTTTATTGATTTTGTAACGTCCAACAGCTGCCAAGTCATAACGACGTGGGTCAAAGAAACGAGCTACAAGCAAACTACGTGAGCTATCGGCTGTTTTTGGTTCACCTGGACGAAGGCGTTCGTAAATTTCTTTAAGCGCTTCGTCAGTACGTGAATCTGCTGGATTTTTATGAATATCTTTTTCAATAGTATTACGAACAAGCTCGCTGTCACCGAAGATATCCACGATTTCATCATCACCTGAGAAACCAAGTGCACGTACAAGTGTTGTAAATGGAATTTTACGTGTACGGTCAATACGTGTGTAAGCAATGTCTTTTGAATCTGTTTCTAATTCAAGCCAAGCTCCACGGTTAGGAATTACAGTTGAACCGTAACCAACTTTACCGTTTTTATCAACTTTATCGTTGAAATAAACACCAGGAGAACGAACTAACTGAGAAACGATAATACGTTCACCACCGTTGATGATGAATGTACCCATTTCAGTCATGATTGGGAAATCACCGAAGAAAACTTCTTGAGTTTTGATTTCTCCTGTTTCTTTATTAATCAAACGGAAGGTTACAAAAATAGGTGCTGAATAAGATGCATCGTGGATACGAGCTTCTTCAAGCGTATATTTAGGCTCTTTTAATTCGTAACCAACAAATTCAAGCTCCATAGTATCCGTAAAGTTTGTAATCGGAAGTACATCTTCAAAAACTTCTCTCAATCCATTATCCAAGAAGTCTTTAAAAGAATCCGTTTGAATTTCAATCAAGTTAGGTAAATCAAGAACTTCCTTGATTCTTGAAAAGCTACGACGTGTACGGTGTTTTCCGTACTGAACTTCATGTCCTGCCAAGTTTTTTACTCCTTCATTAAAATACAGAGGTCAATAAATGTCACATAACCCGATTCCCTTCATTTTGACGAGAATCATCATTATTTTTCATTTTGACCTTTATAGTTAGGTTGCTCATTAAAACACCCTGCCAAGTGTGTCGTTGATGTGAATTTTTAGAATCTTTAAACATAGGTTACAACTCCTATTTTTTCTAAAATTAGGCACAAAAAGAGCAGCTAAATCTGACCAGTAAAAGTGTGATTTAACTGCTGTAAACCTTAGTTGGACAATATTTCAACTAAAGCAGACGACAAATAGTTGTTAACATTATACCTTATTTTTTTAATTTTTGCAAGTATATTAGTTGCTGCTACTTGTTGTGATAGATGAATTACTCAACAAACTTTCCCAAGCTTTTGTATAATCACTATCTGTCCCACCAATAGCAAATTTATAAGTCATTGTACCTGCACCATTCTTAGCCCAATAACTTGTCGTTGTTTCACCACTCACAGTAAGCGAACGACCATTGACCGTCACCGTACCAGGCTGTAAACCTGTTGCTTTAAGAACAGTTGATTTGATAACATTTGAAGACAAACTATATTTCTTACCAACACCTAAGACACTTGAATCAGCGTTATAGATGGCATTAACCAAATAAGCCATGTACTGCGCATTATAAGAATATCCTGCTGCATCAGGTAAGGAAGTATTGTCGTCATTACCTGCCCAACCACCAAGCGTTACTTTCGGTGTTGATAGCACAAGCCACACGTCTGTATAATTGTCAGTTGTACCGGTTTTACCTGTCCAATCCGCACTAGCGGCTGTCGCATTTAAACTCTTCAAATCTGCATAAAATTTTGTCGTACCACCACCAGTGATAACTTCTTTTAATAACTGATTTAAAATGCTAGCCGTTGCTTCAGAAAAGACACGTACAGGATTAGCTTTATGTTGATAAATAACATTGCCTTGACTATCTGTGATACTGTCAACCATGTAACCTTTCAAGTAAACACCACCATTTGAAATCATTTGGTAAGCATTAACTTGTTGAAGAACTGTTGTCTCAATTCCTCCACCTAAAGGCAAGCTTTCAATAGAATAATCATCAATATCATATCCCATTTTCTTCATGTAAGATTCAACATCAACGTCATCATTGAGCAACATTTGATACGTCCAATAAGCTGGAATATTCCATGACGTATTCAAAGCTTCTTGGAGAGTAACCATTGCCGTTCCTTCTTCACTACCGTGCATGATTGACTGACCACTAGAGAAAGTTGTCGGATAGTTAGATAACATACTAGCACTACCTAAAAGCCCTTGGTCAATAGCAATCCCATATGCGATAATCGGCTTAATACTTGACCCTGGCGACCTCGCAGTATCAAACGCATGGTTGTTCTGGTTAGTTGAATAATCCCGTCCACCAATAAAGCCTAGAATAGCTCCAGTAGAATTATCCATCAAGACATTACCAACCTCAACTGTTTGAGAGCTTCCTTGGTCAAGCGTGCTACCATACTGTGCCACAGCATTCTGCATGGTATTATAAACATCTTTATCAATCGTTGTTTTAACGGTATACCCCCCCTGTTGCAACGCTTCTAAAGCCAATTTTTGGTAAGATTCCTTCGTTGAATCATTTTTTAGTTCTTGTTCAGAAACACCATTTTGCTCAACCAAATAATCATACATGATATCCTGAGCTTCTTCTAAAACAGCATAATAAAGAAAATCATGTTCACTCGTTGTCGTCGATTCAGGTTGAATGAAATCCCGACTAACATCATAAGCCTTATATTCCTCATATTCAGCTTTAGTCAAATAGCCTGCGCGATATATATTGTAAAGGACATCTTGCTGACGAGACAAACCATAAGCCATATCCTCCTCGTCTTTCAACTGCCCTGTAGCTGTGTATGGGGAATAGACAATCGGACTTTGTGGCAAACCAGCCAAAAATGCCGCTTGTGGAATTGTCAAATCACTGGCTGAAACGCCAAAAATACCTTGCGCTGCTTCCTCAATCCCAGCAATATTTTCACCTTTATTATTACGTCCGAATGGAGAGACATTAAGATAATCAGTCAAAATCTCATCCTTACTCAAATAACGTTCCAGCGCTAATGCGTAGATAATTTCGCGTGATTTACGTCTAAAGGTTGGATCGTCTCCCAAAATTTGTTGTTTAATCAACTGTTGCGTAAGAGTTGATCCACCACTTGTCTCACCCAAACCAAGCACTGAAGCCAAGGTTGCACGAAAAACAGCTTTTGGAACAACACCATCATGGCTCTCAAAATTTTCATCCTCAGTCGCAATAATGGCTTTTTTAACATTGTCTGAAATCTCGTCGCTTTCAACAGGTGTTCGCAACAAATCAGTATCAATACTTGCAATCGAACTACCATCAGAATACGACATCTCTGAAATCCTAGTCAAAGATGTTACCTGACTAACCAGACTTTCCTTGCTAGGAACTTTGACAGAATCAATCTGACTCGCAAGATAACCAAAAGCAGTACCCGCCCCTAACATCCCAAACAGGATAATAATAATATAAAAAAAGTCGGTTAATAATTTCACTGTTCTTAAAGCAACCGAACCCAAATCTATAACACTAAGTTTCTGGTGATTTGTTTTTTTCTTTTCCTTGTTTCTCTTAAACATTCTAATACCTCATTAATATTATACCAAACTTTGATAAAGCTTGCATAGAAGTACCGCTTTTTGATATAATAGCCTGTAAACTACAATATATCATTGAGGTAGAGTTAACTTAGCTAGAAATTACTATTAACCTCAAAATTTTAAGTAAGGAGAAAGCTCGTGAACATATTCGAAGAACTCAAAGAACGTGGCTTAGTTTTTCAAACTACTGATGAAGAAGCCCTTGTCAAAGCATTAACAGAAGGGCAAGTATCCTATTATACTGGTTATGATCCTACAGCTGATAGCTTACACCTTGGTCACCTCGTTGCTATTTTAACATCACGCCGCCTGCAATTAGCAGGGCATAAACCATATGCTCTTGTTGGAGGAGCTACCGGACTTATCGGCGACCCATCATTCAAAGATGCTGAACGCAGTCTTCAAACTAAAGAAACTGTTGACGGCTGGGTAACTAAGATTCAAAATCAATTATCACGTTTCCTTGATTTCGAAAATGGTGACAACAAAGCCGTTATGGTAAACAACTATGATTGGTTTGGCAATGTCAGTTTCATTGACTTCCTACGTGATGTCGGAAAATACTTTACTGTCAATGCTATGATGAGTAAAGAATCCGTTAAAAAACGTATCGAAACTGGTATCTCATACACTGAATTCGCCTACCAAATCATGCAAGGTTACGATTTCTATGAATTAAATGACAAATACAACGTTACCTTGCAAATCGGTGGTTCAGACCAATGGGGAAATATGACTGCTGGTACAGAGTTGCTACGCCGCAAAGCTGATAAAACAGGTCATGTCATGACCGTACCACTCATCACTGATTCAACAGGTAAAAAATTCGGTAAATCTGAAGGAAATGCTGTTTGGCTTGACGCTGAAAAAACATCTCCATACGAAATGTACCAATTCTGGCTCAACGTTATGGATGACGACGCTGTTCGCTTCTTGAAAATCTTCACATTCCTTTCACTAGAAGAAATTGCTGAAATAGAAGAAGAATTCAACGCAGCTCGTCACGAACGCTTAGCACAAAAAATCTTAGCACGCGAAGTTGTCACACTTGTTCACGGCGAAGCAGCTTACAAACAAGCCCTTAAAATCACTGAACAACTCTTCGCCGGAAACATCAAAAGCCTTTCAGCAAAAGAATTGAAACAAGGTCTAAACAATGTTCCTAACTACGCTGTTCAAGCAGACAATAACCGCAATATCGTTGAAATTCTTGTAGCTGCAAAAATCTCACCATCAAAACGTCAAGCACGTGAAGACGTTCAAAATGGTGCCATCTACATCAATGGTGAACGTATCCAAGATTTAGACTACACACTTTCTGACGACGATAAAATCGATAACGAACTAACAGTTATCCGTCGCGGTAAGAAAAAATACTTCGTGTTAACATACTAATTAGCACAATCTTTACAGGCACCATTGGGTGTCTGTTTTTTATAACAGCAAAAAAAGAGGGGCGGCTCCTCTTTTTTAGCTATTACGATGAAGAATCATATTAAATAAATTCACCAAAAGGAAAATTCCCACAAAAATAACCGTAATGGTTGCACTCGCAGGTGTTTCCCAGTAGTAAGACGTGATAATACCAGCCACCATACCAATAAAACCAACGATTACGCCAATAAGAATGACTGATTTAAAATTCTTCCCCAAGCGCATAGCAATACTTGCTGGCAAAACCATAATCGTTGAAACTAAAAGAGCTCCAGCCGCAGGAATTGTCAAAGCGATCGCAATCCCTGTCACAATATTAAAGAGAACAGACATTAAACGGACAGGCAAACCATCAACAAAAGCGGTCTCCTCATCAAATGTCAAAATGTACATCGGTCTAATAAATAAAATCGTTAGAAGCACAACAACAACTGCAATGGCAAACAACGCAATTACCTGCACCATATTTATCGTAATAATCGAACCAAACAAATATTGATCCAAATTAACACTACTACCATTTTCAGACTTACTCGTCACAATCAACGAAATCGCCAAACCAAGCGACATTAAAATAGCTGTTGAAATTTCAACATAATGCTTATAAACCGTCTGCAAGTACTCCAAAATAACCGCAGCAATCGTGACAACAAGAATCGTTGACCAAGTTGTTGAAGTCCCAAGCAAAATGCCTAAGGCAACACCGGCCAAAGAAACGTGGCTAAGCGTATCACTCATTAAACTTTGATGACGTAGGATAAGGAAAATTCCTAAAATCGGGGCAAAAATACTAATAGCAATTACTGCCATAATAGCACGTTGCATAAAATCATAAGAAAATATTTCAATCAACATCAGTAGCCCCTTTCACATCAGTACCATGCACATTAAAACAACGCCATGGCATCTTTTGATTACGTACCAAATGAATGTTACGGTCAGCATAATGTTTTACCTCATCTGGATCATGAGTAATCATCAAAACAGACTTTCCATGTTTATGCGCACTATGATGCATCAACTCATAAAAAGTTTCTGTCGTTCCAGCATCCATACCAGTAGTTGGTTCATCCAAAATAAAAATATCAGGATCAGATGCAAAAATTCTAGCAATAACAACACGCTGTTTTTGCCCACCTGACAAGCTACCAATTCTCTTATGACGATTTTCCCACATGCCAACAGATTCTAAGCTAATTTTGACATGCTCATCATCATGCTTGGTCAGACGACGAAACCAACCATTCCTTGGATAACGCCCTGATTTCACAAATTCATAAACCGTTGATGGAAAACCTGCGTTAAAACTCGCAATTTGCTGTGGTAAATAAGCAATGCGGAGCTTCTTACCCTCTTTATTCGTTTTTGAAATGGTTACTTGACCACTCTTTGGTGTCAAAATACCTAATGTCGCCTTTACCAACGTAGATTTGGCAGCACCATTTTCACCTGTTAAAGTGACAAATTCTCCACTATCAAGATGATAGTTAATTCCTTCTAAAACTGGCTCACTATCATATTGAAAAGACAAATCTTCTACAGTAATATATCTCATTCTCGCCCTTCTAACTCATCTGAAAAGACCTTCAAAAATCGTGCAATAACGTCTTGTTCATCCTCAGAAAACTGGTTAAATAAATTTTTGTAAACAGCCAATGTTGCATCATGATGATGAGTATGCTCTTTGGCAACTGGCTTAGCAATGTCTGTCAATTCAAAATAAGTCACTCGCGCATCCTCTTTATTTTTCACAGACGCTAACATTCCTTGACTCACCAAATACTTAATTGCCTTCGTTACTGCCGCCTGACTAATATTCAAACGTTTTGCCAAATCAGAATTTGTCAAACGTTCATGTGACAGAAGCATTAAGATATGCTCTTGAGTATTTGTTATGGCTACACCACTCTGACAATCACCAAACAACAATTCATGCTGATTTTCTGATTTCAACAAAATTTGATTTACTAACTTATCTACTTGCTTCTCTAGCTGCATATTTCACACCTCATTTCATTAACCAGTTAATTATATCAAAAACTAAAAAAAGAATCAATGACTTGACTCTTTCCTCTATAAAATACGAACTTTGTAAACTTCCTTACAAAAACCACGCATACTATTGACCAGACGGTCGGCTTTTTTTTCCGAACGACACAAAGCATAAACTGTCGGACCACTTCCCGTCATCAAAGCAACATCTGCCCCACAACTCATCATCCGATCCTTGATTTTTTGAATAAATGGCTTGCGCTTAATAGTAATATCCTCCAAAGAATTTCCCATATATGCAATCATTTTTTCGTAATCCTTAGCAAGCACCGCCTCTCGTAACGAAGCAATGTCTACACGTGAAATCGTCTTACAATCAATCTCGGGAAAAACCGTACGTGTTGAAACACCAAACTCAGGTTTCACCAAAACAACCCAAGCTGATAATTGATAATCAAGACATTCTACAATCTCTCCCTTACCAGAAATACACGCACAGCCTGCCTCCAGACAGTACGGAACATCACTCCCTATTTGAAATCCAACATCAATCATTTCATTCTTAGAAAGATTAAGCTGCCATAATTTATCCAAAGCTCGAATTGTAGCAGCAGCATCTGTTGAACCACCACCTAGACCAGCACAAATAGGAATTGATTTTTTCAATTCAATCTTAACTCCTGAATCAATCTGACAAGCCTCACGAATCAATTTAGCAGCCTTAAAAACGTCATTTTTACCATTTAAGGGCATTTTATGATTATCAGACTCAACCACAATCTCACTTCCATCAATTTCAGAAACCATAATATAGTCATTCAAATCAACACTAACCATAATCATAGATAAATCATGATAACCATCTGGTCGTTTTCCTATAATATCTAGCCCCAAATTAATCTTAGCTGGTGCCTTTTCAATAATAGCCATTCAATAATCCTTTTAAAATATTACATCTATTATATCAAATAATTTTAGAAGATAACAAAAATATCCATATTCATTCCAAGCCATAAATTTTTATGGTATAGCAATAAAATTAGCAGTAACAATTTTAAGACTTAGGTACTCATATTTTAAGCAACTGACACCCTTACAAAGATAGAATTTTCAGTATTAAGAACATACCATATTTTAAAATTAAACATTAAAAAAGCGAGAGCAAACTTTGCTCTTGCTAGAGCTCAAGTCCCATCATATACTATAATTGACAAAATTTTAAAAATAATTCAATCTTATCCTCTTCTTCAGGCAACCATTGGTAATCAAGAAAAGAGGTTTGACGGTATCACTTAACACGAGATCTGGTTCTAATTTCTTTTTTGTCCACAGTGTGATTTAGTAAGACGATAGACTGTTTGTGCCCTACTAGGTGAATAGTTGCCTTGTTTTGAATGACGTTGCCATTCTTTGAGAAAAGGTTATCCCTTGAGTACGATAACTAAGAATACTTTCACGCTCATCTATGGTAAAATGGTGATAGCTCATAAGATTTCCTTTCGTAATAAGAGGTTTGGTTAAGTCTATTTTACTAGAAAATCTTATGAGTTTTTATTATGCACTTATATTGTAAATTCAAGAATAAAAAATCCCATTATTCTTAACAAATAACAGAAAAATAGCAAAAAGTCCTAACCTATAGGACTTTTTGCTATTTTATACCGGCGGCCGGGGTCGAACCGGCACGTCCTTGCGGACACTGGATTTTGAGTCCAGCGCGTCTGCCAATTCCGCCACGCCGGCAAATAAACTGGGGTAGCTGGATTCGAACCAACGCATGAGGGAGTCAAAGTCCCTTGCCTTACCGCTTGGCTATACCCCAATAATAGAAAGGCGAATGATGGGAATCGAACCCACGCATGCCAGAGCCACAATCTGGTGTGTTAACCACTTCACCACATTCGCCATAACGTCAACACGGGCAGTAGGAATTGAACCCACACTGAAGGTTTTGGAGACCTTAGTTCTACCTTTAAACTATGCCCGTAATATGGAAGGGGAGGGATTCGAACCCCCGAACCCGAAGGAGCGGATTTACAGT
>SKDZ01000881.1_pt1 | contig 12839 bp, 15 predicted proteins | sample 4826551 | NCBI WGS metagenome assembly SKDZ01 (sample SAMN11008822, study PRJNA524170) | human gut metagenome | biome: Human fecal sample; material: Feces; isolation source: fecal sample from pouch patient p12, p15 | host: Homo sapiens | place: Israel: Tel-Aviv | collected 2016-02-02 | reverse complement strand
GTTCATAACTATGCAGAAGCACTTGATACACATGTCCAAGGACTTTATCGCTTTGCTTGGGCTTATTTAGATTATAAGAATGGAAAAATGGAAGGTCAAAAAGAAATGCTTAGAGTGATTGCCTTATTTGACTTTTTAGAAGTTCCTATTAGTCGTGATTTTGCTCAAAAATATTATAATCGTCACGTTCTTAATTTAGAAGAATCATAGAAGTTAAAATATTTTCTAAATCATACAAAACTTGCTTGCTTTGCCTCACTTTTTGCGTTACAATAATAGAAAAGAGAGTGAGTAGTGGTGAAAGCTCATAGGGTTTGTGACAGTGATTATCGGTGATAACGTTATAATCAATTTGAGGCTCTGATTTTCTAGGAGCAAATTTAGGTGGTACCGTGCAATAATGCACCCTAGAGCGAGAGGCTTTGGGGTGCTTTCTTATGTAAACGGTATCTTATTAGATAATTATCACATATAATGATTTTTTACAAAGACTCCCACTCCCAGTGAATCGAAAGGAAAAAAATGAAACTTCAAAAACCAAAAGGAACAGCAGATTTATTACCTGCTGAAACTGCAAAATGGCAGTATATCGAAGAAATTGCTCGTGGCGTTTTTAATGATTATAATTTCAAAGAGATTCGTACCCCGATGTTTGAAAGCTATGAACTCTTTAGTCGTGCCACTGGTGAAACCAGTGATATTGTTACTAAAGAAATGTATGATTTCGAGGATAAAGGTGGACGTCATATTGCCCTTCGTCCAGAGGGAACAGCATCAGCCGTTCGTGCTTACATCGAAAATAAACTCTATGCTCCAGAAGTTGTGAAACCAGTAAAACTTTGGTATGATGCTCCAATGTTTCGTTATGAACGTCCACAATCAGGACGTTTACGTCAATTCCACCAATTTGGTGTAGAATGCTTAGGCTTGAAAAATTCAGCGGTCGATGTAGAAATTATTGCGATGGCTGATACGCTTTTCCGTCAATTAGGCATTTCTGGGGTGAAGCTTTCGCTCAACACATTAGGGGATATGGAAAGCCGTAAGGCATATCGACAAGCTTTGATTGATTATTTGACTCCGTTTGAAAATCAACTTTCAGAAGATAGCCGTCGTCGTTTAAATGAAAATCCTTTACGAGTGTTGGATAGTAAAGAAGCAGAAGATATCGCAATTGTGAAAAATGCCCCTGCTATCTTGGACTATCTCAATGAAACTTCAAAAGCTTATTTTGAAGAAGTAAAAGCCTTACTCGAAGCTTTGAACATCGAATATACCATTGACTCAAATATGGTTCGTGGTTTAGATTACTATAATGATACAATTTTTGAATTCATTGTTAATTTTGATGGTAAAGAACTAACTGTTTGTGGTGGTGGACGTTATGATGGTCTAGTAGAGTATTTTGATGGTCCAGCCACTCCAGCCTTCGGTTTTGGTTTAGGTATCGAAAGACTCCTAATGATTGCCGAAAAACAAGAAATTAACTTTATTCCTGAGGAAACTTTAGATGTTTACATTGCTGTAATGGGTGAAAAAGCTAATCTTGAAGCAACAAAATTGGCTGAGAGTTTACGCGAACAGGCCTTTAAAGTCGAACGTGATTTTTCAAATCGTAAACTTGGAGCACAATTTAAAACTGCCGAAAAATTGGGAGCAGAATTGATTATTACACTTGGAGAAGATGAAGTTCGCACAGGACAAATCAAAGTGAAACATAATCAAACACGTAAACAAGTAGAAACAACACTTAAAGCGGTTCACGAATCATTTGCCCCAATTTTTGAAGAAATTTACGCTGACGAGATAAACTAAGTCAAGAAAAGGCTCAGGTGAAGAGATGAAAGATTGTCCATTTTGTGAGGTGAAAGATAAGGTCTTTGAAAATGAATTGGCACAGGCATTTTATGATGCTTATCCTGTCAGTGAAGGTCATATTTTGATTACCCCCAAACGACATGTCGCCTCGTATTTTGAGCTGACTAAATATGAAAGAGAAGCAATCGAAGAACTTTTAGAACTTTCTAAAAGTCACTTAGATGAAAATTTTCATGCAAATGCTTATAATATTGGCATCAATGTTGGTCATGCAGCCGGACAAACTGTTTTTCATTGTCATGTTCACCTGATTCCACGATATCAGGGAGATGTAAAAAATCCGACAGGTGGCGTTCGTGGCGTGATTCCTGAAAAACAAAATTATCGATAATAAGAAGAAAGAGGGCTTAAATTTTACCTGTTTGCACTAGAGAACAGTGAAATTTACATTTATATGAAACGTACAAATTACGCGGGAAATATTACAGAAGAATATTTAAATCAAACAATCACAGTTAAAGGTTGGGTGGCTAAACGCCGTAACCTTGGAGGATTGATTTTCATTGATTTACGTGACCGAGAAGGAATTGTCCAAATTGTGGTCAATCCTGAAACAGCAGCAACCGAAGTGGCTGAAGCCGCGGATAAAGCACGTAATGAATTTGTCCTTGAAGTAACGGGTAAAGTGGTTGAGCGTGCAAGTAAGAATGACAAAATCAAAACCGGTGGTATTGAAATCGAAGCGACTGCTATCGAAATTTTGTCCACTTCTAAAACAACACCTTTTGAAATCAAAGATGATGTTGAAGTACTTGATGATACACGTTTAAAATATCGCTATCTTGATTTGCGTCGTCCAGAGATGCTTAAAAATATTACAATGCGTCATGCGACGACTCGTTCCATTCGTGAATATTTAGATGGAGCAGGCTTTATCGATGTTGAAACGCCATTTTTGAACAAATCAACACCCGAAGGAGCGCGTGATTATCTTGTCCCTTCTCGAGTTAATAAAGGCGAATTTTACGCTTTACCGCAATCACCACAATTGATGAAACAACTTTTGATGACTGCTGGCCTTGATCGTTACTATCAAATTGTGAAATGTTTCCGTGATGAAGATTTACGTGGTGACCGTCAGCCAGAATTTACACAAGTCGATTTAGAAACTTCATTTTTGGGTGAAGAAGAAATTCAAGAGTTGACTGAAGAATTGATTGCTAAAGTCATGAAAGATGTCAAAGGAATTGATGTGACTTTACCATTCCCAAGAATGAACTATGATGATGCCATGAATTTTTATGGTTCTGACAAACCTGACACACGTTTTGAATTGTTACTGACAGACTTGTCAGCACTTGCTAAAACAGTTGATTTCAAAGTTTTCCAAGAAGCTGAAGTTGTTAAAGCAATTGTTGTCAAAGGAGCTGCTGACAAATATTCTCGTAAATCAATTGATAAACTGACAGAACAAGCCAAACAAAATGGAGCTAAAGGTCTTGCTTGGGTCAAATTTGAAAAAGGTGAATTCGCTGGTGGTATTTCAAAATTCTTAGCTGAATCTACTGACAGCTTTGTTAATGAATTAAAATTGACTGACAATGACTTGGTACTTTTTGTTGCTGACAGCCTTGATGTAGCGAATTCTGCTCTTGGTGCCCTTCGTTTAACAATTGGTAAACAACAAGGTTTGATTGATTTCCGTAAGTTCAATTTCCTTTGGGTCATTGATTGGCCAATGTTTGAATGGTCAGATGAAGAAGAACGTTACATGTCTGCTCACCATCCATTTACTTTACCAACGAAAGAAACACAAGCTTTCTTATCTGCTGACGGACATCGGAAAGATTCTGATTTGAAAAAAGTTCGTGCGCATGCTTATGATATTGTCCTTAATGGTTATGAGCTTGGCGGAGGTTCTTTGAGAATTAATAGTCGTGACCTTCAAGAAGAAATGCTGAGTGCTCTTGGCTTTAAACTAGAAGATGCCAATGAACAATTTGGCTTCTTACTTGAAGCACTTGACTATGGTTTCCCACCACATGGTGGATTGGCCCTTGGCCTTGACCGTTTTGTAATGTTACTTGCCGGTAAAGATAATATCCGTGAAGTAATTGCGTTCCCTAAAAACAATAAAGCCTCTGATCCAATGACTCAGGCTCCATCTATAGTAGCTGACAAACAGCTGGAAGAATTGAGTATTAAACTTGCAAACAAAGATCAATAAAATTCTCGGTGGCCTTTTAGATAAAATTGGACTTTACCAAGTATTAAAATCTATTGGCGCTGAAAAAATGGCAAATAAATTTTCGGCAGCAGTTGTATATGCGGTCTTCTCATCATTCGCGTTGAACTTTTTCTATCAGCCAGGGCATGTCTATGCTTCTGGTGCGACTGGTGCGGCCCAAGTTGTTTCAGAGTTGGTGACAAGAATTAGTGGTCATGATATTTTACCCATTTCAGCTTCGCTGATTTTGGTAAATGCTCCACTTTTCATTCTAGCTTGGCGAGGAATTGGAAAACAGTTTACTGTCTATACAGTAATTACTGTTGTCATGAGTTCTGTTTTCATTCACTTTATTCCTGTGACTCCTTTAACTCACGAGCCAGTCATTAATGCTGTCTTCGGGGGAGCAATTATGGGATTTGGTGTTGGAAATGCAATGAAATCAGGAATTTCTTCTGGTGGGACGGATATTGTTAGTCTCTATATGCGTAAAAAGACCGGAAGAAGTGTTGGAACATTATCATTTATTGTTAATGGAGTGATTATTTTCACAGCTGGAGTTCTCTTTGGTTGGGAATATATGCTTTATAGTTTAATCGCTATTTTCGTCAATTCTCGAGTACAAGACGCAATCTTTACAAGACAAAAACGTTTGCAAGTAATGATTGTTACTAAAAATCCAGAATTACTGACAGAAAAATTAGTTAATCGCTTTAAACACGGAGTTACAATTTTACATGATGCGGAAGGTGGTTATACGCACACCAGTCAAACCGTTCTTATGACTGTGATTACCATGTATGAATATCAAGAATTCAAAGATATTATCCAAAAATACGATGAACATGCTTTTGTATCAATATCGGAAAATGTTCGAGTACTTGGAAAATTTGCAGAAGTAGAAGATTAAGAACTTGATATTCTATTGAAAAAAGTAAAATAATAAAAGGGAGAAAGCCAAAAGGAGGACTTTCTCCCCTTATTATATGTGAAAAAATAAAGGGGGAAATAAAATGAAAAAATTAGCAAAAGTACATTTTCTGTACTTACTTGCCATTGCAATTGGTACAGGAATCTATGCTTTTGGCTTTGTTGCCTTTAACATGGCAAACCACTTGGCTCAGGGAGGAGTCGCGGGGCTTTCCTTAATCTCCTATGCGCTATGGCATATTGACCCCTCTTATGTTCAACTTTTAATAAATATTCCCCTTTTAATTTTAGGATATCGTTTTTTAGGAAGAAGAACATTTATTTACACCATTTGGGGGATTGTGAGTCTGGCTGTTTGGATTTGGATTATTCAAAGAATTAGTTTCACAATCAATATTGGAAATGATACCCTTATTGCTGCTTTATTAGCCGGAGTATTTTCAGGTTCAGGAATTGGATTAGTTTTTCGATTTGGAGGAACAACGGGAGGAACAGATATCCTTGCTAAACTCTTTCAAATAAAAAAAGGAATCCCAGTTGGTCGAATGCTTTTTATCTTTGACTCTTGTATCTTGGCTCTTTCTTTAAGTTATGTTGACCTTAAACATATGATGTATACTTTGATTGCCAGCTTTATATCAATGCAAATGATTAATTTGATTCAAAATGGTGGTTATACTGTTCGTGGAATGCTTATTATCACGAACCATCATGTAGAAGTTGCTAAAACAATTATCGAAGAAATTGGTCGAAGTGCAACTTATTTGCATGGTGAGGGTGCCTATTCAGGAACTGAAAAAGAAGTCCTTTACGTTGTACTCAATCCGAGTGAGATACAAGAAGTAAAGCAAATTCTATCTATTATTGACCCGAATGCCTTTGCCTCAGTTATTAATGTCCACGAAGTTGTGGGAGATTTCGCACCAAAACGTGGTAGATTTAAAGATTTGAAAAAATAAATAGCTCAATGAGCTATTTTTTTTGAGTATTCTTAAGTTAAAAAGGGAGAAGTTTTCAAAAGTTGACTAAATTCTAAATTTAAACTACAATAGATTTAAACGTCCTTGCCTTTGGCAAGGATATTTCATCGAAATTTTTGAGGGATATTATGAAAAAATTATCTAAGATGCATTTTTTGCAACTTCTTGCTGTTACAATTGGGACAGCAATCTATGCCTTTGGTTTTGTTGAGTTCAACATGGGGAACCACTTGGCTGAAGGTGGAGTCGCTGGGCTTTCATTGATTGGTTATGCTTTATTGAATATTGACCCGTCATATACTCAGCTTATCTTAAATATTCCACTTTTAATTCTTGGCTATCGCTTTCTTGGACGACGAACTTTTGTCTATACGATTTGGGGTATCGTGAGTCTCTCAATTTGGATGTGGATTTTCCAACGGATTCCAGTAACAATCAATGTCGGTCATGATTATTTAATTGCTGCTTTATTAGCCGGTGTTTTTGCCGGAACAGGGATTGGTTTAGTTTTTCGATTTGGAGGAACGACTGGTGGAGCCGACATCATTGCCAAGCTTTTACAAATAAAAGCTGGGGTTGCTGTTGGACGAACTTTCTTCATATTTGATGCTTGTGTGATGCTGTTATCATTAAGTTATATTGATTTACGTCACATGATGTACACTTTGATTGCAAGTTTTGTAGCAGCTCAAGTAATTAATGTGGTTCAATCGGGTGGTTATACTGTTCGAGGAATGTTAATTATCACGAACAATCATGCCGAAATTGCCGAAGCAATTATTGAAGAGATTGGTCGTAGCGCGACTTACTTACATGGTGAAGGAGCCTATTCTGGAAATTCAAAAGAAATTCTCTATGTGGTTTTAAATCCCGGAGAAATTCAAGAAGTCAAACAAATTTTGTCTATTCTTGACCCGAATGCTTTCACATCCATTATAAATGTTCATGAAGTCATTGGTGACTTCACTTATCCACGCAGTCGCTATAAAGTGGCTAAAAAAGGAAAAAAATAGCTCAAAAGAGCTATTTTTTATTTTTATCAGTGAAAGAAATTATCTTGAAAGACGTGCCCCTTCGATTTCACCTGTAGATTTTACTCCTTCAACAGAAAAACTATCTGCATTGATTCCAGTTTTGATATTTTCCAACTGTTTAATTGTCTTGTCTAATTGAATTAAGTTTTGAACATTGTATTCAAAAGTATAGTTACTAATTTCTCTTTTGGCTTTCTTCAGGTGAATAATAGCTTTTTCGATTTCTTCAGTGGCTTTTGTTGTACGCATATAGAAAACCCTTTCTATTTTTGGAATTGTATGACTATTTATCTATTCCTATTATAACACAGGCTGCGAGTCAAAACAACGTTTCGACTTTTGGGTCTTTCAAAGATTACGACCTGATAAAAAGTTAAATTTATTTTTAAAGACCAGATGTTAACAATTATGATTTGATGTGTTGAAGATGAATTTTTTCACTGAAAAAGTAGAAAAGACCAACTGTTTCACGGCGAAATTGGCGTCCGCATATTACCATTTTGCGGATTAGGGACTGTGAGAATGATAAGAAAAAAATCTGGAAATATCCAGATTTCTTTTTATTTATTTAATTCCACTTACAAAATTATCAAGAATCGTGATAATTTCTGCTTGCGATTCAGCTTGATTGACTGCAACTTTTACTTTTGCTGCACGAGAAGCTCCTTTAAGATAGTAAGCTGCATGCTGACGGAATTCTCGACTAGCAAGATTGTCCCCTTTTAATTCGACGAGACGGGCCAAATGTAATTTTGCAATTTCCATCTTTTCAGCAACCGTAGGTTCAGCAAGAAGTTCCCCTGTACGCAAGTAGTGTTCTGTACGATGAAGAATCCACGGATTTCCAAGAGCAGCACGTCCCATCATGACCGCAGTCACGCCTGTTTCATCAATCATACGTTTCGCATCTTCTGGAGTCTTGACATCACCATTTCCGATGACTGGAATATTGACATTGTCAGTCAATTTTTTGAGCCAGTGCCAGTTTTCTTGGGCATTTCCTGTGTAGGCTTGAGCTTTAGTGCGTGCGTGCATGGAAACTGCTGCTCCACCACCCGCTTCAATTGCTTTAGCATTTTCAACGGCAAAAAGGTGGTCATCGTCCCAACCGATTCGGATTTTTACTGTCAATGGTCTTGAAATGGCTTTACTGACTGCGCTAACCACATCGTAAACTTTATCAGGGTCAAGCAAAAGTCGAGAACCTGCTTCATTTTTTGTTACTTTAGGTACTGGGCAACCCATGTTGATATCAATAATATCAGCAACTGTATTTGCTTCAACAAATTTAGCAGCTTCAACTAAAGTATCCACTTCACCACCAAAAATTTGCATAGATAGCGGATGTGGAACGCCTTCAAAATCCATCATTTCCAAAGTTTTCTTGTTGCGATGTTCGATTCCTTTATCAGAAATCATCTCGGTTACAACAAGTCCAGCTCCGAATTCTTTGGCAGTGGTCAGAAAAGCTTTATTTGTAATTCCGGCCATTGGTGCCAGTACAATTTTATTTTTTATTTCGATATCGCCAATTTTCCACGATTCGTTGTAAATTTTGTCCATAGTCATAAAGAATATTATAGCAATTTTTTGAGATTTCACAAGGTCTTAAGGATTAGAAAATTTACTGACGAGAACTCTGTCAGTAAATTTATTGAACCTATACTACTAGATTAAAACTTACATTGATTTGTCAAAGTTATTGAATGCGAGCAGATTGAAAAGTAAACTGACAAGGGCAATGAAAATTATGCCCCAAAAGTAAACTTTTTTATAGTTTTTCCATTGAGTGATTAAGAGGTAGATGGCGCTTAGGAAAAGTATAGTTGGAGAATACATGGCGAAAATTCCTGTTAATTCTGCCCAGAAGGCCAAAAAAGAATTATTCCAAACATTTTCATCATTAGCAAATGGTCCAAACAAGTAAACGGCGCCAACGAAATTGAAACCGCCAATAATCCGTAGATAAATGACAAAAAAACGGGTTAGGTTTTCATGAGAAATAAACGTGACAAGCCAACACAAAAGCGCCAAAATAATGCTGACAATTAAAAATACAGAAGTTTCGATCATTTGACCACCTGCCCAAATTTTTGTAATTTAAAAATCAATTATTCAAGGAGTGAATGAAACAACTTTATCGTTATAAAGTACAATTCCATAGACTTTTTTGGAATCGCCCAACTGAAAAATAAGGTTCAAATGATGAACTCTGTCAATATATTGGAGATAAGTTGCAGATTGCTCCGCCCCACGAATAATATAATGCTTGCCAAAGACCGCACTCACCTCAGAAACGCTTTTTCCATTAAAATTTTCGCTATTTAAGGTTAGATATTGAACGAGGTATCCATTCGTTATGGAAATAGCAGCAACTTTCTTTTGATAGCTGATAGCATTGAAAGATTGGCTATCGCTATCCGACATTCCTTTGTACCACCAGGTCTTAAAGGCGCCATGTGTGGGAATGAGATCGAGTCCGATAATACCGTATTCTGTGTTGGGGACGAGTTCTTTATGTTCTTGTTTTATCGTTTCTTCTGGCGCGTTAATTTTAAGATTTGCCAAAGTCACATGACTCAAATCAGTCGATTTTTGCAAAGGGGCGTTTTCATAAGTAAACTAGAGTGCGACAAGTAAAAACGGGAGGAGGACGATAGAACCAATGATGATTTTTTTCTTCATGATTATCTCCTTAAGCTCCGCTATTGAGAACCAATAGATTAAATAGCAAGTTATCAAGTAGAATAGAGATTATTCCAAAAAAGTATATTTTTGTCATAGAATAACCTCACTTTTTATTTCTATTTCTTGATACCAAAATGATAACAACACATGCGACAAATGGAATTCCAAAGTATAAAGTTGTCCAAAGCCAAGAAAGATTGGGAAATTTATCGTTTAAGGGATTAAAAATCAAAGTGTTGAATACTCCAAGGATAGCTGCCCACAAGAAAGACCAGAAAACTATTTTTTTCATTTGTTTTCCTTCAATTACTTTTTTGAATTCTTATCTTTGATTTTGACTCGATAGCTTACATAAATCCCAAGTATTAAAGCTGTAATTAGAGTAAATAGTAGCCATAGTTTGGGAAATAATTCTTTAAAATAAAATGTGATAAACAGAGCTACAACCATAAGCACTCTAGAGATAATGGTTTCTTTTTTCAATTTTATCTCCTTAAATTGTTTTTATGCAGAAATCACAAGATTACTTGTAGGTCTTATCGAAAAACATTGTAACAATATTCACTATCAACAAGGCAAATCCTAATATGTAAAATGATGAGTTTCTAGGAAAGCTGAAAATTAAGATAAAACCAATCAAGACTACTATCAACCTTATTATTCTATCGACCGTTTTTTTACTAAACATAAAGCCCCCTACTATTATTATTCTTACTTAAGAATTTACCGAAGTTTCCTCGCTTTTTAAACTTATATTGACCTAATTTAAATATTTTTGATAACTCTTGGCATTTGTAACATCAATTGTTTTATTTCCAATTTTAAGACGTGTGTTATCTAGCCATTTTAGCTTGATATTTTCCCAAGTTGAGCTACTTTCCGTGTCAGAGATGCTGTAAACAGTTTTTGTATTAAAAAACGGAAGCAATGCTTTTTTGTTTGTTACTTTCACAGTATATGGACCACTTCCAAAACCACCTCCATCTGCAAATTGCGCTTTTGCGACATATTGCATATTGGGAGAAGTAGCCGTAGATAATGTATCTGTTGAGCTCACAGCATTTGAAAATAATGCAGCAATCCCCCAAAGAACAAAAAATGTTACGATGACCCCTGAAAAAGTTCCGCCTAAGAACCATAAGATTTTATGTTTATTTTTCATGCTCAACCCCTTCCATAGACTAGCAAAATAAAAGCAACTCCAAGAATAGCAAACGTTATAACAACACCGACAACAAGTCCCCATGCATACCAGAAAATTGCCTTATGTTCTTTTCTCAAAATCTAATTCTCCTATTGTATAGATTGAATCCATAAGCTATCATCGCACTATCTCTTGGTTGGTCAAAAAATGAAAATGGACCGTATTTCAAACCTCCGTGTGCAAAAGAATATCCTGCCTCTCCGGCTCTTAAAACAGCTTCAGGAATTCCTAACACACGTCCCATATAGCCGTAATTTACATTGGTTACACCAGCACCAATGGTTTTTCGTCCATATACGTAGTAGGTTCCAGAGTAACTTAAGCCTCCTCCTTTTTTTGTTGTCAAGTTCCATTCACCATTTCCTTTTACTAAAGCGGTAAAAGCTCCTGTTTTATAAGAATTGGCAAAAGCACCAAATGTTACATCAACTTTGTTTTTAATGAAAGGAATCGGGATATAAGATTTAAATTGATTGGATTTTGCATTTAAACTTAATGCTAGTTTATAATTATTTCTAAGAATAGCAGCAACACGTGGTGTTGTATAGTTTGCAGGTTGTTTGGAGGCAGCTAGTACTGTAATAGAACCAAATAATGAATTCTTTGCTGAACTTTCTTGCTCCATGTTTGTATCTGATACACTCGTTTTTTCTGCCTCTGAAACAGAATTATCAATCAGTTGTTGTAAATAAATCTGCGATAGGCTAAGGATAGTCATCAACTGACACTGCCCCTTTTTCTTGGGTTTCCTTTTGGATGATTTGATTTGCCTCATTACTGGAAATGCTCTTCGCTGATTTATCAGAAATATTTGCTGCCATTTGTATGTTAACATCAGGTTGGGAACTTTTATCAATTTCTTGTGTTTCAATTTGAATTTTACTAATGAGCTTCGCATCTGCTACTGAGATATTTGGGTTTGAGCCATAAACAATCTGCTCCGCCTTTGCAGGCAAATGCCCAACACTAAAGATATCAGGACAAGTAAGCCAGTCGTTACAATAAGCGAGCCTTTTATCTGCGAATTAGGTTTCATTTTATCAGGTTTACTTGGTAAAAGTGTGAATATTAGATAGACAATGGCTAGCACACCTGAAATAATCATTGCCCAAATTTGCGTAAATTCGCCGAGAATGATGCTCACAGGGAAAACAAGCCATAAAAATGGACTCAAACCTATATCACGAATTCGACGCATAGCGAGCGCTGACATTGGAACAATCGAGGCAAGTCCCCAGACGAAGAGCAAAATAAGCGCAATCCAAGTAACTGCTGAAAAATGGTCCACATCAGCCGTCAAAGCCACTGAAAGTCCTGATGACAATAAAAATGTTGTTGTCAGGACAAGATATATGATGAGATTAATCAAGAAGACCCACCAATAGGCCGACCGACTCGAACGATTTTTGAAATCAAAGGACTGGCGCCAAAAGTTTTGGTAAGCAGCGAGCATAAGAAACCTCCATATTTAGTTATTTTAGTTTTATTATACTCTTCTATCGTAAGCGTTACCATAGTGTTTTTGTTTTAATACAAAGTAGTTAATTTTAAAGAATCATGCCCTATTTTATGGCTACAAATGCCGAAAAATTAACTGTTTTAGTTAAAAATTAACTTCTTTATTTTTGTCAGTAACTTTTATCAACAAAAAAATACTGACAAATCGTCAGTATTTATTTTTTTACTAAATAATACCCGAATTGCTAGTTGATTATTTAGCCATGACTTGATACCCGATAGAATATCTTAAAGTCTCTGGTTCCAGTGATTTAGCTGATTTAACAGTAAAGAATACGCTAAAAGTATCATCTCTAATTTCAATTGAAAACCCTGAGGCGAACGACTTTTACAACGCTCAGCTCCTAGATTTGTCAAAAAAGAGAAAACTCGCTCAATCACTTTTCTACGTTTTGAAAAATTAGGGAAAAGGATTTTCTTTTGCTTCATGTTCTTCCTGA
>SKDZ01000878.1_pt1 | contig 12859 bp, 10 predicted proteins | sample 4826551 | NCBI WGS metagenome assembly SKDZ01 (sample SAMN11008822, study PRJNA524170) | human gut metagenome | biome: Human fecal sample; material: Feces; isolation source: fecal sample from pouch patient p12, p15 | host: Homo sapiens | place: Israel: Tel-Aviv | collected 2016-02-02 | reverse complement strand
GTTTTAGCTCATTAAGCAAGTCTTGAGACAGGATATCATGTTCATCTTTTTCATCATCTTTACGGAAATATTTGACCGTTTCAGGTGGGAAAATTTCTTGAGCGAGCTGTGCTAAAGATAACATATTTTCCCCATAAAGATAGAGTAAATCTAGTTTTTCTGGATTAAGTGCGGTAATCATCTCTGCATGTAGTTGCGCCGTCTGATCGCCTAATTCTTTCATATCTGCTAAAACAGCAATTTTTCTACCTTCAGGATTACGTGCAATGGTTTGGAAAGTTTCTAAAATCAATCGCATAGCTGTTGGGTTGGCATTATAGACATCTGATAAAACATCCGCTCCATTGCTTGCTTTAAGCCACTCGACACGATTTTTGGTCAGGTTGAGATTTGCCAGTGCTTTCTTGATATGTTGTGGCGAAACACCTTCTAAAGTACCGACATAGGCTGCAACCATGGCATTAGTCGCATTAAATTTCCCAGGAACTGGAATTGTCAAATCTTCATCTAAGAAATTAACGGTAAAGCTCAGGTGGTCTTTATGCTCATAAAGGGCTGTCAGATGGATATCCGCGTCTGCACCAAACCGCGTGATTTTCTGATTGTCAGGTAAATAGGCGTTGATAATTTTATCTGCTGGAGCAATGAGTTCACCGCCATGGAACAAGCCGTCGATAATCTGCATCTTGCCTTCAGCGATTTTCTCGCGGGTGCCGAAAAACTCGAGGTGGCTTTCACCAATCAGCGTGATGACCGCTAGTTTTGGTTTGGCAAGAGTAGACAGTAAATGAATGTCGCCCATGTGGTCTTGACCCATTTCAAGCACCAGTTTTTCAGTGTCATCAGGCATGTGGAGAACGGTGTAGGGGAGGCCAATCTCGTTATTGTAGTTGCCCTGCGTTTTGTAGGTCTTGTAAGTCGTCGCAAGAATTTGCGCAGTCATATCCTTGGTCGTCGTCTTGCCGTTACTGCCGGTAATGGCGATGACATCAACCGCGGTTTTAGCTAGATAATATCGTGCTAAATCCTGAAAAGCCTGCTCAGCATTTTCAACTAGAATGTGAGGAAATGCCACATCTTGCTCTGAAAACGTGACAACAGCACCGTTTTCAAAAGCCGTTGGGATGAAGTCATGACCATCACGTGCACCCTTTAGGGGTAGGAAAATGTCGCCAGGCTTGATGAGCCGACTGTCGAACTCGATATTGCCAAGCACACGATTCTCATATTTTGAAACATCGTTTTGCGCCTTAACGGCGTCTGCTACTTCATGTAAGGTTAAATTCATAAGTACACCTGATTCTTTTTCATATCTTTTATTTTATCAAAAAAATGCCGAGATTACTCGACATTTATCATGCCTCAATCATGAGTAGACATAATTGATGCCTGAAATTAAAAATGAGCAGCTCACGCAATAGGTAACAACCCAAGGCATGATTAACTGCTCACAAGTGTCTAACAAACTTATTTCTTCTCTTTATAGCCTTGGTCTTCTAATAGTTTGATACTGTTTTTAAGACTAATACCTTTAGAGATATCACCACCGTCAGTTGATACGCCCACTAACTCCTTAGCTTTTTTCATATCAACTACCGTATAATCAATCTCGACTTTTTCGGTGACAGCATCTTCACCATAGGTTAGCTCATCTTTGACACCTTTGATATCATTGTAAGACTTGAGAACATCTTTCAGGCGTTCTTTTGCCTCTTCTGCTGATTTAACGCCCATCGCGCTATAAGGAATAATATTTTCAGATGTTTGTTTTGTCACTTTGTCACCTTTAGCATAGTAAGTCAGAACGATTTTAACACCTTTTTCTTCTTTTTCGTAGCTTACTTTTTGTTCTTTAGCAGACATACTACATGCTGTCAAAACAAAGACACCGATAATGACGATAACAGATAGCAATCCTTTTTTCATTTTTTTCATACAGACTTCCTCCTAAATTTTATAACATATTTTATTATATTTTTTTTATAAAATAAAAACTTTTCGAGGTATAAAATCCTTTAACCCTGCCAACTAAATTAAAAAGCTAGTCTTGCTTTTTTACAACACTAGCTCAAAACTTATTATCGATCATGTTCAAGGCTTATTTCTTCTCTTTAAACCCTTGTTCTTTTAATAATTTAATACTGCTTTTCAGACTAACACCTTTAGAAAAGTCGTCATCATCAGTCATCGTACCCGTCAGTTCCATTGCTTTTGCCATATCTACAACCGTATAATCAACCACGTCTTTTTCTGTGACAGAATCTTCACCGTAAACCAACTGGTCCTTGACGCCTTTAAGCTTATTATAAGACTTGGCAAGCTCTTCTAGTTGTTCTTTTGCCTCATCAGCAGTCTTAACCCCTATTTCACTATAAGGAATAATATTTTCAGACGTCTGCTTCGTCACCGTATCTCCCTTAGCATAATAGGTCAGAATAATTTTGACACCGTTCTCTTCTTTTTCCATCTTCACTTTTTGTTCTTTTGCGACAAGACTACAGGCAGTCAAAATGATTAAGCCAACAGCTACCGCAACGGATAGTAATCCCTTTTTCCACTTTTTCATAAACAATCCCTCCCAAAAAATTCCTTAACTCATTATACCACATCTATGATAATAAAATGATAAAATAAAGAAATTTATCAAAAAATTTAACTTACTTGAAATTGGTTCTGACGAACAATCTAATAAGCTAGACAAAAGCTGCATTTTTTGTACAATCTCTTTTGCCAAAACAATGCGAAACCAGTGAAAAATTCGCTGATTCTATTAGCAAAGCCATACAAAAAAAGAAAAGCAAACTGGCAGTTTTAAGTTCATTACCGAGTTTGATTTTCTCTTTTAGTGACTGAAGACTTTTTGTCCTAGCCTCATTTTTATTTCATGACGTGATATCTGCTGCTACTTACAGTTCTTTACCATTACTTTTAATCACTTTTTGATACCAATCAAAAGAGTCTTTCTTACTGCGACTCAGTGTGCCTTTACCGTCGTTATCTTTATCGACATAAATCATACCATAACGTTTTTTCATCTCGCCAGTTCCGGCAGAAACCAAATCAATAAAGCCCCACGGTGTGTAACCAAGTAAGTCAACCCCATCTATTTCGACGGCATCTATCATTTGTTCAATGTGGGCACGTAGATAAGCAATGCGATAGTCATCGTGAATCTTGCCATCGACAACTTCATCTACTGCACCAAAACCATTTTCAACAATAAACAATGGCAATTCATAGCGCTCGTTAAACCAGTTCATCACATAGCGTAAGCCAAGCGGGTCAATCTGCCACCCCCATTCGATCGCGTCAACATAAGGGTTCCGAATCAACTCCTTCGCCTCGTCGTAATCAAAACCAGCACCATTATCCGTGTTTTTCACCGCAAAGCTCATATAGTAAGAAAAGCCAATGTAGTCCACTGTTCCTGCTGCCAAATCTTTTTTATCAGCCTCAGTGATGTCAAGTTTGAAACCACGACGCTTGAAGTAAGCCGTCAGGTAGCTCGGATAATGACCACGCGCATGCACATCGCTAAACCAGTAACGGCGCTGCATGGCAACCTGCGCCTTCATGATGTCCCGCGGATTCATGCTCGCCGGATAAATCGGACACATGGCAATCATACTCCCAATTTAAAACTCAGGATTGATGTCATGACCGATTTTGACAGCTTTCGCACTTGCCACAAGCTCATAGTGAGCAGCCTGATACATAACGGGTTCTCTATCTTCGTCGTCAGTAAATTTAAGCCCTGAATTTGTAAACGGTGCAAAATCTTCGGCATAGTTGGCTTGATTATTAATCTCGTTGAAGGTCATCCAATACTTGACCTTGTTTTTGTAGCGTTTAAAGACAGTCTCCGCAAAACGAACAAAGAAGTCTATCGGTTGACGATTCCGCCAACCACCATATTCAGTCACCAAGTGATAAGGCATTTCAAAATGCGACAGCGTAATAACTGGCTCAATCCCATATTTCAGACATTCATCAAACAAGTCATCATAAAATTGCAGACCTGCTTCATTAGGCTCTAGCTCATCACCGTTTGGAAAAATCCGTGTCCAAGCGATAGAAGTCCTAAAACACTTGAGCCCAAGTTCTGCAAATAAAGCCACATCTTCTTTATAGCGATGATAAAAATCAATTGCTTCATGATTGGGATAATTTTCATCGGGCAAGACACCATCTGTAATCCGGCGTGCCACACCATTAGCACCAACTGTCATAACATCCGCAACAGAAACACCTTTACCACCTGCTTGCCAGCCACCCTCAAGTTGATGTGCAGCGACCGCACCACCCCATAAAAAATCATTTCTTAAAGCCATATTTCTCTCCAATAGTTTTTCTCAATAATTTACCAAGCGACTATTGACTAATCTCTTGCAAAAGTTTATTACAAGAGACTCAAATCATCGCCATTGCTTGCGATAACGTCTTTGTACCAATAGTAAGAATCTTTCGGAATGCGTTTCAGTGAACCTGTCATTGTTTCATCTTGATCAACATAGACGAAACCGTAGCGTTTTTGGTAGCCGTTGAGCCAGCTCAAAAGGTCGGTATAGCTCCAAGTGGTGTAACCGATGACGTCAACGCCGTCAGAAATTGCTTCTTTGATAGCTAGGACGTGTTTTTTCAAGAAGTCAATGCGGTAATCATCGTGGACTTGGCCGTCTTCTAGTTTGTCGTATTCGCCCAAACCATTTTCCGTGATGAGGATTGGCAAGCGGTAACGTGAGGCGATGCGGCGCAAGGCGATTCTTAAACCAACTGGGTCAATGGCCCAATCCCAGTTTGTCGTTTCAAGAAAAGGATTGGTCACACTTTTTTGTAGGCCAAGGATACCGGATGCTTTAGCCGTCCCTTTTTTTCCTGTCGTGTTCATCTGATAGCTGTCTTTATTTTCAACACCGCCATCAATTGGGTTCCAAGTATTCGTTCCGCTTTGATAGTAGTTCAAGCCCATAAAGTCAGGTTTGGCAGATTTGAGTAATTCAGCATCACCAGGTGCAAACTCAGGCGCCAGACCTCTTGCTTTCAAGTAATTCCACGCAACAATTGGGTATTCACCGTAGGCATAAACATCCATCCAGAAGTGTGCACCCAATTCTTCAGCGTTTTCTGCTGCCAAAACATTTAAAGGATTTGAATCAAAAGCATATTGTGGTGAATAGGCAAATGAAGGGCCAATTTTACCGTCAATATTCATGTCATGAAATTTATTAATGACTGCCGCATTTGCCAAATTCGCATGGTGGTTAACTTGATAAAAAAGTTTTGGATCTTTTTTACCAGGTGGGTGTGTGGCAATTTGCCATCCCATGTGTGTGAAGATATTTTGCTCATTCAATGACACCCAGTATTTCACGCGATCACCATAGGCTTTAAACAAAGTCTCAGCATAGTTCACGAAATCTGGAATGATTTTGCGCGATTCCCAGCCACCATAGGCATCTTGAAGGGCTTACGGGAGATCCCAATGATAAATGGTCACCAAGGGTTCAATCCCATTGGCTAATAGATCGTCAATTAAATCGCTGTAGAATTTCAGGCCCGCTTCATTCACTTCACCTGTGCCGTTTGGAAAAATACGTGTCCAAGCGATTGAGAAACGGTAGGCCTTCATGCCCATCTCAGCCATGAGTTTGACATCTTCTTGATAACGGTGGTAATGGTCAACGGCGACATCGCCATTGGTGCCTTTAAAAGTCTTGCCTGGAATTCGAACGAAATCATCCCAGACAGACAAGCCTTTCCCGTCTTCATCGTAAGCGCCCTCTACTTGATAGGCTGCAGATGCACTCCCCCAAAGAAAGTCTTTGGGAAATATTGCTAAATTTTTATGTTCCATGTAACTCCTTCGACATGCTTTGCAACTTAAATATATAGTGATTTAAAGAAAAAGTCAATGATCTCATGACTTTTCCTTTAGCTTCCAATGTGTTGTATCGTATTACGATTCAATTAAGAAACGTGATGCTTAAACTTCTTCTTTCAAGCTGTTTGCCGCAACAACAAACGGGAACCAAATGGCAAATGTTGCTGCAAATGAGACAGCTGTTACAAGAATCGCACGCTAGTCAAAACCTGTCGCCATGAAAGCATTAAGAAATGGTGGTGTTACCCACTGCACTGACAAGACAACTGGTGAAACCAAGTGTAGGACTGTCGCAACATATCCGATCGTTACTGACACCATTGGTGCTAATAAAATTGGAATGAAGAAAAGAGAATTCAAAACTAATGGCATCCCGAACATAACAGGTTCATTGATATTGAAAATACCTGGGGCAACAGACAGTTTGGCAACTGTTTTATAGTCGTCACGTTTAGAGACCAAAGGATAGCAATGATCAATGACAAAGTACCACACGTTCCACCGAAACTTGAATAGGCATCCCATGATCCGCGTACCCAAAGCGTCAGGAAATTTCCGTCGATCGCATGTGCTTTATCGATTGCACCTTTAGCGACAAGGTCATTAACACCTTGTAAGCCAACTTTATTGTAAACTTCCATATTGGCAAGTTGAAGTGGTCCCCAAATGCTATCAAGTACAGGTCCTAATACATTTGTGCCATGAATACCAAAGAACCAGAAAAGTGAGACGAAGAAAGTAACAATTAATACCGAAACAAGTGATTGTGATAAGGCTTGGAATGGTTCAGCGATATATTTACTGATCAAGAAGATCATATCGTTCCCAGTCCATACTTTGATAAAGTAGTAAACGATTGAAACAGCATAAACTGAAACAATTGTTGGGACGATAGCCAAGAAAGCTTTGGATACTGCTGGGGGTACTGAATCAGGCATCTTAATTGTGATATCAGCAAGCATGAGTTTGGCGTAAATAACGACAGCAACTCCTCCCATAAGGATAACCGCAAAGTAGGCGCCTGAATCCATATGAGCGACTGAAATGCCCATTTTCCAAGTTGCAATACCTTGTGCTGCAATATTATTGTTAACTGTTGTCATTGCTTTTTCAGAAAGACCAGCAGTTGCTAACGACAAAATATTAGGCAGACCTGAAATTAATGCCGCAACCCCAACAATCCCACCAGCAAGTTCATTGACTTTGTACGCTTTCGAAAGGTTGTAACCCCATGAAAAAGCAAAAATAAGACCGATAACTGTCAAAGTCCCCTGACTAACAACATTCGAGATGCCAGCAAGTTGTTCAAAGACTGGTGTATGCGAAAGTGTCCATGAACCGTCAGATGCGCCACGTTGTACAAATTGTTGGACTAAAGCTGGTACTGTGCCAATCAGAACCGATATTAACGTTGCCATTGCCCCTACCATCGTCGCTGGCATCATACCAACGAATGAGTCACGCAGAGCAACTAAGTGTTTTTGCGAACCGATTTTTGCCGCGACTGGAACAAGATGCTTTTCCAACCAATATTGTAATGCATTCATAAATTATTCTCCTTTTATTTCATCAACTGACAAGCTTTACATTTAAAAAATGAACGAGTAATCATCGTTTTCAGAGAAAAAACTAGAAGTATTTGGCAGCCCTGCCCTAATCTCTATCGTTTTACCCCTTTAATCATCTTGTACAATTCAATGATTGCTTTCGCAAAATCAGCACAAGCAAATGTCAGCATCCAATGGTTTTAGACGTGCACCATCATCTCCTACAAGAATTTCTAAAATATTACAACAGTAAGCGCTTACTTGTACCTAGTATAAACCAGACGATGACAAAATGATATAGTTTTTAATCAGGAAGAAACTTGTTACATAAGTTGAAACAAAATGATAATTCCCTTCCATAACTTGATTAGCGATGCCAATAATTGTCGTTGTTTTTTTAAAAATCCGTAGCATTTCCAAAAGCGCAAAAAAAACGATTACAACCTTGAAATTCACATTCCCTAAGGTTTGTTATCGTTTCTCTAGCCATTCTAAAATAATTATTGTGCCACTCGCACATGATGCGCCAAAATTTCAATCAAAGCTAAAACTGGTAACTGTGTCGTCAAAATTAACTTATTAATCGACTTGTTACTAGCATATTCATCAATCATATAGTAGGAAAAATTTAGGTCTGACAGCTTTGAAATAGTGGATTTTTCGTCATTCGTAATTGAAATAATTTTCACACCATTCTGCTTAAACTGCAGTACTCGTTCCATAATACCTTTATTCTCACCTGTAACAGATAAAACAATGAGGCAGGCATTCTGATAGCCACCATCCGTAATAGGAAAATACGGGTCCGTAATAGCGATTGCCTGAATACCAACACTATTAAAATATCGATAACCATACTTAGACAAAGCGCCGCTAGTGCCGGCTCCCATAAATACCGTATAAGCACTATCCTCAATCATCTGACAGGATTGCGCCAATTTTTTCTGAAATGTCGCGCCCGTCAAACCTTTCAAAAAGGAATTGAGCTCCAGAAAATTTGCATAGTAGCTCTCCAAAGAAGGTTCATAGTGATTAGCCTGCATCATATGGAATTTAAGTTCTGAAAAACCCGCAAATACCAAATGCCGGCAAAATCTGACAATGGTTGCTGCTGACACGTGTGTCAATTGGCTAATTCTCGAATTGTCATCTTGCTGACATCAGCCATATGCTCCATCAAAAAATTGTAGATTTGAAATTCCGTCTCGTTTAATTTTTTGATTTTTTCAATTTCAAACATGATATGTCCTTTCGCTCTTTCATATAGGGACATATAAGACATTGTCTAAAATCCACTTAATCCGAAAGCTTACTCTCCCGAATGTTAAAGGCTTCAAGCGCTAACTCAACCAATTTTTCAATCAAATCCGAGTAGGCTAACCCCATGTTCTCCCACAAAAGAGGATACATTGAAAACTGCGTGAAACCAGGAATCGCATTAATTTCATTCAGATAAATCTGTTGTTCAGCAGTCATGAAGAAGTCACAGCGCGACAAGCCAGTTCCTGCAACTGCACGATAAGCAATTTCCACGTATTTTCGCATCGCCGCCATGGTTGCCTCAGGAATACTCGCCGGAATCGCCATAGTGATCTGATTGTCGATATATTTGGCATTGTAATCGTAAAACGCCACATCTTTGACCACTTCGCCGGGCAAGGTCGTCATCACATCAGAATTGCCAAGCACCGCCACCTCGATTTCACGCGCATCAAGCCCTTGCTCGATGAGAATGCGACTGTCGAATTTTTGTGCTGCTTCTATGGCAGAACGTAAGTCAGATTCAGACGCAACTTTGGAGATGCCGACAGACGACCCCATATTGGCCGGTTTAACAAAGACAGGATAGGTCAAAGTCGCCGTCACTTCAGCGATTTTAGCGTCAAGTTCTGCTAAATCCGTCAAAGCAACATACGGTACTTGCGGTACACCGACAGACTCAAAGACATGTTTCGCCATGATTTTATCCATGGTCACACTAGCTGAGGTGATATTCGGCCCAACATAAGGCATTTTGAGTACCTCAAGAAAACCTTGAATTGAGCCATCTTCACCCATAGGACCATGAAGGACAGGAAAAACAACAGCTCCTGCTTCATAAATACTAGCAGGTGACACGATATCAGCTACAACAATCGTTGCGTTGGTCATTAATTTTGTTCCCTGAACAGGTGTCTCAGTGAAAACTTGCGTTTTGACAAACTCACCCGTTTGCGTGATGAAAAACGTCTTCACTACAAATTTATCGTAGTTAACCGCAAACATCACACTCTCCGCTGATAATACCGATACCTCACGCTCAGCACTACGACCGCCATATAATAAAATCAAACTTTGTTTTGACATCTTGTCTCCTTGAAATAATCTAGTCAAATTTATTATATCACAAAAGCGACGGTGCGATTTGATAAAAATTTGAAGATTGATGCGCTGAAAATGTCATGACGACACTGTCTCAAGTCCTGACTTTTGCATGCATCGTGCTTTCCTAATGGTAACAAAAATAAAAGAGGTAGAACGATGATGACAGAACAGCATGATTTTATAGATATCATTACGAAATCGATTAAAAATTTGTCATTCCCTTACCATTTCGGTATTCTTTTGGCAAAACAATACCAATTTGGTTAAAAAATTCACTGTTTCTTTACCATTTTGATATTTTGCTACGAAAAAAATACCAAAAATAAAAAAAGCAAACGGTTTGCTTTTTTTATTTAGTGACTGAGGACTTTTGTTCCATCCACGTTTTTATATCGAATTTGCTTTTAGATCTCCTGCCGATTCTCGACAGCCTTACTGAGCGTGACTTCATCAGCATACTCAATATCACTGCCAACAGCAAGACCACGCGCCAGACGCGTCACCTTAATCCCCGCGGGCTTAATGATGCGCGCCAAATACATGGCAGTCGCCTCACCATCACTTGTCGCATTGGTGGCAATAATCACCTCAGCGACCTGACTATCCATCAATCGCGTAATTAAGGTTTTAACATTAATATCATCAGGGCTGACACCATTCATCGGACTAATCGTGCCATGCAGGACATGGTAGAGACCGTTATATTCACGAATCTTTTCCATAGCAAGGACATCCTTTGATTCCTCAACCACAAAGATAGTCGTCCGATCGCGCGATTCGTCACTGCAGATGTTACAAGGGTCCGCATCCGTCAGATTCCCGCAGATGCTACAGAAGTGGAGATCGCGTTTAGCCGACAAAAGATTGGCTGCAAACTGATTAACATCATCGTCTGACATACCAATCGTATAAAAAGCAAGACGAGTTGCCGTTTTTTGACCAATACCGGGTAATTTTGCGTAAGACTCGATTAGCTTGGCAATTGGTTCTGGATAATAAGCCATATTTGAGCCTTTCATTTTTAGGTTTTATTTGAAACCGTACATTGAATTGTAGAGATTGACAATATCTCGTGTGATGTTTTGATTGGCATGAGTCGTTGTACCGTCAGGTTTAATAATCGTATCAGGTACCATGACACCAATCGCGATTTGTGGTTTTTCAGACGGTGCATATGCCACGACATTATTCACTGACAGATAGACTTGATTGCCATTGGCATCGAGTTTATACGTCTCTGATGTTCCGGTTTTCGCATTAATATTAACACTCGCATTTGCCATAATATCTTTACCAGTCGCCATGTTACCACCATGCGTGACTTGATACATGCCTTGCTGGAGCAAGCTCACATTTTCAATTGAAATATCAACCATATTAAGTGTTTTGGTTTCGATTTTCTTAGTCAGAGCGCCGAGTGAACCGTCTGTATTGCTGTCATAGACACCTTCTACCAGATGAGGAGCAACGCGCTTACCGTCATTGGCAATGGTCGCTGCATACTGGGCTAACTGCAAAGGCGTATAGTTATCATACTGACCGAAACTTTCATCCAAGTAGTTGGCTGCTGTTTCATCTTCACCGTTAAAGCCTGGTGACTCACCTGGAATATCAAGGCCTGTCGGAACACCTAAGCCAAATTCACCATAAGTTTTTCGGAATTTTTTAAAGGAATCCTCAAGTTTTGAGGTGTAGATTGTCATGTTGGGGTGGTAGGGCTGACCTAGAATGTCTAGTGCAGTCTGAATCATATAGGTATTAGATGAATATTCCAAAGCCTGAACAGCAGAAATCGGTGTTGACATCCCATTTGTGAACCAAGACTGTTTCACTTGTGAACCTTGAATTTGAATCGGTTGGTCATTTAAGACTTGATTACCAGATAACACACCATTTTGCCAACCTGCAGAGATTGTACCCATTTTGACCACAGACCCTGGGATGAAAACATTTTGAATCGTACCAAGCGTATCATCTGAGAGCTCACCAGTTTTTATGTCATAATGAATCCCACCAAGAGCATAAATAGCTCCAGTAGTTGGGTTCATGACCACAGCGTAGGCACCTTCTGAATGACCACCAAAACCTTCAGCTTGAAGGGCAGCAAAATTATTTTTCAGAATATCCTGCACACCTTGTTGGAATTTCGAATCAATGGTCAATTTCAGGTTCTTGCCTTTTTCGCCTTGTTTCAGGACTTTTTCGCCTGTCACATTACCATTTTTATCAACCGTAATTTGTTTCACAGCATTGGTACCATGAAGTTCATCTTCATAGCCTTTTTCCAAGTATGAAGTGCCGACACGATCATTGCGTGAATAACCTTTTTTCAGATAGTCATCCAGACTTTCTGCCGGAATACCTGTTTTTTCACTGGTAACAGTCCCTAAGATGCTGGTCAAAGGCGAATCTGCATACTCTCGCTCCCAAGTCGTACCAACTGAGATCCCTTTAAATGACCGCTCATTTTCAGCAATGGTCGCTTGTTGTTCAGCGGTGAAATTCCCTGACGCAATAATGGTCGTCGCAAAATTAGACGTAGCGTTCATTCGCTTATAAAGTTTGGCAGCTAATTCTGTATCCGCATCATAAGCAATCTCTTCATCAGTCACTTTTTTGACATATTTAGCATAGATTTCTCCCTCAGACAATTTTTCGCCTGTTTTAGAATTAATGCGTTCTTTTGCCGGGACACGCTCTTGAACCTTAGCTAAATTTTCAGGATCAGCTAAGAAGAAATCCTTTTTATCACGCTCAGTCAAGGTATCTGTTTTGACAGACTCTGGAATTACACTGACAAGCTTAATCGCAACTTGTCGCATTTCTTCTGCTGTCATCGTATTACTACGCGTAAAATTAATCGTCTGTACCGCTTGATTCGATACCAAAGGCACGCCATTGGCATCATAAATTTGACCACGGGCTGTTCCTTCAGTAACCGTTGATAAAGATCCCGATGTCTCAAGTTTCTTGTCATAAAAGCTTTTATTAGCAATTTGCATCTGATATAGTCTACCAACCAAAATCAGGAATAAAGCAAAAATAAGGAAAAACAAGACATTAATAC
>SKDZ01000870.1_pt1 | contig 12977 bp, 10 predicted proteins | sample 4826551 | NCBI WGS metagenome assembly SKDZ01 (sample SAMN11008822, study PRJNA524170) | human gut metagenome | biome: Human fecal sample; material: Feces; isolation source: fecal sample from pouch patient p12, p15 | host: Homo sapiens | place: Israel: Tel-Aviv | collected 2016-02-02 | reverse complement strand
ATTTGAAAAGGTAAGTGCTTAAAATAAATAGATTAAAATTCTACGTTTGTTACTCTAAAAACTTGACTTAACGTCACAATGACTTGGAAAGAAGAAGATATAATAGTAGCTATTGTTTTATTTCTATTATCATTTTTAATTGGTTGGTTGCAATCTTCGAAAGTTGAATTTAAAGATGAAGGAAAAAAAGATAAGTATGAACGTCCAATTATCTTAATGAAAAAGAATTGGACTTATATTATTGGCTGGATTATTTTATTTTTAGTAATTATTGGTGCACATTTCTACGCCAATTCGCATTTAGAGTTGGAAGAGATTGTAACAGAATTTTGGAAAGAAATGGTCAAAGAAATTTTAATATTTGCTAGATTCAATGCTAAGAATGGTTGGGAAACGTGGCTAATAACAGGAATTTCCAGTTTAACTTTTACTTGTTTTATAAAAAGTAAAAACAAAAAATTAGTCGAAACTTTAGCCAGAAGAAGACAAAATAGTTCTTTTAATAAGTAGATTTTTTGTGATTAACAAAAGTTATCAATAAATGGTATTGAAAGCTCACTTGAAAATAGATAGAATTATCTTATCCAATATCTCTTAGATTTATCAATTTTCCAAGATTTTGATATAAAGGATATAATAACCGATAAATGATCTCTGTTATAAGAGGTCATTTTTTAATTGAAAATATGATATAATAATGGTCAGAAATAGAGAGATGTAAGGATAATAATGATGGAAAACAGTTTAAATATCATTGAGAAAATGAATCCTAATCAAAAAATAAATTATGATCGTGTTTTTCAAAGAGTTCGTGAAAGTTGGGAACGAGAATCAGTTCGCCCCCAAATTTTACTTCACTCTTGTTGCGCCCCTTGTAGTACTTATTCTTTAGAATATCTCACTCAATCGGCTGATGTTACAATTTATTTTGCCAATTCAAACATTCATCCTTCAACGGAATATACAAGAAGAAAGATGGTACAAGAACAGTTTGTAACAGATTTTAATGAGCGAACAGGAAATAACGTTCAATTCATCGCGGCTGAATATGAACCAAATGTCTTTTTACAAATGGTGCGTCAAAAACATTTAGAAAATGAACCCGAGGGTGGGAAACGTTGTAGCTCTTGCTTTGAAATGCGTTTGGATATTGTTGCTGAAAAAGCTTTGGAACTTGGTTTTGATTATTTTGGTAGTGCTTTAACGCTATCGCCCAAAAAAGACAGTCAATTGATTAATGAAATTGGGCTTGATATTCAAAAAATTTATGATGTGAATTATCTTCCGAGTGATTTTAAGAAGAATAATGGCTATAAGCGTTCCATTGAGATGTGTAAAGAATACGATGTTTATCGTCAATGTTACTGTGGTTGTATCTTTGCGGCCAAAGCCCAAGGAATTGATTTAAAAGAACAAAATCGAGAAGCGATTAAATTTATTAGAAGTCAGTCTTGAGCAGAAAAATTGTAGTTAAAAAATAAGAAAACTGCTTGACAAAATAGTCCTTTTTTAATAAAATGAGGGTAACTTAAATATTCCAAAGGGGAGTAGCGTCGGTAAGACCGAAACAAAGTCGTCAATTCGTGAGATTCTCACCGGCTTTGTTGACATACTATGTATGTTTAGCAAGACCTTTGCCAGTTTTGATATCTGGCAGAGGTCTTTTTTGTAAGACCTCTCATGATATCAGTTAGAAATAAAGGAGAATCATTATGCAGCGTTACAATCAGTCCGTCAATGAAGTTTTGGAGGAGACTAAAAGTCAACTTGAAGGTTTGAAACCCAAAGAAGTTGAACTTCGTCAAGCCGAGAATGGTTTCAACGAATTAAAAGAGAAGAAAAAAACTTCAACTTGGGAACTTTTTATTGATACATTGAAAGACCCGATGGTGATTATTTTACTTTTAGTCGCTTTTGTCCAACTTTTCTTAGGCGAATTCGTTGAATCATTGGTTATCTTCATTGTTTTGATGATTAATTCAGTGGTGGCTGTTGTTCAAACGAAAAGGGCAGAGAGTTCTTTAGATGCTTTGAGACAGATGTCGGCACCATCAGCCAAAGTTTTACGTAATGGGGAAAAAACATCAATTCCTGCGCGTGAGCTTGTCGTTGGAGATATTGTTTCATTGGAAGCTGGTGATTTCATTCCAGCGGATGGCCGTTTAATTGACGTTCAAAACTTACGCGTTGAAGAAGGAATGCTGACAGGTGAGTCTGAGCCAGTTGAAAAATTTTCAGATCTTATTGAGGGAGAAGCAGCACTTGGTGACCGTAAGAATATGGTCTTCAGTTCAAGTCTTGTTGTTTATGGACGAGCAGATTTTGTCGTGACAGCCATTGCTGAGCAAACGGAAATTGGTAAGATTGCTCAAATGTTGGAAACTGCTGAGGCCAAACAAACACCTCTCCAACAAAAACTGGAAAAGTTTGGGAAACAATTGGGCTGGGCAATTTTGGCGCTTTGTGCTTTGATTTTTGCCGTGCAAATTCTTCGCCTCTTTACGACAAATCAAACGGCTGATATGCAAAAAGCTATTCTTGATTCGTTCATGTTTGCAGTTGCAGTTGCGGTAGCAGCAATTCCTGAAGCTCTTTCATCAGTTGTTACGATTGTTCTGTCAGTTGGAACAAATAAAATGGCGAAACAACATGCGATTATGCGTAATTTGCCTGCCGTAGAAACTTTAGGTTCAACTTCAATCATTTGTACTGACAAAACGGGAACTTTGACTCAAAACAAAATGACAGTTGTTGATTCTTACTTACCAACCGAAAGTAGCAAAGAACTGACAGACTTGTCACAAGTAGACCAAAAGCTCTTACTTAATGCAATGGTACTCTGTAATGATTCATCATTTTCACAAGAAGGACAAGCATTGGGTGACCCTACCGAAGTGGCTTTGATTGCTTATAGTGATAAAATTGGTCATCCCTATCAAGAATTAAGAGAAAAATCACCGCGTTTGGCTGAGTTTCCCTTTGACTCAGAACGTAAATTAATGAGTACAATCAATGATTTTGAAGGTCAGAAAACGATTTTTGTTAAAGGTGGCCCAGATGTACTTTTTAATCGCTGCAACCAAGTTTTCTTAGATGGAAAAGTACAAGAGTTTACTCCAGAATTAAAAGAAAAATTCCAAGCTCAAAATGAAGCATTTAGTCAAAAAGCACTTCGTGTCTTGGCTTACGCTTACAAACCTGCCAGTGATGATAAGAAAGAGCTCACACTTACTGACGAAAATGATTTGATTCTTATTGGTTTGTCAGCAATGATTGACCCACCTCGTGAAGCTGTTTATGATTCAATTGCCGAAGCCAAAAAAGCCGGCATTAAAACAATTATGATTACGGGTGACCATAAAACGACGGCGCAAGCCATTGCTAAAGATATTGGTTTGATGAATGAAGGGGACATGGCTCTTACGGGTCAAGAACTGGATGCGCTGACTGAAGATGAACTTCGTGACAATTTGCAAAAGATTTCTGTTTATGCGCGTGTTTCGCCTGAAAATAAAATCCGAATTGTCCGCGCTTGGCAAAATGAACATCAAGTGACTGCCATGACAGGTGATGGGGTCAATGATGCTCCAGCCCTTAAACAAGCTAATATTGGGATTGCCATGGGTTCAGGAACGGATGTAGCAAAAGATGCGTCAAGTATGATTTTGACTGATGATAATTTCGTATCAATTGTTTCTGCTGTATCAATTGGTCGTGTGGTTTATGATAATATCAAAAAATCAATTAGTTATCTTTTCTCTGGAAACTTAGGAGCGATTATTGCGATTGTTTTTGCTTTAATTGTGGGTTGGGTTAATCCATTTACTGCTTTGCAACTATTGTTTATTAACCTAGTCAATGACTCTGTTCCAGCCATTGCCTTAGGAATGGAAAAAGCAGAACCAGATGTTATGGAAAAAGCTCCTCGCCAATTAAATGAAGGAATCTTTGCCAATGGTTTGATGAGGATTATTTTGATTCGTGGTTCATTGATTGGGATTGCGGCTATTATCTCTCAATATGTTGGACAAAAAACTTCACCTGAAATGGGTGTGGCTATGGCCTTTACAACTTTGATTTTGGCTCGGACTTTGCAAACTTTTGCTGCACGTTCAAATTCACAAAATATTTTCAAACTTGGTTTTACAACGAATAAATATGTTTTGATGGCTGTAACTTTCTGTCTTGCTTTGTACAGTTTGACCACACTACCATTCCTTAGAGAAATCTTTTCAATTCCAGCAAGTTTTGGTTGGTCTGAATGGGCTGTAGCTGCGGGTCTTGCCGTAATCGCTGTGATTTGTATGGAAATTCTTAAATCAATTAAAGGCATCTTTGAAAAATAATTAAATTTTAGAAAAAATCACTGACAAATCTGTCAGTGATTTTTAAATGGTTGAACTTTTATCATATTGATTCAAATGATAAGTTTCAATCATATTGATAAGTTTATCAGCATATGTGGGGTCAGTCGCATAGCCAGAGCTTTGGACCGCCTTAGCAGCAGTTTTGTAGTCTGTTGCGCTAAGAACAGAAGCGTATTGTTTAGCGTTCCAAGTTGTGCCATAGAGGAAAAGTTGTGTATGAGCCGAAACGGAATCAGCAAAGTTAGGATAAACGCGAAAAACACCTTGGATGGTAATCCATTGACCGTTCTCGTACTCTTGAGTCTCAAGTGAGACTTTAGGAACATCGCCTGAGGCTTTCACACCAAATAGATTATGATATTTACTAGCGAGTTCACTTTTACCAAAGTTAGATTCAAGGCAGGCTTGAGCAATGGTAATAGAAGCTAGAACTTGACTTTCTTTTTGTGATTTTGAGCCAAGGGGGCAATTTCTTTGATGAATTTATGTTCACGGATTTCTTCAAGTTGGGCTTCGGAGGGCTTTTCTACTTGATTATTAAAATTTCTATTATAAGCAAATATTCCTAAAATGATTAGGAAAATAAAAATGAGCTGTTTTAACAAAGATTGACGTCGATTTGGTTTTCTTCGTCGAGTTTTATATTTCATAAAAATAGTTTAACATAAAAATCAAGTTCTTGGCTTAAAAATCAATATTTGATATACTAAAACTAGTTAAGAAAAGTAGATGATGAGTTTTGGAATTCTTGTCAGTAAAATAGTTACTGACAGCAATCAATTTTTATGCTGAGCCATCTGTCAGTAAAACTAAATCTATAAATTATTTCTGATGGAATAACTTATATAAGCAAAATTTACCAGGAGGTAAACAAATAATGAATTTTTATGATTTTAGTGCCGTTAAAATGAACGGTGAAACTGTTTCAATGTCTGACTACAAAGGAAAAGTCGTAATCGTAGTCAATACAGCCAGTAAATGTGGTTTTACTCCACAATTTGAGGGACTTGAAAAATTGTATGAAACATATAAGGACCAAGGATTAGAGATTCTAGGATTTCCTTGTAATCAGTTTGCTAATCAAGATGCTGGTGAAAATACGGAAATTAATGAATTCTGTCAGTTGAATTATGGCGTTACATTCACCATGTTTCAAAAAATTAAAGTAAATGGAAAAGAAGCTCATCCACTTTATCAATTTTTGAAAAAGGAAGCCAAAGGGGCGCTTAGTGGAACTATTAAATGGAATTTCACAAAGTTTTTAATTGACCAAGATGGACAAGTCATTGAACGATTTGCGCCCAAAACAGAGCCTGAAGAAATGGAAGAAGAAATCAAAAAATTACTTTAAAAGTCATAAATGCTCTGAGACTTGTAAAAGGTCAATTATTTTGCTAAACTAATAAACAATAAAACTTTTAATCTAGTCCAGAGAGGCTAGCAAGGTTGTGAACAGGAAATATTATCCTTAAAAGTTACTGACAAAAGAGCGGTGTAGCTTGGTCCATAAGTACCAAAGCGGACAGGGCTAGTTCTGTCAGTAAACTGTCAGGGCATATTAGGACACATCTGCTAGGTTTCTGGCAGATGTTTTTGCTTTATTTTTAACTTTTTATGATTGAAAATAAAGGGCGCAAGGAGCGAAGCGGCTTGTAAGTAATTACAACGAAGTTATGCTTTACTACAAAGGAGAAAAACAAATGCCAAAACGTAATGATATCAAAAAAATCATGATTATCGGTTCAGGTCCAATCATTATCGGTCAAGCCGCTGAATTTGATTACGCTGGAACGCAAGCCTGTCTTGCTCTTAAAGAAGAAGGCTATGAAGTAGTTTTGGTCAATTCAAATCCAGCAACAATTATGACTGACCGAGAAATTGCTGACACGGTCTATATTGAACCTATAACTTTAGAGTTTGTCAGTAAAATTTTACGTAAAGAACGTCCTGACGCACTCTTACCAACACTTGGCGGGCAAACAGGACTCAACATGGCAATGGAATTATCAAAAACAGGAATTCTTGAGGAGCTTAATGTTGAACTTTTAGGAACAAAATTAAGTGCCATTGACCAAGCAGAAGACCGTGAACTTTTCAAAGAGCTCTGTGAATCAATCAATGAGCCTCTTTGTGCCAGCGATATTGCAACCACAGTTGAAGAAGCAATTAACATTGCTGACAAAATTGGCTATCCAATCATTGTTCGCCCAGCATTTACTATGGGAGGAACAGGAGGCGGAATTTGTGACACAGAAGAAGAACTCCGTGAAATTGTAGCAAATGGTTTGAAACTTTCACCTGTGACACAATGTTTGATTGAAGAATCAATCGCAGGTTATAAAGAAATCGAATATGAAGTTATGCGTGATTCTGCTGACAATGCTATCGTTGTCTGCAACATGGAAAACTTTGATCCAGTAGGTGTCCACACGGGCGATTCTATCGTTTTTGCCCCAAGTCAAACCCTGTCTGACAATGAATATCAAATGCTCCGTGATGCTTCGCTCAATATCATTCATGCTCTTAAAATTGAAGGTGGCTGTAATGTTCAATTGGCCCTTGATCCGAACAGCTATGAATACCGCGTCATTGAAGTCAATCCACGGGTCAGCCGTTCATCAGCTTTGGCTTCAAAAGCAACTGGCTATCCGATTGCCAAAATGTCAGCTAAAATTGCAATCGGAATGACTCTGGACGAAATCATCAATCCAGTAACCAACAAAACTTATGCCATGTTTGAACCAGCCCTTGACTATGTTGTGGCAAAAATCGCCCGTTTCCCATTTGATAAGTTTGAAAATGGTGACCGCCATTTAGGAACACAAATGAAGGCAACAGGTGAAGTTATGGCAATTGGACGCAACATCGAAGAAAGTCTTCTAAAAGCTGTTCGTTCGCTTGAAATTGGCGTTTTCCATAATGAAATGACTGAAGCGATTGAAGCTGATGACGAAAAACTCTATGAAAAAATGGTTAAAACACAAGATGACCGACTTTTCTATGTATCAGAAGCGATTCGTCGCGGAATTCCAATCGAAGAAATTGCTGATTTGACAAAAATCGATATTTTCTTCCTTGATAAGCTCCTTCATATCGTTGAAATTGAAAATCAATTAAAGGTAAATATTTTTGAGCCAGAACTTCTAAAAACAGCCAAGAAAAATGGATTTTCTGACAGAGAAATTGCCAAGTTATGGAATGTGACGCCAGAAGAAGTTAGACGTCGTAGACAAGAAAACAAGATTATTCCTGTTTATAAAATGGTCGATACTTGTGCAGCCGAGTTTGAAAGTTCAACCCCTTATTTCTATTCAACTTATGAATGGGAAAATGAATCTAAACGCTCAGATAAAGAAAAAATAATCGTTCTAGGGTCAGGTCCTATCCGTATCGGACAAGGGGTTGAGTTCGACTACGCAACGGTACATTGTGTGAAAGCTATCCAAGCATTGGGTAAAGAAGCCATTGTCATCAATTCGAATCCCGAAACAGTTTCAACAGACTTCTCTATTTCTGATAAACTCTACTTTGAGCCATTGACTTTTGAAGATGTTATGAATGTCATTGACCTTGAAGAACCGCTAGGTGTCATTGTTCAGTTTGGTGGACAAACGGCCATCAATTTGGCAGAGCCATTATCAAAAGCAGGAGTCAAAATCTTAGGAACTCAAGTCGAAGATTTAGACCGAGCTGAAGACCGTGATTTATTTGAGAAAGCACTGCAAGATTTAGATATTCCACAACCACCAGGGGCGACAGCAACAAATGAAGAAGAAGCGGTCGCTAATGCCAACAAAATTGGTTATCCAGTCCTTATTCGTCCCTCATTTGTTTTGGGTGGTCGGGCCATGGAAATTATTAATAATGAAAAAGATTTGCGTGATTATATGAATCGTGCGGTTAAAGCTTCACCAGAACATCCAGTTTTAGTTGACAGCTATTTGCAAGGTCAAGAATGTGAAGTTGATGCCATCTGTGATGGAAAAGAAGTTCTTCTTCCAGGAATTATGGAACATATTGAGCGTGCTGGAGTCCACTCGGGCGATTCGATGGCAGTTTACCCACCACAAAATCTCTCTCAAGCTATCATTGATACAATCGTTGATTATACCAAACGCCTTGCGATTGGATTAAATTGCATAGGAATGATGAATATTCAGTTCGTTATCTATGAAGAACAAGTATATGTGATTGAAGTTAATCCTCGCGCTTCACGTACTGTTCCCTTTTTATCAAAAGTTACCAATATCCCAATGGCACAATTGGCAACCCAAATGATTTTAGGTGAAAACTTGAAAGACTTAGGTTATGAAGCAGGACTTGCCCCTACACCTGATATGGTTCACGTTAAAGCACCCGTCTTTAGTTTCACAAAATTGGCAAAAGTAGATAGCCTACTTGGTCCAGAAATGAAATCAACCGGTGAAGCAATGGGTTCAGATGTGACACTTGAAAAAGCGCTCTATAAATCATTTGAAGCAGCAAAACTTCATATGGCTGATTATGGTTCAGTTTTGTTCACAGTCGCTGATGAGGATAAAGAAGAAACCTTAGCGTTTGCTAAAGATTTTGCCGAAATTGGTTATTCATTAGTTGCTACCGCAGGAACAGCAGCCTTTCTTAAAGAAAACGGACTTTATGTGCGCGAAGTGGAAAAACTTGCTGGTGGAGAAGATGAGGAAGGAACGCTTGTTGAAGATATTCGTCAGGGACGAGTTCAAGCCGTTGTCAATACCATGGGTAATACGCGAGCTTCATTAACAACAGCCACTGATGGTTTCCGCATTCGACAAGAAGCAATCAGCCGAGGAATTCCTCTCTTTACTTCGCTAGATACAGTTGCAGCAATTCTTAAGGTGATGCAAAGTCGTAGTTTTACAACAAAAAATATATAAAAAAATAAACAGTCCCAAATGGGGCTTTTTTTATTTTTGAATAAAAGTTAATAAGTATTTGAAGGGAGTGTATTATTATTCGTACAAAGGAGGCGTAAGAAAGCGTTTTATTAGACTTAGGTTAGGAAATAGGTTATAAATGATATATAGACTACAGAGTAATTTATAAACGACAACATATTGAAAGAGGGTAGGTGAATGACTGACATAAATAAAGCAAAAATATTCATATTTAGTTTAATTTTTATTAGTATCCCCTTTCTAATTTTTGTTGAGAACCCTGTGTCATCAGATACAGCAATTGACAGCCAAAATTCTACAGCAAATGGCTATATAAATGTTACCGCTCCAACAACAAATATTTGGAGTTTGACTGCTCCAAACTTTAATTTTGGGACCCAAACATCAAGTGCATCAGTAATTAATAGCAATGCAACAGGAGATGGACCAATTAGAATTGTTAATTTGTCTGGAAGCTCAACAAGCTTTTCTCTTCAACAATCCATTTCTGACTTTACCTTAGTTTCTAGCTCTATCGTTTTGCCAACCACAGCTTTCTATATTTCGGTAGCAAACAGTACTGATGGAAAACTTATCGGAAGCTCTAATATTAATATTTTTAAACAAAATGGTGTTGTTCTAAGAAGTGGGACAGGAGCTAATGGAGCATTAACTAGTGGTGCTGTGACGGCGCAACTTACAGTAGATGGAACAAATAAAGTAATTGTCACAGGTTCATACCAAGCAACGATTATCTCGACACTCGTGACAGGTCCATAGAAGGGGGAAACAGTGAAATAAAAAAAAGAAATTATTTTTCTCATAAGTTTAGGATTTCTAATTATTCTATTTGGTTTGACTCCCAAAACTAAGGCTGCTGTTCTTACAGGAACAATTGATAGCACAGGTGCAGTAACTGGAGTAACTGGAGCAACTTACTATAATACGAATAGCTGGCAAGATATGATTGATACCTATAAGTCAGTCACTCCCAATGCGGCATCAAAAGCTACAGTATTCTTCAATGTGACAGCAAATGTTCCGGGAAATAGTGTTTTGAACTCTGGGAATGCCGTTTCTAGTGGTAAATCTTTATCAATCAACGGAAATAATTATACTCTTTATCTTGATAATGATACTACTTATACGACAGCTCAAAGTATCGGTGGGAGTGATGGGACAGCGAGAGCATTCGGGTCTAACGGAACAGTTTCAGCGGATACTACACTGACAGTTAAGAATGCAACAATTGTCAACAATATTACGAGTGGGATTTTTCAAATGAAAGGGAACAATGCCAAGGCGACCGCTGTTTATGAAAATGTGACTGTAAGCAATGGGGACGGAATATATGGGGCACAACCAATTAGAAATGATAATGGAAAAGTTATTTTTCGAGGGACGAACACCTTCAATATTCTGCAAAACCATAATATGAATGACATCAGTTCAGCTGGTGCAGATAATCAAGGGGAGTGGATTCAAGTGGCAGCCTATACGGAAGTAGAAACTGGAACAACTACCTTGAATGAGAGTTGGGGCAACGATCAACCTTTCTATGTCTATTACTCAAATAGTGGGTCGACATTGCAAGTCGATGCTGGAGCAGCAATGGTTTGGAATTTAAATAAGACATATACGATGTATTATGATGATGGTGCTCTTTTAGTAGTTGGAGCCTTGAACTGGAATATCAATGGGAGCTTTGTCATTAACGGAACGGTTAATACTTCATCTACCTATGCTGGAGGTTGGTTTATGGCCTTAAATACACTAAATAGTTGGAACTTAAATGTTGGGCAAAATGCAACTTTTAAGGCGACGACAGGTGGAGTCATTAGTTTGGATGCATTTTTGACTGGGGCAGTAAAATGGAATTTTGCGCAGGGTTCAAGTGTTCTATTTAATAACTTAAATCCAAACCAAAATGTGGTTTCACTTGCTCCAGGATTAGGAAGTGGAATAACAATGACAGACCCTAAAGTTGTAAGTTTTAATACGGCAGGCGGTTCCGTTTTTTCTACAACCGTCTTAACTTTTCCCGTTACTATATCAGGAAGTGGATTGCGAACCCATTCATCATCAACAGGTTATACTTTTGATTCAACTTATGATTTGATAACACCCAATAAAGGAACAATTACTCCTACGAGTTCAGATATTTGGTATCGGATGAATACAGGAACTCTAACAACTTTTAACCCTACTTTACAGGTGATAAATTTAAGTCCTAATAATTATGGAAGTGATGCGCCAAACATTGCAGCGGGTAAATATATTTCATGGTATCAACCTTTAGGATTTCAATTAAATGCTGCAGTATCTAATATGAATCGGATATTTAATATTTCTTTAGATCCATCAGCAACAAAAGGAACTCCCATAGACGGTTCTTGGTCTTCACTAATAAATGGGACGAGTGCTGAAAGTCTAGTTGTTGGAGATGACCGAGCACAGAACCCTAATATACATATTCTTGTCAAAATGACACAAAATAATTTTCCGAATGGTCTACAGTATTATTGGGTTGACCCAACGACTAAAGCGCAGACACAATTAAATCTTAATTCGTCTTTGCAGATTGCAAGTATAACCATTGATAGCACATTACCTTCTTGGATTAAAATGACAGGGGCTGGTATGTGGTACACAATGACTTTTCCTACGGATACTGGATTAAATATTAAGGCCAATAATAGCTTACTCAGTCAAACAAATTCAAATGCGGGAACTTTCCAATATACCGTTGCTAATGGACCGTCTTAAAAAGGAGGAAAATTAAAAAAATTAATAAAATACTTTTCCTATCTCTAATAAGTTTATTTTTAGTTAGTCTATTTGAAACTGTTCATGCAGAAAGTTCAACAGGTGATTTTAGTATAGAAGCGGTACTTGAAGGACACCAAAAAGATGAAAACATTTCTTATTGGTGGTTGAAAGTAAAAAAAGGTGAGTCAATCAAACTAAATTTAATAATCAACAATGGAAATGAAGAGAATAATTTTGAAATAGCAGCAAATCAGGCGGTTAATAACAATAATTTTACGCTAGATTATAGTTTATCTGATGAGAAAGTAAAGCAATACCTAGTAGAGAAAGAACCAACTTTCAACTTTTATAAAGATATCTTTTTTGAAAAAGAAGCAAAAGCAGGTCCCTTAAAACTCATTCTAGCTCCTAATGAAGTTAGAGAGATTGCGATTGCTTTTAAAGTTCCGAAAGCAGGCATCAGAGGGCAGGCTATTGGAGGAATTAATGTAACCAAAATACCCAAAGAATCTGATCGTCAACAAGGGATTTTAAATGTTTATAGTAACGTTGTCGCTCTTCTTATGGAGGATATAAATTACTCCAATAAAAAAGAAAAAAATTTAGAATTTGACTTGGGAAAATCAAATGAAACTGAGCAAATAATAGAAGTTAAAAACCCTAATTCATCACTTCTAAGACAGGTAAGCCTAGAAGCAAGAATCACAGATAACAACGGAAAAATTGTTTCCGAATTTCAAAGCTCGCAGACAGCAGTTGTTCCAAATGCTTCAGTTAGTCTTAAACTGATGTTATCCTTAAATCTTAGAGTCACTATTGTATAATTTAGACAAAGGACAAAAACATGCAAAAACGCTACTCAAAAGAATTTAAAGAAACCCTTATCGCCTTCTATCATTCTGGTCAATCCGTCACCCAGCTGTCTAAAGAATACGACGTGGCCCCT
>SKDZ01000868.1_pt1 | contig 13023 bp, 17 predicted proteins | sample 4826551 | NCBI WGS metagenome assembly SKDZ01 (sample SAMN11008822, study PRJNA524170) | human gut metagenome | biome: Human fecal sample; material: Feces; isolation source: fecal sample from pouch patient p12, p15 | host: Homo sapiens | place: Israel: Tel-Aviv | collected 2016-02-02 | reverse complement strand
ACTTAGTATAATAACAACAAGCCAAGTTCCTTCAAATTTCATATTACTACCACCATTTTTTAGTTTTATTAAAAAGTATATCATATTCTGAAAAATAAAAAAAGTAATGAACGAAGTCAGGCTTTTATTTTATAATTTATCCGCATTCAATTATCGTGACCGTAAGTAGCCATCTTAAATTTTAGGAATAAAAGAAAGTACCTTCACGTTAGAGTACATTCTTACAACATATTCTATCTCTTTCTCCTTTTTTCCAATAACTGCCAATTATCCGCAATCCACTTAATGATTGGGTCTCGTGGAAAAGCTTCCTCAACATCTCCGTTTTTCACAACTGGTAAATTATGTTCATAGTGATAATACTTATCAAATGTAGGACCACTTACACCAATAAATTCAGCTGCTAGTTCCCGAGTCATAATCAGCGGATAATCAGTATCATTTTTTAGATTTTTTCTTTGCATAATTACCTACTTTCTAATATAAATTTTTATTGTCTCATATTTATAATATCTATCAAAATATGCAACTTGAAAATTATAAAAAAACTGGCCAAAGCCAGGGTTTATTTTATAGTTTATTCAAATTTAATAGATATTGAAATATTTATTTTAAGAACAGAACCATTAAATCTTCATCAAAATATTTGTCTCCAGTTTTTAAGGCATTTATTTCAACCCCATATTTCTCAAAACCTAGATGCCCATAAAGTTTTACCGCTGAAATATTATTTGAAACAACTGATAACCTTATTTGTTCTAAATCAGGATATTCTTCTTTTACTTTATTAATTAAGGTAGATAATAATAGTTTGGCTAGACCTTTATTTTGGTAATCTCCATGAATGAACATTCCATATATATCACCCTTATGTCTGTCCTTTTCACCAATTTCTTTATGAAATGAAACCATTCCTATTAATTCTTTTCCGTCAAAAATTCCCATAAAGAATTTGCTGGAGTTTGGCGATATTCTTTCTATAATTTCTTGTTCTGAGAACTTCACTTCTCTCTCGTAAGTAGACCCAAAAGATTCAGAGGCTGCCTTTAAAGCATTCAATCTCAATTTTTGATATGAACTCCAATCACTTTTATCAATTAGCCTTATTTTCATAATCCACCCCCGTTGTTAAGTGTATTTTACCATAAAACAAAAAAGCGCACTGCAATGCGCTTTAAAAACTGATTTCTTAACTACTATTATATCATAGCCCTTTAGGGGACTTTTTATTTGTTTTATATTTTGTACTGCGATGAAACTAAACTTACAAGGCTATTTTTCACGATATCCTCGCATATAATTTTTCATATATTCAGGATTCTTTGTTTCCCATTTTTTACGAACTTTCTTACGAGCTTCTTTTCTACATTCTGCGCTACAATAACTTTCTTGCTTGGCTGTATTGAACAAATTTTTGCAAGTTTTGCACCGAATAACGCTCATTTTTCTTCCTCCTTTCTGCTTGTTAAACACATACTCAAGAAAAAATATGTGCAGTGACGGCGTGAAGTACGAGCTGACCCAGAGGGAGGGGGATATGCCCCCATAGTTTCTTTAAAAATATTTTCAGATTTAAAAAATAAAATTAATAAATAATAAATTAATATAAAAAATAAAATTAATAAATAATAAATTAATATAAATATTTTTTTATTTATTTTTATTAATCATAAACCTTTTAGTAAGTTGCTCAATGCTTGCTTAGTTCGTTCCGTCTTGTCGGTATCGACTCCGTGCTTGCTTTCATATTCAGATTCAATCTGTTGCATAGCTTTTTGTTTAGCAGTTTCAATTTCTTTGTCACGCTTTAACTTATTATCATTGTAATTTCTTTCGGCAACTTGTTTCATCAATCCATTAATCTCATCACGTTCGGCGTTCGCCTTGTCTCTCATCTTGTCAAAGGCTTCTTTGCTCCGCTGTCTGCTCGTCTCCTCTCTTTCTTTGCGTTCAATCTCTGCGCCTTTTCGGATGTCCTCAACCCAATTGCCTGTATGTTGTTGGCGGTTGTCTTTGATTGTTTCTGTCATGGTGTCCCCCCTTTTATTATGCGTTCATATCATCAAGAAATGTGTTGCCAAGATATTTAAAGTTATAAACATTTCGGACTGAGTTGTTTCGTTTATACTCTACCGCTCGTGTTATTCTGGTACCGTTTGACGCGACTAAACAGTCAGCGTCTTTATAAACATCATACTGCGCAATACGTAACAACTCATCAGCTTTATGGTAGACCGCATTAGATTCATCAGCCAATGACTTGAGTTCTGCCATTAGCTTAGCGCCCTTAATATTCAACTCATCTTGTAACTTATCGGCAGCCTTTTCAATATCTGAGACCAATTGATTATAATCATCTTTGGTCACTAATGGAGTGCTTTCCAATTTGTCTAACTGCTTTTGATACAATTCAATAGCGTGTTGAGACGTTGAAATATTCCCCTTGGCTTTATCATAAGCTACTAAGTCAGCGGTCTCCTCGGCTTTGATTAATTCCTCATTAGCGATTTTCAAGGTTCTTTCCGCTTTTTCTTTATTATTTTTAAACTTCTCAATTTCCAATAAATTACCGTCTTTTTGATTGATAAGTTCTGCTTCAATTTCTTCAAATGTTTTCATTATGGTTTCTCCTGTATTTATTTGTTAGTAAATATATATTATAATCGGAACTATTGATAGTTCCTGTAATTCCCTATGTTTATTAGGTTGATAGCTGTTTTTATAAATGAGTTAAAACAACTGATTTTGGTGGGTGTCTTACCCTCATTATCTCTCCTTTATTATTCTGGTACTGTACCAAGTGGCCCACGTTTTGCGACTTTAATTGCCACAACATGACTTCCATTAAATACGGTAGTGCCTAGTTTAAATAACTGGTCAGGGTCATCTTGCCATTTGCCAATGACTTTCATATTATCCAGTGTCTGATTAAAGACAAATGCTGATGAATCATTTACTGTATAAACCATAATTACTTTATCGCTCATTTTTTTATCTCCCTATGTTTAAACTCGTTTTATTGAAACAATATTTTTTATGTTAAATAAGTAGCCACCTAGCCACTCCGCATTTTTATCAACTAAAAGTGCATGACTAAATTTCTCAAATTCCTCTTCATCATAAGGAATATTAAATGGCATTTTTTCTTTGACTGTAAAAACTACTGTCTTTGTAAAATTAAAACTCATTATCAAACCTCTTTTTCTAAATTGGTATAGCTTTTTCTATTTGATGACTATTGGTTTCTAAAATCACCACAATAGTTACACATTATTTAAGAAAATAGTTATGAATAATTACGCTTTTAAAACCTCTCAAAACCCTGTTATAAAGCCATAGTTACGCAAAATACGGTAATTACGCTTTTTCCTATATATAATATAAAATATATAAACTCACAGCCTATAATTGGTACAACTGATTTAAACTCTTTTTATAATAAGTTACTATTTACCTATATAAAAAGCGTATTTTGCGTATTTTCCGTAACTATCCTTTTATATAGCCGTTTATAGGTATCGGAAAAGTGTAACTAATTGTAACTAAGTTACGCTTTTTAAGGTGGTTCATACATTGATTCAAGAAACGCTGCGACAGCCTTCGAAGCACGTTGAGGATTTCCGATTGCAATAACACGAAAAGATTTTCTTTTTCCTTCAAATGTTGGGAATGTACGAATCGTTTCGAAATAACCAATAATATCAAGAGCTTCTTTTTTACGTTTAGGACTTCCAGCACCATAGTAGGTTTCTTTCAATAGCTTCTGAACCTCATCCGTTTTGATTATTGTCTTGTTACCTTTGATATGCTCCTCAATAATATAAATTTGCACGTCATCAAAATCAAAGTGATCACTGCTGAAGTTATCCATCTCCACTTGCTTAAAATTGAACTTAAATTTATTTTGTCTCCAATAAACAAATGAAGAGTATAAAGCAGCCACTCCTGCAAGCGCCGTTACTTCTCGACTGGTCTCAGATACACGCTGTTCAGTAAATGCTTCCCAGTAGGGCGCAAAGATTGATTCACGTTCGCTATCAGTTTCCCCTTTAGGACGATTCTTAAAAGCAATGTTCACAGCCCTGCTATTCATCTCAGAAGAAAACAGAACTTTTTCATTTGAATCAATAGACAGCACACCAGTAAGATTAATATCCGCATAGTTTTGACCGATACCTCGACCACGATATGTACTTTCAGTAGCCAGTATTTTCAAATAACGTTCTAAGCTTTTTCCGATTTCTCCTGATTCAGTCACCAGTAACATTTCTCCGCCATCAAATCCAGCCCAAGCCATTGCAGCCGTTGCCTTATTTGAGAGTTCGTCTAGATTGACATGTTTCGTATCAAAAATTGATGAAATTACTTTATGACGCAACCCTTTACCAGTACGTGTCCCAGATTTACTGACAAAGAACCTTGTCTTAGTAATTTCACGACATGCCACTAGCATTTGATAGATTGGCTGTAGTTGCGCATTATGCAAACTATCTGCATCGTCTATCACCATTCCTAAGTAATTAGCGTTCAAGATTGACATCTCAATTACCTCAGAGAGCTGACAATCAAACACTTTAAAGTAACATTCATTGTCTTTGATAGAACAATTTTTTAAAATTATCTTTTGATGCAGATCCATTTGAAAGTCATGACAAGCAATAATAGATGTTTTTATTTCTTTAAGAGGTTTTAAGCTTATCTGTTCATCTATAAAAGATATAATTTCTACAACTTCACTAGCTGTGAAGTCAGAACGCTTGCCTAATTTATATTCATGAGCAATATCCATCTCTGACAATCGTTTGAATTGTGAGGTTGAAATATCATATAAATATCCATGATGCAAAGCAATCTTTCCAAATAGATAATCTAAAATCACATTGACAAAACGAGGTATACTTTTACTTGATTTTAATGTAACTACTTCTTTATCTTCTCCATCGTCAGTTTTTTCAGCTTTTTTATTAACTCCACCGTAGAAAATAGATACAGTATTTTGACCATTGTTTAAATGCAAACTAGGTCTTTTGATTCTTTTATTTTCTCCTGTAGACTTTACTGACAGATAAGGATATTCATAAATATCACGATGCAAGATATGGACTAAATCAAGACTTTGAGGAATCTTAGCGCCATCAATGTTTCCAAATTTTTCCCAGGGAAGATTAATCACCTTTTTTAGATTATTTTCTAACCGTTCCCATGCTTTGCGTTGTTTTTCCAAATCTCCGTAATCAGTTTTAACTTCTGTCACTTTCTCTCCCCTATTCAGCTAATGAATCCATCAAGGATTCCAATTGACTTTTTTTATACCAAACAGTACGATCTCCATCTTCTAAAATCACCTGCTTTAATCCGTGTGCCCGAAGTTTAGCTAAATATGTAGTTGAAATGTTCAGTTCTTTCAATAATTCAGCTTGTTGCACATATGGGAACTCACGACTTTGTTCAACTCTTGCCTCAACTAATTTATCAACACGATTTAATACTGATTGTGTTAGCTCTTGTTCTGCTTCAAATGATAAGATACTCATGATTTCCCTCCTCGTTTAAGTCTTATATGCAACTTTGGAGCTTTAGATTCATTGACAATTAATATTTTTCTTGCTTCAGCACGACTAGATTTAACCCACCAAATAGGTAGTATTTCTGTGCTTATAACGTCCATTTTTTTAAATTTCATGCTTTATCTCTTTTCTTGATTTCGGCTTGTTTTTTCAGTTTCCAACTTTGTGCAAACTCATGAGATACTTTGATACAAAGAGGAGCTTTATTTTGATTGAAAATAATTACTGTTTTTTTTGTTTTTTATGCTTTTTAAAAAAACTTGATGTCCAATTTCAGGATTCATTTTTACAGAGAGAATTACAAAATGTTTATTTTCAAAAGTTCGTGCTTTCTCTAAATCTTCTATTTTAAAAGTAGATGATTGCATTTTAAGCCTCCAATTCCACTTGATAGCCATTCCCCATAAAAGTAAAGGTGGCTACGCTTTTACCATCAAAAAGTTTGTCAGTGACATCATCCACTTCAATGTGGTGTCTCGATTTTGCTAAGCACTCTGTGAATAATAGCTTCGCTTCATCAATGGTTATAAATTCTGTCATTTGTGTTTCTCCTCAAATATGTTATAATTTGAGTAAAGCAAAACTCATGAAGAGCTTGCCTTACTAAGTTTAAAAGTCTTTACTTGCCGGTGTGGACTTTTTTTGTTTTCATTGTGGATTTGATTGCTTTTTTGATAGGTTCATAATCAGAACCAGCTTCAATCATTGCTATTGCGATACTTTCAAGCATTTTGTAACGTTCTATTTCCTCTGAATTTAAGAGGTCTAGGAGCGTTTTTTATTTTCGCCAGTCTATATCTCTAGCTTGAATTTGCTTCTTGGTTAGTCCAGTTACAGTTGTAGCAAGCAGACTTCTAATGATTGTGTGCCATATATTTCCATGCCGCGGGTAATGATTCCACTCAGAAATAGCCTGATGAAGTGTAACTCCTTTGGGTTTTTCAACTGCTCTTGCAAACTTGCGAGCATAGAGTTCCTTTTCCATTTCATCAAATCGTTTTACAAGAGCGATTTTAAAATTTCTAACTACTTCAGTATTATCAAGATAAGTAATCATCAGCATGGCTTGATTTCTATTAAGTTGATAGATTTTTACTTTTTGACCTCGACTATCTGGTAAGGTGGTGATTTCAAATCTCAACCTACCAAAATTTTCAAAATCATTTTTATGATTATTGATAAGTCTGCGAACTGATTTTCTTTCAATTCCTGCATATTCAGCAATAACGACATGGTTAGTTACAACTTCCGCTTTACTCAAGTCAGGACTGGTTAAAAATGCTAAGCCTTTCATTATTAAATTTCTTTCTAGCGTTTAATACGCAATACCGTATCTCAACGGCTGACTTTATACTTTCAATTTTGCGCACGGCCAAATGTTAAAATCGTAACTTTTTACAACCTGCTTTTAAAAAAATATATCTTCAATAGTTATCTTTGGAAAATGAGGGATAAGCATTTTTTTTATAATTATTTTTTCTTCATCCTTAAAAGAAACATATCCATTTTCCTTATTGTAATAACTTTGAGAGCTTATATTTAGCTCCTTTGCCATTTCAGATTGAGTTTTTCCGAGCATATTACGGTAACCTTTAATCTTGTTTTTAGTATTCACAAGCAACCTCCTTCGTAACTTTATACACCCATAATAACTTATTTAATAATCGTTGTCAAGAGAAAAATAACAAAAACGCGTAACTTTTTAGAACTTTTTTAGGTTTTTTTATTAGAATAATGTTATAATTTTTCTTAGAGGTGTAAATATGAATAATAATAAAGTTGATATTGGTCAGAGAATAAAAAGTATACGAACTAAAAAGGGAATGACGCTTGAAGAGTTTGGCGCTCTCTTTAGCGCTGGAAAAGGTCTTGTTTCTAGATGGGAAAGAGGGATATCAACACCTAATCCTGAAAGAATTAAAGCAATTTCTAAAGTAGGTGATACTTCAGTGGAGTATATTCTTCACGGAACTATGAATGAATATATCGAAAGCCTTATTGATAAACTTCAGATGGACTTGTCAACTGATAAAAACTTAAGTAATGCTGTCATTCCTTTTATTGTGAGTGAAGTAAAAAGTATAATGTATTCAAATGCTTCAAGTTTCTTAAATACTGAACAAGCAGATAAAAAGTTTAATGAGACTAAAAAATATACTATTGAATCTTGGTCGGATCCTGAAAGTTTGGAACGCAAAATATTAATGAATCTTAGTAGAGAATTGCGTACTAGAATCCTTGACACTATGAAATATTCGTACAAAAGTTACTATAATAACAACAATGAAGAGACAAGTGCCGAGGATTATTTAACAGAGAATTCTAGGGAAATACTTGAAAGGCTACATTCTCTAGAGGATTTCTTAGATGCATATTTTGATGCTTTACGTTTTTTGGATGATTCCAAAATAGCATCTAAGCTTGATTCACTTCGTGATTTTACAAAAAAAATAGACCAAAGAATTAAATAGTTAAAAATTTATAACTAATCAGCATAAAATTTTCATGTTCTCAATTTTGCGCACGGCCAAATGCAAAGAGGAGAATCAACATGAACAAATTAAATATAAAAGAATACAAAACAAAAGCCGGAGAGGTGCGTTATATTCTCCGTGGCGCTTATATCGGTACTGATGTGCTGACAGGTAAGCAAATAAAAACAGATATTAGAGGGCGCACAAAAACAGGCGTCAAGAATGAACTAGAACGCCTGAAAAATAATTTTAAAAAGAACGGTAACACCAAAGGTAAAGAATCACTCGAAACTTTTGAAGAGGTTGCTGAGAGCTTTTTTGAACTTTATAAGCTGCAACGTAAAATAGGTTCTATTGACCAAATGAGATCAAATCTCGATAATTATACTTTGCCAGCTTTTGGTAATAAGAGAATCAGCAAGATTACCACAGCACAAATACAGCAGCAAGTTATCAAATGGGGAAAAAGCGCCGCTGCTCCTCTTAATGGGAGACAAAAGCGTACTACTGGACAAGCTAAACGATACAAGCTGCAGTTCAATATCATCAATCGCATATTTCAACATGCACTTTCACTTGGAATCATTGAGAACAATCCTTGTCAGTCAGTGATCGTACCCCAAGTAAAGGTGGAACAAGCAAAAAAAGAGATAAAGTTCTACAAAAAATCGGAATTAGAAAAACTCTTTAATTACCTTGAATCTCTAAAGAGTGGCCAGTGGTCAAATGAATACTTTAAAGCTCTTCTACGCTTGCTTGTGGCTTCTGGTTTGCGTATTGGCGAAGCTATGGCCTTATCATGGTCTGATATTAACTTTCAAAACCAGACTGTATCTGTCAGCAAAACCACAGTTAGACGATTTCAAATTCAAGATACACCAAAAAGCAATAAAAGCAATCGAATTATTAGCATTGACGATAAGGCAATTTATGTATTAAAAAGCTGGTACTTCTTTCAAAAGAAACACTTTATGAAGTTAGGAAATCCACAACAAAACCTAGTATTTCCAAAAATAGAAGGTGGAGTGATGGATTATCACAACCTTATCTACAAGCTGAATAATATAATCAAAAATGCTGAACTGCCGTTGTTGAGCTTTCATGGATTCAGGCATTCACACGCTAGCCTTTGTTTAAATGCTGAAATGAGTTATAAAGTGATTCAAGAAAGGCTAGGTCATTCAAAGTTGCAATTGACTATGGACCTATACTCACATCTTGAGCCCGAAAAGAAGAATAAAGAGCTTGAACTATTTACTAAGTATGCCAACTTTTAAAATAGAACTCTGTTAAAAACTCTGTTAATTCTATTGTTAGATAAAAATAAAAAACTCAAACCTTTTAATATCAAAGGTTTGAGACTAATCCGTCTATATAATATAATAGAATAGACAGTTTTTTAAAAATGAAGTTTAAATTCTACATCAAAAATTTACAATTTACTATTTTTTGTGTATCATGGAAATAAAGGAGAAAAAATATGAGCCATAGAGATAAATTATCTTATATTATACTTGGACTTTTAAAGACCGAACCATTAAGTGGTTATGACCTTAAGAAAAAGTTTGAAAGTGAAGTCGGTGAATTTTGGCAAGCCAACACAGGGCAAATTTATCCTTCACTTAGAGTATTATTAAACGATCAAGCCGTTACTTTTGATGTACACATTGTAGGTGAAAAGTTAGAGAAAAAAACCTATCAAATTACTCCAAAAGGAATCGAACTATTTAACGAGTGGTTAAAACACCCTGTTGACCGCTATCCAATTCAAAAAGATGAATTCATGCTCCGCCTTTATTTTCTTGATGACAAAAATGAAGAAAATCTCCAAAAACTAATTGAAGAAGAAAGTATTGTCCACCAGAAAAAACTGGAATATCTGATTAAACGTCAAAAAGACCTCTTTGGTGAAGATGAAAAAAATAAAAAAAGTGGCCACTATTTGGTTTTAGATTTTGCTATTCAAAGAGAAACTTTTAAAAAAGAATGGTTAGATTCTTTACTTAAAGATTTAAAATAAGAAAAACACTAATATTTTATGAATATTAGTGTTTTTTTATCCTTCAAAAATAATTATTTTATAAACCTTTTTATTTTTAGTTACAACTAATGGTGTTCCTCCAAGATTAGCAATCTCAGTAACTACCTTTTCACACTCATCACTATATATATGTCCGTTTTCTGTTACATATTTTTTAATTGTATCAGCTGCACCTTTACGAATTTCATTACCTTGATAATTAACACCACTCATTCTCGTTTTTGCACTGAATGGTACAAATTCCATATGCATTTGATTAATACTTCGTCCCCGAAGATTAAATTGTTCTTTTGCAAGAACAACAATACTACGTCCTTCAGGAGTTTCGTCAGCTAATGAAGCCAATTGAGCAGCATCAGCCAACTCTTCGCTCGTTACCCCATCTACGGGAATAAATGCACTAGCTTGACGATTACCCAGTGTGATTGTTCCTGTTTTATCAAGTAATAAGGTATCAACATCACCGGCTGCTTCAATTGCCCGACCACTCATGGCGAGTACATTAGCTTGATTTAATCGAGACATTCCAGCTATCCCAATTGCTGATAACAGTGCTCCGATTGTTGTTGGTGCTAAACATACTAGTAAAGCTACTAATACTGTCACCGAAGAAGGATTATCCATCCCTGCTTGTTTAGCTCCAAAAGCTGAATACGCGTAAAGTGCCATAGTTACTAAAACAAAGATAATTGAAAGGGCTACAAGGAAAATTTGTAAGGCCATTTCGTTTGGTGTTTTTTTTCGGTTGGCACCTTCAACCATGGAAATCATCTTATCTAAGAAACTTTCTCCAGGTTCACTTGAAATTTGAACAACGATCCAATCTGATAAAACTGTAGTCCCACCGGTTACTGCACTTCGATCACCACCGCTTTCACGGATAACCGGTGCTGACTCTCCAGTTATTGCACTTTCATCAACTGAAGCTACACCATCAATAACTTCACCATCACCAGGAATTTGTTGTCCTGCTTTAACAAGTACGATATCACCTTTTGTTAGCGTTGCTGATGATACAATTTCAACTATATCTTTTTGATCAATGCTTGGAATCTTATAAGCTTCAACATCTTTCTTAGCTGCTCGCAATGAATCTGCCTGCGCTTTTCCGCGTCCTTCAGCAATCGCTTCTGCAAAATTAGCAAACAGCACTGTAAACCATAAAATTACTGCTATTCCTAGAGTAAATCCAGAATTTGCATCTTTAATCCCAAATAACGAAATAACAAACAAAGCCGTCGTTAAAATAGCTGAAATATATACTAATAACATTACGGGATTCTTTGCTTGCGTCTTAGGCGCTAATTTATAAAAAGAATCTTTAATAGCACGAATGACCATTTGTTTATCCATTAAAGCACTCTTTGTTTCTGTTTTCATATATTTATCCCCCGATTAAAACATTCCAAAAAATTCTGCAATTGGTCCTAGAGCTAAAGCCGGAAAGAAACTTAGTGCTCCAACTAATAACACTACGAATACTAATAAAAAGACAAATAGTGGTGAACAAGTTGATAATGTACCCGCAGTAACAGCCACTTTTTTCTTTTGTACCATGCTGCCAGCAATAGCCAAAATACCTAAAATTGGAATAAATCTAACAAATAACATAACCAATCCAAGTGTTACGTTAATAAATGGTGTATTTGCTGCAAAACCAGCAAAAGCTGAACCATTATTACCACCTGCTGAAGAATAAGCATATAACAATTCTGAAAAACCGTGTGCACCGCTGTTATTTAAACTATCCGCAACTTGAGGAACTAGGGAAGCAATCCCACTACCTACAAGAATAGCTACAGGTGTTGCTAAACAAACAACTACGGCCCATTTCATCTCATAAGGCTCAATCTTCTTACCTAAATATTCTGGGGTTCGTCCAACCATTAATCCAGCCATAAATACAGCTAAAATAACAAATCCTAACATTCCATATAAACCACAGCCAACACCACCAAAAATTACTTCACCTAACTGCATTAATAACATTGTTACCATTCCGCCTAATGGTGTATAACTATCATGCATTGAATTGACTGAACCATTTGATGCTGCTGTTGTAAAAGCGGCCCAAGTTGATGATCCAACAATTCCAAAACGAGATTCTTTACCTTCCATATTTCCGCCAGCTTGGTCATGGTTACTAATATCGACAATTCCATTTTGTTCTAATTGTGGAGTTGCCATCTGCTCACTAACAGCAATACTTCCAAGTGCTGCTACCAGCATAATTCCCATTGCGACAAAGATAGCAATACCTTGACGACTATCTTTAATTCCCTTGCCAAATGAAAAACAAAGAGCCGCAGGAATCAATAATATTGATACAACTTCTACTAAATTACTTAATCCAGTTGGATTTTCCAATGGATGCGCTGAGTTAACGCCATAGAAACCACCACCATTAGTACCTAATTGCTTGATTGCAATCTGACTGGCCGCAGGTCCTAAAGGTACTGTCTGTTCTGTAATTTCAGTACCATCTTCTAAAACAATTGGTTCGGCCAATTTAACAGTTTGATACTCATCAATACTTTGAGTTACACCTTGACTCACTAAAATAATTGATAAGACAACTGATAGCGGCATTAAGACATAGATTACAGATCTTGTTAAATCAACCCAAAAATTTCCTAAGCCTTTAGCCTTAATTCTTGTAAAGCCTCTAATCAATGCATATAAAACTGCTAGTCCTGTTCCTGCAGAAACAAAGTTTTGAACCGTTAAACCTAACGATTGTGTTAAATAACTTAATCCACTTTCACCACTATAAGCTTGCCAGTTAGTGTTAGTAACAAAACTTATTGCTGTATTTAACGCAAGGTCCCATGTTGTTCCTTCAACCTTTGCAGGATTACCCGGCAAAACTCCTTGCAGCATTTGTAATAAAAAGACAAATACTAATCCAAATCCACTAAATATTAATACACTTACTAAATAC
>SKDZ01000862.1_pt1 | contig 13109 bp, 15 predicted proteins | sample 4826551 | NCBI WGS metagenome assembly SKDZ01 (sample SAMN11008822, study PRJNA524170) | human gut metagenome | biome: Human fecal sample; material: Feces; isolation source: fecal sample from pouch patient p12, p15 | host: Homo sapiens | place: Israel: Tel-Aviv | collected 2016-02-02 | reverse complement strand
CATATGAGTCTTTCTAATGAGTTGTTTAGTCGCTTTTCATTATAGGTCATATGGGACTTTTTGTATATACTCAAAAAGGCTCCATAATTTCCATGGTGGATTTACCCACTACAGAAATTATAGAGCCACGATTTTGGGGTCCTAGACCCCTTTTGTATAAGGAGAAATCTTTTGAAATTTCTTGCGTTTTTAGGGCAAAAAGCAGTTCTGATATGGTCATTCTTGCTATTTCTTCTTTTAGGCCTATCGAGTCTTTTTGTCAGAACCAATATGCCAATGGATGGGTCAGAATTGGCCAATATGCAAGCAAACGAACCAATTTTTTTCGTGAGTTTAGTGCTTTTTATTGGCTTACTCTATCTTTGCTTGCGTTCGTTGGCATATGTTAAAGAATCTTATTTATTCTTATTTGGGACGCTTTTTTATCTTGCTTTAGGAGCTTATGTGATTCTTCACCAAAATGATGTGCTTCGTCACGATGCTTTGGCAGTCCTAGAAGCTGCTAAGGCGCTTAATCGTGGGGATTACAGTATCTTGACAGAAGTATCAGGTTACCTTCATAAGTACCCTCACCAACTTGGTTTAGTTAGTTTTGAACGCCTCATTTTAACCCTATTTGGTGAAAGCAATGTTAAAGTATTCTTTATCATCAACTTAGTGATGGCGATAGCTGATAATTTCTTTCTTTGGAAAATCACACAAAATCTCTTTAAAAAAGATAATATTTCAAAAATCGTTCTATTATTGTCCTTTGTTTTTTTACCCCATTTATTTAACATCTTGTTTGTTTATGGGCTAACTTACGGCTTGTTCTTTGCCTTGATCGGTTTGTATTTCCTACAATTATATTTTGATAAGAAATCATGGTCTAACTTGTTACTAAGTACTGTTTTCTTATCCTTATCAGATATTATTAGAAATAACTACATCATTCTCATCATAACCGTTCTCATTGTTTTAATGTTAGATTTTCTCTATCACAAAACAAAGAAAAACCTAGCTTTTATGGTGATTCTTTTGGCTTCGATCATTGCAGGAAACCGTGCGATCTCAAGCTACTACCAGCAGGTTGCCCGAGTAGATCATTTAGATGGGGAACCCAAGGTTGCTTGGATAGCTATGGGATTGAATGACACTCCAATATACAATCGTGTAGCGGGTTGGTATGATGCTTATGTTGAAACAGTGTACAATGAACATCAAGGTGATGCTGAAGCGATTGAAGAAGCTAGCGAAAGACAGATTGTATCTCGTGTCACTTATATGGTGAAGCATCCAGACTACGCTTGGAATTTCTTTAAAAATAAATTTCTATCGACATGGACAGATAGCTTATTTGAATCCATTTGGTCTGGTCCTGTTACAAAGATGCCTGTTGAGGGACAAAAAATCACAGGTCGCTTAATGACCAGTATTTATCAAGGAAAATTAGCCTATCAGATCATTTATTATTTCTCTGCCTTATTATTGGTGGTGATATATGTGAGTGTTCTTCCAAGTATTTGGACGCAATACCGTCAAAAAGATGGCATGACAGTCTTTCTTTTGATTCCGTTGATTTACTTAACAGGTGGTTTCATCTTCCATTTGATTTGGGAAACTAAGAGTCAATACGTCTATCCATATGTTTATCTATTATTGCCATTATCAGCATTAGGACTGGATTATATGATGACTTTGGTAATAAAAAAAGAAGACATGATGATTAAAATGACGAAATAAACCTTCGTCATTTTTTTTGTAAAGACTTTATGATATACTAGAATCGATATGTAAACTAGCTGGTGAAAGGCTTAGGAGTAAAATGAAAAAATTATCTATTGTCGTTCCTTGTTACAATGAACAAGAAACTATTTATCCATTTTTAGAAGCAACTCAAAAGGTTGAGCAGCAGATGAAGGATCAGCTTATTTTTGATTACATTTTTGTTAATGACGGATCAAAAGATGATACCTTGACTATTTTACGAGATGTTGCTAAGCGTTTTGACAATGTACATTATTTGTCATTTTCACGTAATTTTGGGAAAGAAGCAGGACTATTGGCAGGTCTTGAGGCTGCTGATGGGGACCTTGTTACTGTGATGGACGCTGATTTGCAAGATCCACCAGAACTATTGATCGATATGTATCAAAAGATTTTGGAAGGTTATGATGTCGTTGGGACACGTCGTGCTGACCGTAAGGGCGAACCTGTTATTCGTTCATTCTTTTCTAAGATGTTTTATAAAATCATAAATGCAGTATCAGATACTGAAATGGTTGACGGTGCGCGCGATTTTCGCTTGATGACAAGACAAGTTGTCGATAGCATTTTAGATTTAGGAGAAGTCAATCGCTTTTCTAAAGGGATTTTCTCATGGGTTGGTTACAATGTGACTTACATTGCTTATGAAAATCGTGAGCGTGTGGCTGGTGAGACATCTTGGAACTTCTGGAGTTTGTTGAAGTACTCGATGGAAGGTTTTATCAACTTCTCTGAAGCACCACTTAATATGTCTCTTTGGGCAGGTGCAGCTTCATTTTTAGCTTCTATATTAGGTGTTATATTCATTATCGTGCGTAAATTGACGGTTGGAGGCAGTGTAGATGGCTGGGCAAGCCTGGTGTGCATCATCTTGTTCATCGGTGGAATCCAGCTGTTATCACTTGGTATTATTGGAAAATACATTTCCAAAATTTTCCTTGAAACCAAAAAACGTCCCGTTTATATCGTGAAAGAAAAAGGATAACAACAGACAAGCTATTTTCCGAATTAGTATAGTGTAACCACTATACCAAAAGGAGAATAGCTTTTTTGAATAAACTAAAAACGGCATTGTTATCAACTGCTGTGTTGTCAACGGCTTACTTGTCGCCGTCTGTCCTGGCTAGTCAGCTAGATGAAGCAACGGTTTCCAAAACGGATTTTAATTCAGTGAGTAAAACATTTGACATCACTGCACAGCAATCCACTAACGGTAAAGGTATTAAGCAGATAGATGTCGCTATCTGGTCAGAAGAAAATGGTCAGGACGACTTAAAATGGTATTCCGCGAACGCGATCACCGAAGATCAAGCCAGTGTTCAATTTCATTTAGCCAATCATGGCAATCGCGCTGGAAATTATGTGACGCACGTTTATACCACTTACCTTGATGGAAGTCGTTCAGGACTTGTTTTAGATAATACTAAGATCACTCCTAGTACGCCTCAAGTTTCGGTCAAAGATGGGGTCATTCAGCTGACGACAGAAATTTATGCCCCGTCAAATGGCCAAGTGAAACATGCCATTTGGTCTGAGGAAAATGGCCAAGATGATTTAAGGTGGTACGACGATAACGGCAAAGGGCTGACGCAGATTGCTTTAAAAAATCATAAAGGTTATGGCAAGTATTTCGTGCACACCTATCTCTCACAAAATGGGCAGATGATTGGTATTAATGGTCAAGAATTTACAGTTGATCGACCTGAACTTTCTTATCAGATTACTAAAGTCAACGGAAATAGCTTTGATGTTTTAATACACAATGTTCCTGAGTATATCACGTCTGTTTCGGTACCGACTTGGTCTAATGTTAATGGTCAAGATGATATCAAGTGGTATAGTGCTACTAAAATCGGAGAAGGCAGCTACAAAGCTCAGATTCATTTGGCCAATCATCAGTATGCTACGGGAGATTATAGCGTGCATATTTATGGACAAAATGCATTGACGAAAAGCCAAGAAGGTTTAAAGGCGACTACGGGATTTCGAGTGGAACCAGCAGCTAGCGAGCCGACCACCGCTGCCACCCTAAAAGTAACGACCTATGTCAACGAAAGAAATACCTATCCTGTTGGGCAATGCACCTGGGGTGTGAAATCATTGGCACCATGGATTCCCAATTGGTTGGGAAATGCAGGGGGCTGGGCCAACAATGCAAGAGCAAAGGGATTTCGGGTTGGGGCAACGCCACGCGTAGGGTCGATTATAGTTTGGCCAAATGATGGTGGTGGCTACGGTCATGTTGCTTATGTTACCGATGTGGAAAGTCCCACCCGCATTCAAGTTAAAGAAGCCAATTATGCTGGAAAGCAATACATTGCTAATTTCCGAGGCTGGTTTAATCCACAAGCTTCTTCTTGGGGTGGTAATGTATCTTATATTTACCCAGATTGAGAACATCATGAAAATAATCTTATTATTTTTATGAAAAAATTGGGTTTGTTTTTATCATCTGTCTTGATATACTAAGCAGGAAATGATTAATTAAGTGATTAGGGAGAAGTTTATGAAGACAAAAGGTCATGGAACGATCAAAAAATCAAAAGCTTATGGAGCTATCGGAACTCTTTTATTGTCAGGTGTTTTGGTGGCAGCTATGGGAACAACAGCTGTGCAAGCTGACGAAACGGTAGAAAATTCTTCTGCCACAGAAACTCTTGCTAGCACATCACAAGTCGCAACAGAATCTACTGCTGCCACTGCCACAGATTCAGAAGTCAGTGTTGGGGACACAAAAACTTCTGAAACAGAAGCAAACAAGACGGTTATTTCTGACTCAGCAGAAAGCACAACTCCGGTTGAAGTAGAAAAGACTACAGAAACATCTTCAACAACGGAAAATACAGATGCTGAAGTTGTCAAACCAGCTGAATCTACTGTGCCAGAAAAGACAGAAACAGAAGCTGCTAGTGCGACAAGTGTGCCAGAAAAGACAGAAACAGAAGTTGCTGGTGTAACAACTGAGGCAACAAACGTAGTAGAAGAGAATGAAAACAATTCTACCGAGTCAACAGAAGCAGAAGAAGATTCTACAGAGCCTGCAAAAGAAATGGCAAGCACAGAGGCAACTTCTGAAGAAAGTTCTGCTGAAGAGTTGGTTGCATCAGAAACAGAAGCCAAAGTTATTTCTGAAGATGCTGAAGCTGCTGACCAATCAAAACATGGAGCCACAGGAGGCGGAACTGGAGTAACGGATAGAGTGACCGACGTTTATCTAGGTAGCAACGGTTTCAACATCCAATACAACCAACCAATCGCTGATGGGGCTAAAATCATGTTTGCGGTTTGGTCAGACAAGAATGGCCAAGATGACTTGATTTGGTACACGGCCGACAGCCATGGTAAAACAACAGCTAAATACACGGGTTCTTACGGCAAATACCATATTCACACCTATCAAAACCTTAATGGTAAAATGACTGGACTGAATGGAACAAGCATCATTGTGCCTGAGCCAAGTGCCAAAGTGGCAATTACGAAAGCCAGCGAAACCAGTTACAAAGTAACGGTTTCAGATGTACCTGTCTACATTTCAAGCGTGCAATTGCCAACATGGACTCAAGCCAATGACCAAGATGACTTGATTTGGTACAAGACAACTAAGGATTCAAACACCACTTATTCGGCTATTATCAGTGTGGCTGAACACAATCTAGAAAGCGGTCGCTACAATGTTCACGTTTACGGAACGAGCGCGGTAACCAATGCTTTGACAGGTTTGGCTGGTACGCATTTTGAAGCGGATTACCATTTTGGTGACGTAGCGGTTGATGCCACATTAGCCAAAGACGGCATTGATTTGACTATGCCAAGTGATGTCAGCAAAGGGATGGCGGTTTACCACGCGGTTTGGTCTGCGGAAAATGATCAAGATGATATTGTTTGGTACAAGGCTGACCCTTCAGGTCATACTAAAGCCAACTACACTGGCTCTTACGGAACTTATCTCGTTCACACATATGGAGTTGTTCACGGGTAAATGGTCGGTTTGAACGCCACTTCAGTCCTTGTGCCAAAACCAGAAGTTAAGGCTAATATTACCAAAGAAAGTGCGACGACTTACAAGGTAACCATCACTGATGTACCGATTTACATTGATGATATCCAAGTACCAACTTGGACAGAGGCAAATGGTCAAGACGATCTTCAATGGTACAAGGCAGAAAAAGCAGCAGACGGTTCTTATTACGTTGTTTTCAGCGAAGCGCCCCATAATCTAGAAGCGGGTACTTACAATGTCCACGTTTATGGCTATAACCACGTTAAAAAGTACAAACAGGATTACTTGGCAAACGCTTTGAATCAGACTATCGTTTCGGTGATGTGGCCGTTAAGGCAGAATTGGCTCCAACAGGTATCTACAATACCATGCCAAGCGACGTCAGCTCAAACCTCAAAACTTACCACACGGTTTGGTCAGCCAAAAACGATCAAGACGATATCAAATGGTACCAAGTGGGTAAAAATGGTCAATTAACAGCTAGCTACACAGGTGATTACGGTGCTTATTACATCCACACTTATGCCGTTGTCAAAGGGAAAATGACCTGCATCAGTGCAACCAGCATTGACGTGCCAAAACCAGATGTCAAAGTCAGTGTAACCCAAGCCAGCGATACTTCAGCTAAGGTTGTGGTAACCAACGTCCCAATCTACGTTCATGATATTGAAGTGCCTGTTTGGACTAGCCAAAACGGCCAAGATGATATCAAGTGGTACAAGGCAGAAAAAGCAGCAGACGGCAGCTACACTTACACTTTCTACGCGAAAAATCATAACTTTGAATCAGGCCACTACAACGTTCACGTTTACGGTGTCAGCGAAGTAACACATTCCCTTGTTGGTTTAGCTACTACTTCAGGGATTGATTTGACCTTTAATCAAAACTTGACAGCACCAACGGTTACCGTGCAAAACCACAACGCCGATAAAGGAACGCTGCAAGTTGTTATTGCCGAAACAGAAACCTCAAAATCTATTGCGAGTCTGTCCGTAGCAGCGTGGTCAGAAGCTGAGCAAAAAAACATTCACTGGTACACAACGTCAAATCTTGTCGATGGTTCGGCAACTGTGACCGTGGATGAAAAATACCATGGTTACATCAAGGGTGATTACACCGTCCATGTTTATGTTGATTTCAAAGATGGAACAACATCAGGCTTTAACCTAGGACAATACAATTTCAATGCAGAGAAACCTGTGGAACAAACAGCTTCTTACTTCGTTGATATTAGTAGCCACAACGGTGTCATTTCTGTCAATGAATTTGTGTCGCTTAAAAATCAAGGCATCACAGGAGTTGTTGTCAAATTAACAGAAGGAACATCTTACACAAACCCATACGCCAGTGCTCAAATCAAGAATGCTCAAGATGCTGGCTTGAAAGTGTCTGCTTACCATTATTCACATTACCAAACCGAAGCAGAAGCGAAAGCAGAAGCAAAATACTTTGTGTCAGCAGCACAATCACTAGGCTTGTCAAACGCGACAGTGATGGTAAATGATATGGAATCCCCTGAAATGGTTACAGGTGGTGACATCAATAAAAACACCCAAGCTTGGAAAGCAGAGATGATTCGCCTAGGCTATGCAGATTTGGTTTATTACACTATGGGAAGCTGGTTAGACACTAAAGGTGGTGCCGTTAATACATCACAATTTAGTATGGATAATTTCTGGGTTGCTCACTATGTGTATGGCTACAACTACCTAGACCAAGAAACCGCTAAAGATTTGTCTTACTATTCAGATGCGGCGGCTTGGCAATACACAAGCGTATCACCGAAACTTCCTCATGCTTTAGATGAAAACATTGATTACACAGGTCGTTTCACTTTGTAATGGGAGATAAGACTTATGCAGGGAAAAAGAATCGTTCGTTATAGCTTTTTCGCTTGGTTATTGGTGTTATTAGCAGCGTGTTCGACAACTACTCAACAATCTACCAACCAAAGTTCGTCCTCTCAACAAGTCAGCACTGAAAACACTAAAAGTACCACAGGATCAACTACTTCTACACTTTCTGAGGCCTCAACAACTTCTTCTGAGAATGCTACGGTTGTGGCGTCATCGACAACAGAATCAGACCTGCCCTTAGTCAATACAGGTGCTGTTTTAAAAGCAGATTACACCAGTATGGCAGGAACATGGTAAAATGCTTCTGGAGATGAATTGGTGTTTGATGACAAGGGTCTGGCAACAGAAGGTCTAACCGCAGACTTTTTGGACATAGACCAAAATGGGATTTTATTGCTTAATGTGCAAACAGGAACTAAAACAAACGAAACGGTTTATATTATTCCAGCCAACACCATCTTTCCAGAATCGTATTTGAATGGGAATCAAGACACTTCAGATACCAGCAAAGACCGATTGATTATCTCTGAAGATATTTCTTCTCAAGACTTGGCAAACAAGGTTTATTACCATGTGACAAACTAGTGGATTCTTTTTTAAAACTCACTTAAAAAAACAGCCCATTTGGCTATTTTTTTGCTATAATAGGAATGGAAAAATTAGAGGTGAAAGATGTCTTACGAGAATTTATTAAAACGTTTTTTAACGTATGTTAAAGTCAATACGCGTAGTAATCCGAACAGCACAACAGTGCCGTCAACGCAATCCCAAGTGGATTTTGCTTTGAACGTGCTAAAACCTGAAATGGAAGCTGTTGGTTTGCAAGATGTGCATTATTTGCCTAATGGCTACTTGGTTGGAACATTGCCTGCCAATGATGCGACTAAAACCCGTAAAATTGGGTTTATTGCACATATGGATACGGCTGATTTCAATGCTGAAGGGGTTAACCCGCAAGTGATTGATAACTATGTTGGTGGATCTATTGAACTTGGCCAATCAGGTTACACACTAGACCCAGCAGAATTTCCAAATCTTAATAACTACCTTGGTCAAACCTTGGTGACAACTGATGGGACAACTTTGCTAGGCTCTGATGACAAATCAGGGATTGCTGAAATTATGACAGCAATTGAGTATTTGGTGGCTCATCCTGAAATCAAACACGGGGAAATTCGTGTTGGTTTTGGTCCAGATGAAGAAATCGGTGTTGGTGCTAATCATTTTGATGTGGATGATTTTGATGTGGATTTTGCCTACACCGTTGATGGTGGTCCACTTGGTGAATTGCAATACGAAACCTTTAGCGCAGCAGCTTTAGAAGTTGATTTTAAAGGGCGTAATGTTCACCCAGGAACGGCTAAAAACCAAATGATTAATGCTTTGCAATTAGCTATTGATTTCCATAATCAATTGCCAGAAGCTGACCGTCCTGAAAATACGGAAGGATATGAAGGCTTCTTCCATCTTCACGGAATGGAAGGAACAGTTGATGAAGCGCATAGTTCCTATATTATCCGCGATTTTGAAGATGCTTCTTTTGAAGGGCGTAAGGCTCTCGTACAAGAGATTGCGGACAAGATGAATAAAGCCCTCAGCAAAGAATGTGTTTTTGTTCATTTGAATGACCAATATTACAACATGAAAAAAGTCATTGAAAAGGATATGACACCAATTGAATTAGCCAAAGAAGTCATGGAAGATTTGAACATCAAACCTGTTATTGAGCCAATTCGTGGTGGAACAGACGGTTCAAAAATTTCATTTATGGGCATTCCAACACCAAACTTGTTTGCTGGTGGTGAAAATATGCACGGTCGTTTTGAATTCGTCAGTCTTCAAACAATGGAAAAAGCAGTTGATGTGATTATTGGGATTGTCCGAAAATAAGCTCATTTAAGCGTTGCATAAGCATTAGTTGATAAAATCAAACGGTGGAGGAACATTGTGATTAAAATCTTTGGAAAGATGCGATACCATTGGCAACCTGAATTATCATGGCTGATTACGTATTGGTCAATTGCTCTTGCGCCGATGTTTATTGCATTCTCGTTGTTATTTGAACGAACTAAAATACCCAACCATTTCTTTGTATTGTTTGCGACTTTTGTGATTCTAGTTGGGCTAGGTTTTCACCGCTATTTCATCATTGAAGATGATGGAAAATTAAGAATTGTGGCCTTAAATCCATTTAGACGCTCAAGAGTAGCGATAGCGCAAATTCAAACGATTGAGGTTAATAAATCTGGTATTGTGATGAAAATCAAAAACCAACCCGATCGTATCTTTTATATGCGAAAATGGCCGAAAAAATACTTCTTAGATGCTTTAGTGTTACGTCCAGAGTTTGCTGGCGAGGTCGTTTTAACAGATAATTTGATTAAGTTGGATTATTTTGAAGCTTACCATAATGAGACAAAAGCTCCTACGAAATAGTAAGAGCTTTTGTCGGGCAGTTTTTAACGGCTGTTATGGTATCAACATCTGTGCTAGGAATAACTTTTTCTAAGCTATCAGAATCAGTAAACTTAACAATGCCATCGTCGTGGTAGTCAAATACCGAAGAATAGGTCTGACATAATCCGCAGGCGATACATTGTTTTGGTATTATTTGTACTTTCATAGTATTATTGTAATATGAATTGATTGATTTAACAAGGGGACATTATGACAAAACAACCATGGGAAGAAAAAGTCGTAGAGGATAAAGACCAATCTGCTAATCGTAAAACAAAGGGCTCAGTAGTGAGCACACCTTTGTTGACCGGTTTGCTTAGTGTGTTCTTTGTGATCATTGTGGCTATTTTATTTGTTGTCTTTTACACTTCAAATCGAAGTGGTGACAAGGTATCTGAAACCTCTAATTTTTACGGGGCTTCTACAAGCAGCAGTGTCAGCACGTCATCAAGCACTGAAACATCAGAAACAACTTCTGAGGAAACACCTTCAGAAAGTGATTCGACCTCAGAGGCGCCAGCTGAGAGCACAGAAGAAACACCAGCGACTAGCCAAAGTACAGATACAACGCCTTCTTCATCAAGTACAGATGCGTCTAGCAACGGTGGGACTATTACCGTATTGCCAGGTGAAGGAGCTGCATCTATTGCCGCACGTGCTGGTATTTCAGTCGACACGCTTTACCAACTCAATCCAAGTCACATGACATCAGGTTACTGGTATGCTAACCCAGGTGATGTCGTTAACGTTAACTAAGAAAGACAGAGGAATATGAAATCAATTAGAATTGCGATTGATGGTCCTGCTTCAAGTGGAAAGAGTACAGTAGCCAAGATTTTAGCACATAATCTTGGCTATACTTATCTAGATACTGGGGCTATGTACCGTTCAGCTACTTATCTCGCTTTGAAAAACAATCTTCAAATAGATGATGTGCAGGGCATTTTAAAAGCCTTGTCTGACAATCCGATCTCTTTTGGACGTGCCAAAGATGGTAGCCAAACCGTTTTTGTTGGTCAGACAGAAGTCACACGTGCCATTCGTGACAATGATGTGACGGCTAATGTGTCACATATTGCAGCTATTCCAGAAATTCGTGAAGAATTAGTTGAGCAGCAGCGTCGTATTGCCAAAGACGGTGCCATCATTATGGATGGTCGTGATATTGGGACAGTTGTCTTGCCTGATGCAGAATTGAAAATCTTTTTAATTGCATCAGTGGAAGAACGTGCTCAACGTCGTTTCAAAGAAAATCAAGAGCGAGGAATTGCGACCGATTTTGAAACTTTGAAAAAAGAGATTGCAGAGCGGGATTATAAGGACAGTCATCGTGAGGTTTCTCCTTTGAAACCAGCTTCTGATGCCATTACATTTGACACGACAGGTGTTGACATTGATGGTGTTGTCGCATTTATTCAAGAAAAAGCAGAGAAAATGATTGACATGGCTTAACATTCGTGCTATAATTTAAAACAATGAGAAAAGCAGAAGTGAGAACTTCTCGCCTTGCGACTACGGTTGTCTGGCCCAACATGTCAAACATTCCTTATGGAATATTACGTGTGTGCGGGCTTGTTTCTCAAGTCCGTTTCGTTTTTCTCTAAAAAAATAAAGAGGTGAAGATCATAGCTAAGAAAGATCTATTCATTAACGATGAAATCCGCGTTCGCGAAGTTCGTCTCGTTGGTCTTGATGGTGAACAGTTAGGAATTAAACCATTATCAGAAGCTCAAGCAATTGCTGATGATGCTAATGTGGATTTGGTTTTAATTCAACCACAAGCTACGCCACCTGTTGCAAAAATTATGGACTATGGAAAGTTCAAATTTGAGTATCAAAAGAAACGTAAGGAACAACGTAAAAAACAAAGCGTTGTGACTGTGAAAGAGGTTCGTCTTAGCCCAGTTATCGATAAAGGTGACTTTGAGACTAAACTTCGTAACGGCCGTAAATTCCTTGAAAAAGGAAATAAGGTCAAGGTCTCTATTCGCTTTAGAGGTCGTATGATTACTCACAAAGAAATTGGAGCAAAGGTATTGGCGGAATTTGCAGAAAGAACGCAAGACATTGCTATTATTGAGCAAAGAGCTAAGATGGATGGACGCCAAATGTTCATGCAGCTTGCACCAATTTCTGACAAAAAATAATTGTCAATTTTAAACTATTTTAAGAGGAGAATTTTTAAAATGCCAAAACAAAAAACACACCGCGCATCAGCTAAACGTTTCAAACGTACAGGTTCTGGTGGATTGAAACGCTTCCGCGCCTTCACATCACACCGTTTTCACGGTAAAACTAAAAAACAACGTCGTCATCTTCGCAAAGCCGCTATGGTGCACTCAGGAGATTTCAAACGTATTAAAGCAATGCTTTCAGGTCTTAAATAAGTCTAAAGCATTTACTCAATATTATTAAGAATTATTTGGAGGAGAATATAAATGGCTCGTGTTAAGGGTGGAGTTGTATCACGCAAACGTCGTAAACGTGTATTGAAACTTGCTAAAGGTTACTATGGTGCAAAACATATCTTGTTCCGTACTGCAAAAGAACAAGTAATGAATTCTTACTACTATGCATACCGTGACCGTCGTCAGAAAAAACGTGATTTCCGTAAACTTTGGATCACTCGTATCAATGCGGCAGCTCGTATGAACGGTTTATCATACTCACAATTGATGCATGGTTTGAAATTAGCTGAAATCGAAGTTAACCGTAAAATGCTTGCTGATTTAGCAGTTAACGATGCAGCAGCTTTCACAGCTCTTGCAGATGCAGCTAAAGCTAAACTTGGTAAATAATGAGTTAAGAGAGAACATTAAACGTTCTCTCTTTTCTACCTTTTGTCAAGCATATCAACGATTTCTAGAAGAAATCATTATCGGAAGCTACTTAATTCAACCAGTAGAGAAGTTATTTCTTTGACTTAACAGAGAAAAAGTGCACAACTAAATAACACCTTAGCTAGCTACATTTTTGAAAAGGTGTTACAATAATATGGCATAAACAATTTTAGCGATTTTGGGTTGAAGTGTAATCGTAAAGTTTGTTAT
>SKDZ01000853.1_pt1 | contig 13204 bp, 14 predicted proteins | sample 4826551 | NCBI WGS metagenome assembly SKDZ01 (sample SAMN11008822, study PRJNA524170) | human gut metagenome | biome: Human fecal sample; material: Feces; isolation source: fecal sample from pouch patient p12, p15 | host: Homo sapiens | place: Israel: Tel-Aviv | collected 2016-02-02 | reverse complement strand
TCGCTTTGCAGCTGATTCTAATGGTGAACTTGGGTCAGACAATTGGTATCTGTACTCAGAAATCGGGTTTGAAGCTTTCTTGTACGATCAATCAGGAGCAATCACACTTTGCTTTTTTGATGAAAATAAGGAAGCAGTTTTTTCTTTCGTGGTTTGGAAAAATACAGTCACGAGTTACACTTCTATTGCGAGTTGGGGAGTACCTGGCAAAGCAATGGGATCAACATCATTCATAGCAAGCAGTGATGCAGTCAACCCTTTTCGTCAAGATAAAGGGTATTTTTCAATCACCAAAATTGGAAGTTCTATTGAGGTATTTTTACTAGGGAAAAAATTTAGATCTGAAAACACCGACCTGCTCAACAAAAAAGTGGTGGGGTGCCAAGTTTTTATTGGCCAACATGGTAATCGAATTATTAATGAGAAATACGTATCGATGCTATTTCTCAAGAAATTTGTTTTTCAGAAACTAAATATCGTTAAATGGATTGATCTTGTCAATCGTTATGCAGCCAACTCAGATATTTATATTAACGGTACTGAAACGAAACTTTATGTAGATAATCTCCCGCAAGGGAAAGATGAAGTGAAAGGTACGAAATGGTTCAAAGTTCCGCCTGGCAAAACAAAAGTTCAACTCGCATTATCCAGTTTTGCCGAATTGGAATCCGCAACAGCAGAAATAAGGGAGGCTTGGGTATGACAACTGAAAACGTGCGTATTGCAGTAAGAGATGCCCATGACAGTGAAACCCTAACCTATATGGACAATTCTGCTGTCGGAGCCATTCACTTTGATAAAGCTGACCTGACAAGATTTTTCGAGGGAGATACGACAGCGTTAGTCATGCGTATAAACAACAAACATCCTGAAGCCTCGTTTGTTACCGTTGGGAATAAACTTTCCTTTGTATATAAAAACCGTGATTATTGGCTAAATATCAGCCAAACAGGCAGAGATGGTTATTACAAAGAACTTGTCGCTTTTTCACTTACATGGGAGCTATACAAAGAAAAAATGCCCGCTTATACTTCGCCAAAAGCGATGACGATTGCGGAAATAATCAAAGTAATTGATTCCGAAGGAACTCTTGAAATCGGGATTAACGAAATGCCAGATAAAAAGATGGTTTTTAGCTGGGATGGCATTCAGAATAAAAAAGATCGCTTATATTCAGCTGCTAATCAGATTGGCGCAGAACTTGGTTTAGTTACTGAGACAAACGATGATTATTCTCTAAAACGTCATGTGATCAATATTTATAAAGAACACACTGATACCCATCAAGGATTAGGTCAAGATAAACGTGAAACAACTCTACGAGTAGGAAAAGAGTTAAAAGTAATCAATCAAAAAGATTCTGCTGACGAGTTTTATACAGCTATTCGTGCTACTGGAAAAGATGGGCTTTCAATCGTAAATCTCGAATTTGAAGAACGTGATGATGATGGAAACATTCTGTATTTCAGTAAAAAAGGCGATAACGGTATCCGAGCTTTGCATGCAAGAAATAAAATCCCGTCAAACACTAACAAAAAAGATGATGGGTATTTATTTGATGATCGAGGAGAAACAGAATATACCACCGTTGAAGCTTTAAAAGGGTACATGCTTTCTGAGTTAAAAAAAATAAGCCAGATCAAGGTTGATTATGAAACACAAGGATATTTTGACAGTGATCCAGGAGATACGTTCTCATTAGAAGATTCAGTTTACTATAATCCCCCCCTTTATCTTGAAGCCAGGGTTTATGAGCAGACCGAGTCTCTGGTATTAGGTGTGACATCTAGTGATCGGACAACGTTTACTAACTTTGTTCAAAAAGAATCCGAAATCAGTAATGATTTGCTTGCTCGAATGCGAAAACTAATCGAAGCAAATAAAGTCTTTACGTATGAAATCATCACTAGTGATGGAGTTACTTTCAAAAATGGACTCGGCAGTACCACATTAACTGCTCGTGTTAGAGATGGTATCAAGGATGTAACAGATACCTTTAGTCTGAAATGGTATAAAGATGGCACTTTGTTTTCAAATACCAAGACAGTGACGATCAATGCTGCAGATATCGAAGAAAAGGCAGTCTTTCGTTTTGAAGTAGCAGACGATTCGGGGAATTTGCGTGGTGGTGCTGAGGTGACAGTTACCAATATTGACGATGGAAAAAAAGGGGAACCCGGTGAAACCTACTATCCACATCGTGGATATTTGATGGCAGACGGTACCTTTACCAAGGTTTATCCGAATGAGAATTTAATAGTTGGTAGTATATCACCTTCATCGCTAGTTGGAACAAACTCAGCTAATCAAGGTATGTATCCATATCGCTTTTCATTCGGCGCTCTTAAAAATATTCCTGCCAAACTGGGAGATGCTGTGGTTATTGCTTATGATTGGGAAGTTCTAGGAGATGACGTTGCAGGCACCTTCCTTCCTCAATTTGGAAACACACCATACTCTATCGCGAATAGAGAATCTTTTACTGTGACGAATACTAATAAAAAAGGAACTTCATCTTTTATAACCTCGGTTGCAGCTTCTTGGTTGGCGAGTACGGCAGTAGCTGTAAATCTTGGCTTTAGGGCTGATAATTTGAAAGGCACTCTAAAAATCACTAATTTCAGATTTTTGATATCCGATGTTGATTCAGGTTGGCTTCCATCTCCATCCGAAAACTACGAAAATGCCTATCCTAAATATGAAGGATTCTATTCAGATACGAATGTAGAAGGCTCAGACGATCCTGACGATTACAAACCGTGGACACCGTTCATGGGACCACAAGGAAAAGACGGTTATACACCGGTAAAAAATGTTGATTATTTTGACGGACAACCCGGTCAAAATGGGAAGAGTGCTTATCTATGGATAAGATACTCTCAGAATGCCGATGGATCAGGTATGACTACAGATCCAGCAAATGCTAAATATACTGGTTATGCTACAACGGAAACGAACGTTGCACCTACTAGTCCAAGCGTTTATAAGTGGCAACAAACGAAAGGCGATTCTGGTATTGGTATTCCCGGAGAACCAGGACCAGACGGAAAGACGTCATATCTGCATATCAAATATTCGAATGATGGCGGATTGACTTTTACGGGAAATGGCGGAGAAGACGGTGGGGATTATATTGGGCAGTATGTTGATTTTACGGAAGCAGATAGTAAAAAGCCAAGTGATTATACGTGGTCATTGACGAAAGGTTCCAAAGGTGATAAAGGTGATCCTGCACCACTCATTTCTTTATCAGGAACAACACAAGCGATCACAGTTGATAAAGATGGAAAGATCACTCCAGCTTCTAGTTTTGCGGTGACCGGAACTGCAGTGAACACCGCTATCTCAAATTGGACGTATAGTCTAAACGGTGGGAATTTTGGTTCAGCTGTGCCGACTGGTGTTACTCGATCAGGTAATACGGTTACGATTAATCCAGTTACTGCGACATTTGATACATTCACCATCAAGGCGGCTGATTCGACTGTGAGCGATGTATTCACCATTTCTAGAATCAAAGACGGTGGAGAAGGACCTCCTGGATCAGATGCTTATACTGTGTTTCTTACGAACGAATCCTACACCTTTGCTGGATCAACAACTGCAGCATTGGCTGGATCAACAACAACAGAAGTGATCGTATATAAAGGCATCAATAAAATTACACCTACTAGCATTACTGTAGGAACTAAGCCGACAGGACTCTCCTCTAGTGTGAGTGGATCAATAATCACATTAACAGCTACAACTGCATTAGTATCAAAAAGCGGTACCGTGCCAATCACAATCACAGCTGATGGCAAAACATTCACGAAGCAGTTTTCTTACGCTCTATCTTTACAAGGGGCAACAGGAAATACCGGCAAAGGGGTTACTGCAGAGGAAATCAGCTATGCTATTTCTCAAGATGGAACAACTCCGCCAACGTCTGGATGGTCAGGGACAAGACCCACACCTAAAGCGGGCTGGTATATGTGGACACGTACCAGATTCAAATATACAGACAATACCTACAGTGCGTATTTCTATCTTGTCGCTCAACAAGGAAAAGATGCGATCATCATTTCTGCCACACCACCAACTAATCCAGCAAAAGAAGACTTGTGGCAAGATCCGAATGATGCAACAAGTACAGTGTACAAATGGGACGGCACAAAATGGATACATTGGGGGATTTCAATTGATAACTTGATTGCAAGTAATGTGCAAATTGAAAACGGCGTGTTTAAACGTGTTGAAGGTGCGCTGATTGTTGGTTCAGAGTTTTCGAATCCCTACACACGGAGATACGATGATGGAACAATAAAAATCGGTGAACTAACCATCAAAGACGCAGAAACCAGAAATGCTGGAGTCATTCGCAATTCATCTGGCGTAATCATTCAATCATACGAACAAGTGATCAGTGATCAATTTATCCATATGTCCAGATATGAAGGAAATTCAATTGGAGACCAAACAAAACTTATCGCATCAGCTTCCATGACTTTTGATTTGATTCAATTGAACAATCGAGAGGCAGGGTTTGCTGGATCTCTGTCTGCTGAAATGCTCTATGATACCGGATGGCTTAAAGTGACCAGATTAAAAGGGACTGCTGGTGATATCTATTTAAAACGTTACATGAACAGGATTCTAATTCGATTTGATCAATTTGTTTGGAATGGTTCAGCCAATGGAGCAAGTACCAGCAACGCTGTTGCCATTCTTCCAGACAAGGTAAGAGAAGGGTTTCCACAAATGTTTACCGTTCCAGTCTGGATTGAAGGGAATGCGACTGAAAAATTCCAAGTTGAAAACGGGCGTTTGTATAAGCTATCGAATAACAGCGGAAACAGTCGGATCACTGCAGTAGGTGAGGTATATATCTAGGAAGGAGGGAAACAGATGGTTATTTCATCAATCTCGTTTATTTATGACAATGCGGGCAATGTTTCTGGTTACTCGGTTTCAGTGTCGAGCAAGAAGAAAGGCATGTCTTTTCAGTCAGAAGTGACGTTAGCGAAAGAGGATTTAGATCTCAGCTTCGTAAATGAAGCAGTCAAAGCAAAAATGTTACAAATGATAGAACAAGAGCAGCCAGAATAGGTTGCTCTTGTTAATTTGTTGGAATTCTAATTTTGCTTAATTAATAGAAAAGGTGGTAAATATGGTGATTATTGATAATGGAGTGTTACTAAATGAATTTCGAGGGTTGTTGACAAATGGTTATGTGCAGCTGTTCTTGTGGGTAGTGGTAGGAGATATCGTGACAGGACTTTGCAAAGGGGTATTTATCAAAGACGCTAATAGTACAAAAGGATTACTTGGCATTGTTAAGCATATGCTAGTTGTGTGCTTAGTGATCATTGCTTATCCGTACCTAAAGATTATGAATCTCGAGACGTTTGCAACTGCATTCGTCTTTTTCTATATCGCTGTTTATGGAATCTCAATTATTGAAAATCTTGGACAACTGGGGATTCCAATTCCAAACTGGGTAAAAGAAAGACTAACTAAATTACAAGATAGTACTGAAAATCCAAAACCTAAAGTAACAGAAATCAAAATCGATTATGGTGATGGTCAATCTGAAACCCAAGCTCTGGATAGTAAAAATGTTCCAGACTATGGCGATGGCCAAGAATTTACAGAAAAGAAGGAGTAGCCGATCGGTTGCTCTTTTTTAATACAAAAAATTTGGAGGGATCAACATGAAAGCAGAAAGAATTGTTTTAGAAGCAGAAGAAAAAGAATTTATTGAGATGGTTACTAGTTTTGTAACTGAGAAAGGCTGGACGATTTCTAATTTACAAAATGCTGTATCTGAAGTGGAAGATTATATGAAAAAGAATGCCACATTAACAGAGCTGACAATTGGCATGCCAGCTCAAATTGATATAGATAATATTAAAGTTAAAAATCTAACTGTATCACTCAAAGAATAACTCAGAGTGATGCGATAAATTATTTAACCAAATTTTTTTCCGATGGAATCACTTTTGAAAAATACTGCTTGACAAGAAACACAACCATAAGCTTTTACAGGCAATCCTGTATCAAGCTTCAATTCTTTAGTTTCAACATTAATTGATGGTAGAAAATAATGGGTTGTGCCATCGGTTGGCATAAGTGGTAAGGCTCCTTGATTACCACATTGAGGACATTTAAACATTGTTTTTCACCTCCTTATCGGCTATTTCAGCAGACCACTTGCTGATAAGGAGATTATAGCAAAAAAATATTGTCAAAAGGAGGAAATACCGATGAGTTTTATCAAATACGAGTATATCAATATTAATGAGTACTCAAGACCAGGTATCAGGAATAACGGTATTGATGGTATCGTTATGCACTACACCGCCAACAATGGTGGCACCGCACGCAATCACAAGAACTATTTTAATAATCTAAAAGGAAACTATGCTTCTGCTCAACTGTTTATAGACGACATTGAAGCACTCTGTATTATTCCCTTAAATGAAGTTGCGTATCACGCCAACGAAATTAGCAAATACAATGCAGATGGTTCACGCTATCGTCCGCTGTATTCTAAGATTGGTAACGCCAATTATTCAACCATCGGTGTTGAAATGTGCCTAGACAAGAATGGAAATATTACGGAAAAGACATTCCAAAATGCTGTGAAGGCCGTTAAAGAATTGATCGCCATTTATCCTCATATTACGAGAGAGAAGATTTGGCGCCACTTTGACGTAACAGGCAAAAACTGTCCAGCTCCTTGGGTGGCGAAACCAAGCGAATTCGAACGATTCAAGAACGAAGTTTTCAGCAATACAAGCAACAACACACAAGCAAACACACCACAAATTCAACCAAAGAAAGTAGGAGAAACCATGTTACTATTTAGAAATCAAAATGATCCGAAAGTTTACTTTTTGACAGGAAACAAATTTACTCATGTGAAAACAGAAGGCGACTTGAAGAAAATCCAAGCGATGATGGAAAAAGCAGGCTATGACACTTGGATTCACACAGATCCAGTTCAAGTTGCGTATCTCCGCAAAGTAGCAACAGAAGCATAAACAAATAGCCCGCTTCGGCGGGCCTGTACATAGACTCAAAAAGAGGAGTTGATTGATATGACAGTCAAAGAATTGAAAGCATTGATCGAGCAATTTGATGATAAAGACGAAATAGAATTTTGCGCTGCAACGTCCGAAGGAAATGGCTACTCTGATGAAATCCTCTTAGGGAAAGTCACTCCAAAAGTAAAAGAAGGAGATCATATCCAATTGATTGAACTTTACTTTGGCTGCTAAACTATCACATACTTAGAAAAAGGTGGGTAACTTGGCTAATAAAGATTTATTAAAAATAAAAAAAGATTTAATTGAAAAAAGCAAAGGCTCTGAAAAAGTTAAAGTGACCGAAAACCAAATAAAAAGCATAAAGACTATAAATGAAGAAACCTTTCTGTATTTTCAGCTTTTTCAAGAGTGAATTAATAATATTGATATCCAGAATACTATGGTGTATTATGAATCCAACCAACCGATTCAATTTTTTCATTGTTTTACTTCTTTTGGTTCACTCTATTTTATAGGGTGGGTCTTTTTTTACTTTATCTTAATTACTATCAGTACTTAAAGAGTAAAAGAATGAAACTTTCTCGTTTATAAAGTAGATGTAAATTTTTTCGTTTTTATCGCTAGTATCGTAAACGTATAATTCAACATTTTCCTTATTATTAATAGCTTTAAAAGTATCAGAATACTCATCGTACCCTCGATTCTTGTTTGATTCAGACGAATCGAATTCTATTTGACTAGCATATAGTGTTGATAAGCTATCGTATTTGGTGCTTAATTCTTCTCTATCGGTCGTTTTAACCTCAGGAGAACCAAGGATATCCTCAACTTTCGATTGAGTCATATCAATCGATATTTTAGATATATCTCCAGCAGAGACTTTTGTTCCACAACCTGAAACTATGAATACTAAAAACAGCATTAGCGTAATTAATTTTTTCATGGTTATCCCCTTTATCATTTTTTCTTTTATTGTATCAGAAAATATAATAAAGGATATGAAATATTTTTTATTACTTAATCTATTGTTAATATTCGTTATTTTATTAAGGTTTCGAGATAGGGGCAAAAAAGGGGCTTAGATTTGATAATCTATGATAATAAGTGTCGTAACCCATGCATGTTTTAAATATAAAAAAACTGATATGATAGCAATAGATAATGCATGTTATGTAGTTAAGTATTCTAAGCAGGATTCTCCATGTGTCTGATTGAAAAACTGCCTGCTATTGAAGAAAGCAGTAGTACTAATTGAATCGATCATCATTCAAACCTGAGACAGACTGTCTTAGGTTTTTTTATTGTCTGAAAGTCTTTAGTTGAGTCTTCTCTTTGATAAATTTTCATGATCAATTTTTAGCCAATCTAGTAAAAAGTGAATCACGATTGTTTGATTGTAGGTGAAGAATTGCTGATTAGCTAGTTACTTGTTTACGACTTTCTTGTGTATTTTCGAAGGTAGTCAGAGGTTGATCGTTTTAAAGTATCAAATTTATTTTCGTCATATTTCGCAATGTGCACCAGAAATGCAATCGTTTGATTTTGTTCGAAAAAAGTTTCATAGTGGTTAAGCTTGAAAAAAACATCCGTTGCCATGAAAGCCATTCGTTTATTGGCATTATGAAAGGGATGTTTTTTGATTAAGTTGATTAGAAGGATTGCAGCTTTTTCCTCCATTGAGGGATATAATTCTTTTGAAAAAACGATTTGTTGCGGTTGTTTTACAGCCATGGCTAATCCAGATGGATCACGCAAGCCGATCTCTTCATTTGGTGTTTGACTTTTGATAAGCACGACATTCATTTTTATGATTTGTTTTTCTGATAAGTAGATTGTCAATGATTTGCGAGCTCCTTATACATCTCTTCATATTGAGAAAAAGATTGATCGATTAAACGATTGATTTCAAGTTCCTGCTCAGAAGGTAATGACTTTTTCGTGATTGCAGCAGCTAATTTGTCTTCATCAACAAATACGTAATCATTTTCTTGAATTCCTATTTTTTCTAATAATTCTTTCGATAATGTTAAAACAACTGAATTTCCGCTCTTTCTAATTTTTCGTTCTTGAATACTCACTTTACATCTCCTCCTTATATCGTATATACAGTATATACGATAAACGAGAATTACTCAATAATTGTATGATCGTATGTTGGTGCTATATATTTTGGATCGTATTTGCTTGGAAAAAAATCATTCCAACAATTGAGCAAAACATGGCGGTACTTTTTGACAAATGACTGCCTATTTATTCCATTCTTTTCCAAGCATTCCAATGGTTTCCCAGAGATTTTATGCTATGCTTATTTTGTAGAGACTTCCGTCGTCTTTCTACTGGCAACCCTTGATGCCAAGAGAAATGGATAGTGATTTCAGGCGACGTATTTGAAAAGAGGCGCACAATGGAAAAAATTACGATTATCCATACGAACGATCTGCATTCCCACCTAGAACATTGGCCGAAGATGCGGCGTTATTTGGATCAAAGAAAACGAGAAGCGGATACGACCGAAGAGACAGTGATCGCAGTCGACTTAGGCGACTTTGTCGATCGTTGGCATCCTTTGACAGAAGCAACTGACGGCAAGGCGAATGTCGATTTGATGAATCAAGGACATTACGATGCGGTGACGATTGGGAACAATGAAGGGGTCGGCAATCCCAAAGAGGTCTTGCAGCATTTATATGACCAAGCAGCATTTCCTGTCATTTTAGGCAATTTATTTGATAAACAGGATTTACGTCCACCCAAATGGGCACAAGAATACAAAATCATGGAAAGCAATCAAGGCGCCAAAATCGGTCTGATCGCTTTTACAGCACCGTTTCCGCTGACATATGCCCCAAACGGCTGGGACATTCGCGAACCCTTGGAGATTTTACCTTCATTGGTGCAGCATTTGCGCCCCGAGGTCGATCTGCTGGTCTTGATGAGCCATCTAGGCATCAATGCTGACCGCCAGATTGCGAGGGACTTTCCAGAACTAAATGTTATATTAGGTTCCCACACGCACCATTTGTTTGAAAAGGGCGAAGTCATCAACGGGGTTCAAATTGGGGCAGCTGGCAAGTTTGGTTTTAACATTGGCGAAGTCGAAGTGGTCTTAGATGATCACCACCGCCCGATCAAGCATCGCGCCCGTGTGATTCCGACGGATTCGTTGGTGGCTTTTCCGCAAGATGAGGAAGAGATCGCCGAATATCTGTCGATCGGCCATCGCTTGTTGCGGGCAAATCAGGTGGCAGAAATTCCAGCAGCGTTTACGAGGGATTGGCAAAGTGAACATTCCTTGGTTCGGGAGGCGCTTTTGGCATTATGTGCCAAAGGACAGACGGATGCCGCCATCTTAAATACGGGGCTATTTTTAGATGATTTGCCGCAAGGACGGGTCGATCAAGATCAACTGCACACGATTTTACCCCATCCGATGCATTTGATTCGGGTGACGCTGCAAGGCGCGGATGTCATTCGATTGATCTTAGAGATGGAAAAAAATCGCAACTTTTTGCGCAATTTCCCAATTATGGGAATGGGTTTTCGAGGGAAGATTTTTGGCGAACTGGTTTATGAAGGCATCCGCTTTGATGAAAAAAACCACCAAGTATTGTGGAAACAAGAGCCCGTCGATCCTGCTCAAAGCTACACGTTGACCCTTGTGGATCACTACTTGTTTATTCCGTTTTTCCCGACGATCGAGATTGCTGGAACCGTTGAGTTTCTTTTTCCAGACTTTATTCGCACAGTGGTCGGTGATTACCTGAGCCAGAAATACCCCATCCAGTAGTTCGTCACTCCTCCAGCTGGATTTTGCGAGAAAACCGCGACTATCATTGGGGAATAAAACAAGGTATAATAAACAGCAGGTGGTGAAAAAATGACCGAAAAACAAACGATCACAGATGAGATGACATCTGTACTAGAAGAAATTATTGAAGAACCAGCGAAACAACCGCAAAAAGGCGAGTTGGTGACTTTGTTAAATGATGAAGAATTAATGATTGGCAATCGACAATACAAATTGGTCATGGATTATCGTGAAGGCTTCAATCCAGAAAAACTTGGCGAGCGTTACAGTGAAGTGTTGGCACGTTATGATTATATTGTAGGCGATTGGGGTTATGAGCAGCTGCGTTTGAAAGGCTTTTTTGAAAAAGATAACCGCAAAGCATTACCCGATCAGCGTATCGACATGCTGGAAGACTATTTGTATGAGTATTGTAACTTCGGTTGTGCCTATTTCGTGATCCAACGAGTTGGCGGCAAAAAAGAAAAAAGTACCTCTCGCCGACACAAGAAAAAGCCAACCCAAAACAATCAAAATCAAAACACACAACAAAACGCCCATATAGAAGAAAAGCGTGACACAGTACCGCAGAAAAAAAGCAAACCAACGATCAAAAATCGTAAACCAAAAGAAAAGAACGTCAAAAAAACCGAAACAACCACGGTGAAAAAAGGCAAAAAAGAGTTTACGATTCGACAAAGGGAAGAATAAGATGAAATATAAAGGCTATTTGATTGATTTAGACGGCACGATTTATTTAGGAAAAGCGCCGATCCCTGCTGGGAAACGCTTCGTAGAGTCCTTACAAGAAAAAGGACTGCCCTATTTATTTGTGACCAATAATACGACCCGCAGTCCCGAAGTCGTGGCGCAGCGATTAGCGGATGAATTTTCGATCCATGTGGCACCAGAAACGATCTATACCGCAAGCTTGGCGACAATCGATTTTATGAAAGATCATGGCAAAGGCCGCAAAGTATTTGTGATTGGCGAAGCGGGGTTGATCGATTTGATCTTAGCTGCTGGGTTTGAGTGGGAGGAAACCAACCCGGATTATGTCGTGGTTGGCTTAGACAACCACGTGACGTATGAAAAATTTGTTTTAGCAACGTTAGCGATCCAAAAAGGAGCAACCTTTATCGGGACCAATCCAGACAAAAATATCCCGACGGAAAGAGGTTTATTACCTGGTGCAGGTTCACTGATCGCAATGGTGGAGACTGCCACCCAAACGCAACCGATCTTTATTGGCAAACCAGAAGCCATCATTATGGAAAAAGCGGTGGCACACATCGGCTTATCAAAAGAAGAGGTCTTGATGGTGGGGGACAATTACGAAACCGATATTCGCTCGGGGATCCAAAACGGGATCGATTCTTTGCTCGTATTATCTGGCTTTACCCCGAAAGCGGCAGTTCCGACATTACCAGTAGCACCAACCTATGTGGTTGATTCTTTAGATGAGTGGGATTTTGAACAATGAAAAAACAAGTGTGGCTTGAACGCTTAGGATTTGTCTGCTTGTTTTTGTTTTTGGTCAGTCTGGCGATCACCCTAACGATCAATTTTCGACCGTTATATTGGTTTGATGTCGATCACTTGAATCTGCTGGATTATACCTCGCTATCAAGAGAAGAGTTGTTGAAGAACTATGGCTTATTGTTAGATTTTCTAAACAATCCCTTTGCAAGTACGCTCGCCTTGCCAGATTTTCCAATGTCTGAAGCTGGCGCTGGGCATTTTTACGATGTGAAACAGTTGTTTCTATTAAATTATGCCGTGATGATCGTCACTTTGCTGCCCAGTATCTGGTTCGTCAATCGGTTACGGCAAAAACAACAGCAATGGCGCTTGATTCGTCCCTTTCAATGGGGAATGATTTTACCGCTGATTTTCGGGTTTTTGATGGCTGTCGGCTTTGACCGCTTTTTCGTTACGTTCCATGAGATTTTCTTCAGTAACGACGATTGGCTCTTTAATCCAGCCACCGATCCGATCATCAACGTGCTGCCAGAAACGTTTTTCATGCATTGCTTTATTCTCTTTTTCGTCTTGATTGAAGTCTTCTTTTTTGCCTTCTATTGGTGGGGCAAACGAGGCTTGAAAAAAACAGCATAATGAAAAAAAGGCCAACGATCCCCTTCCTTTTGTAGTGACCCCAAAAAGTTAGACTTTTATGGAGTGGAGAAATCCACTCCTTTTTTGTACGATAAAATTAACTGTTAGACAGCTGTTTTTACAGCTTCTCGAAACTGAACTGGACTTCGCCAATTTAATTTCTTTTTGATGCGTTTATGGTTGTAATAATAGATATATTGGTCAATTTTTGTTTTCAATTCATCTAAACTCCGATAGACTTCTCCATGAAAAATCTCTTGCTTTAATA
>SKDZ01000838.1_pt1 | contig 13370 bp, 13 predicted proteins | sample 4826551 | NCBI WGS metagenome assembly SKDZ01 (sample SAMN11008822, study PRJNA524170) | human gut metagenome | biome: Human fecal sample; material: Feces; isolation source: fecal sample from pouch patient p12, p15 | host: Homo sapiens | place: Israel: Tel-Aviv | collected 2016-02-02 | reverse complement strand
GTCGTTGCTACTACCTGCGGGATATACTTTAGGGGGGAGGAAGGACAAGAAACCTGTTATGTCTATGAAACCGTAAAACTGAATATATACAGGAAATGAAACATTTTATCACACTGCTGTTTGTCATTACACTCTGCGCAGGAGAAATGTATGCCGCCACTCCGGCAGACTCCATCCGCAAAGAAATGAAGCACCTCAAAGGAGAAAAACTTTTGCAGGCCTACCATAATCTTTGCCGGTTGGCAGCTGCCGAAGATAATATGGGCTATGAGTTACGCTGCATCCGTGAATATCTTGCCGAATCCTTACGCCAAAAAGACAAGGAGGCGGAAGCCCGGGCGCGCGTCACACAGTTGTATTGCTATTACAACTACGAGATGACCGACAGCATCAGCTACTATTTGCCCGAAGTCCTCAGTGCAATGAAAAAGAACGGCACATGGGATTATTACTACAATGCGTGGAACGTGCTGATTGAGAGTTATCTCTACGAAGACAAGGTGCAGACCGCATTGTTTGAAGCGCAAAAGATGTATGCCGACGCGCGAAAGAGAAAGAGCAACTATGGATTAGGCACTTCCACCTACGGCATGGCATGCATCTATCAGACAATGGGACGCTTCCGCGAAGCCGAGAAGACCATTGAGGAGAGCATCGCCGCCCTTTCCAAGGTTGATGAAATCTCACAATTGCTCTCTGCCTACAACGTCTTGGGTGAAACGCTCGACGGACTGCGGAAATATGAAAAGCTAAGGGCGAAATGCTCAGAATGGAAAGCGGTCATCGACAAATACAAGAGCGAAGCCCTGCGAAAAGGCTACACACCCTCGCTCAACGGACGCTATCTCTACTGCACGCTGGCAACTGCCGTCGCTGAATTGGAAACAGGCCATTACGACCGCGCCAAGGGATTGCTGCAGCTCGCCGATAAATATGCCGAGGGACGCAAAGCCGTTGCCCGATTCAAGCTCCTTCAAGTGAAAGCCCGCTACTATGCAGCCATCAAGCAGTACGACCGGGCCATTGCCTGCAACAATGAGAACATGGGCATCATGACTGCCGCTGGCGACTCCGTCAGCCTGCTTACAGTGCAGATGCAGCAAGCCGACCTCTACATGCAGGCCGGACGATACAAGGAGGCCGCAGAATTGTACAGCCTCGTCATCCCACATAAAGACAAACTGCGCAACACCGAACTTGCCAAGCAGCTCGACGAACTGCGCACCATCTTCGAGGTTGACAAGCTCACACTCCGGAACGAGGTCATCACAACACGGCTCTATCTCTCACTCATCATCGTGGCATTGCTGCTTGCCACCGTCGTACTTTACATCATCTACACCCGCCGCTTGCGCCGCAAAAACAGGTCTTTGTACGACTCCATTCTATTATACCGCAAGGCGGAAAGCGACATGGAGACCGCGGCAAGGCTCGTTCCCGAGGAAGAACTCGACCGTGAAGGAAAAATCTATCGCCGGTTGTGCGAGCTGATGCAGAAAGAGAAAGTCTATAAAGACACGGAGTTGAACCGCGACATTCTCTCAAAGCGGATAGGAACAAATGCCGTCTATATCACCAATGCCGTGCGCAAATATGCCGACGGAGCCACAATCAACGAATTTATCAACGGCTACCGGCTGCGACATGCGGCATCGCTGCTCACCAACAATCCCGACTTGAACATCAACGAGGTGGAATATAGGTCAGGATTCAATTCCCGAGCCACATTTAACCGTTGTTTCCGGACTTTCTTCGGGATGTCGCCTTCAGAATACAAAGCTGTTTCCAATGAAAAAAAGAAAACGCAAAAGGACTCATCCGATGAGAAGGCATAGGTGTTCCGGACATTTATAAATCGTCAATTCTTAGTGAATTACAAATATGATACAAGTTTTTTCAAATATGAAACGCCCTGTTGGTCTTCGTGGAATAATTTTGCAACAGAATCAACGAGCAGCAAAGATGAAAAAGAACTGTTGGGTATATATCTTAAGAAATGAAACCAGAGAAATAACCATCGGCTTTTCGGTCGATATGGATGAAAAGTTCACCGAAATCTCCATGCGAAAGGAAAAGCTGTATTATCTCCGTCCGTTTGAAGAGCCGTTCGACGGCTTGGCGCACAAGCATCTTTTGGATTCCCTTTCCAAAGATACGATCAACCTTCTCGTACGACGTAATCGGGAACAGACAGAAATATACAAGGAAGTCTTCCGGAAAACGTAGTAACTACGCCACGCCCCCGATAACCAAAAGAACATTTATTTTTTAATTGAAATTTCAGTAAAATGAAAACAAAAACAACAAACATCATTCAGAGGCTCAGCCTCTTCTTGCTTGCCCTCGTGCTGACGATGCCGGCGTGGGCGCAGGGCAACGAAATGATTATCGCCTCGAAAGCCGACTGGGGAAAGTTTTGCGACCGCGTGGACCGCGGAGAGACCACGCTCAACGCCAAGATGACCGCTGACGTGGACCTCGGCGAGGACACCTGGCAGGTGGGCGCTGCCAGAAACTACTCCGGCACCTTCGACGGACAGGGGCATACGCTCACGGTAAACTGGAACAGCGCATTCTCCTTCCCTTTAGCCCCATTCGCTTATGTGGAGAACGCTACCATCAAAAACCTGCATGTAAAAGGGCAGATCACAAACCGCGGCAATTTGTCCGGATTGATGAGAAGTGCCAGTGGCACGACCACCGTCTCCGGCTGTGTCATCGAGGTGAATCTCAAGAGTTCCAACGATGTGGCAGGCATGATTAGGTGGACACAACCCAATTCCCAGGTTACCATCACCGACTGCGTAGTCAAGGGAGCGTTGAACTCCGAAGCGACTAACAACATAGCCGGATTCGTATATCTTCAGACCGGATACTGCACCCTTACCAACTGCCTCTACGCCGGCACCAACAATGCCGAAGACGGCAACACCTTCGCCCCCTACAGCACCAACCTCGACAACTGCTACTACCTCAACCCCTGCGGCAAAGCACAGGGCAAGCAGGCAACCAAGGAGCAGCTCGCCAGCGGCGAGATAGCAGCCAAGTTGCAGGCCGGTCGACCCGACCAGGTGTGGGGACAGCTGCTCGGCACCGACACCATTCCGCAACTCACCGCCGAGGCTGCGAAGCACGTGTACGAGGTGAAGTTCACCCTCAACAATGAGGTGAAGGCCACGCGCTACGCCAATGGCGGCGGCATCGTCGCCACCCTGCCCACCGCAAAGGAACTCCTGGGCGAGGACTACAACGGGCACCATTATTATGCCATCGCCTTTGAGGGCGGCTTCAACGGCTCAACCACCGTCAACACCGACCGGACCGTGGCAGTAACCTTCAACAAAAAAGACTACTACGAAATCGCCTCGAAGGAAGACTGGAAGGCGTTCTGCGACCTCGTAGGCAGCGGACAGAACACCGTTGATGCCAAGATGACCAAGGACGTCGACCTCGGCGAGGACATCGCGAAGGTGGGAACTTCCAATAGTCCTTATGGCGGCACGTTCGACGGGCAGAACCACGTGCTCACCGTCAACTGGGATGCCGGCTCGACCAACGACGTCGCCCCCTTCAGGAGAGTGAATGGCACCACCATCAAGAACCTGCGCACCGAAGGCTCCATCCGTTCGGACGGTTACTACCTGGGAGGACTGATTGACGAAGCCTATGGCGAGAACACCGTTACGGGCTGCGTGAGCAATGTGAACCTCACGAGCTCTACTGTCTCCAACTGGTGCGGGACAGGAGGCTTGATTTCCTATATAAGCACCGATGGCCGCGTTACCATCAACGACTGCCTCGTCACGGGCGACATCAACGCCACCACCGACGAAGGACAGAAAGGCATGGGCGGATTTGTATATGCCAATAACGGCACCTGTACCATGAACAACTGCCTCTACGCCGGCACGAACAATGGGAACAGTAACGCCAGCAGAAACGGTACCTTCACCACGAACACTTCCACCTCCGCCACCCTCACCCTCAACAATTGCCACTACCTCAACGCCTGCGGCACAGCACAGGGCACGCAGGTAACCAAGGAGCAACTCAAGAACGGCTATGTGGCTCATAAGTTGCAGGGCACGCGCGAGGAAACCGTGTGGGGACAGGTGCTCGGAACGGACACAGTTCCGTTGCTCACTGACAAGATAGAGAAGCGGGTGTACGAGGTGAAGTTCACTCTCAACGGCAAGGTGAAGGCCATGCGCTACGCTAACCGCGGCGGGCACGTCAGCCTGCCCACCGTGCAGGAATTCTTAGGCGAGGCCTACAATCCGGCCAACACCTACAAGCTCATCTTCGACGGCGACTTCTCGGCTTCCACCCCCGTCAATTCCGACCGCACGGTAGCTGTCGTCGTAGCCGAGAGTTACGAAATCGCCACCAAGGCCGACTGGCAGGCATTCTGCAACCGCGTGAACGACGGACAGACCGCCATCAACGCCAAGCTGATGAACGATGTCGACCTCAGCGAGAAAATCACGATGGCGGGCACGATCAGAAACTACAACGGCACCTTCGACGGACAGGGCCATACGCTCACGCTCAACTGGAATAGCCAAAGCGGTGAGGTAGCCCTCTTCAAGTTTGTGAACAACGCCACCATCAAGAACCTGCGCGTAAATGGAAAGATCAAGTCGGATGGCCGCACGCTGTCGGCACTGGTCTGCAATGCCGTGGGCAATGTTACGCTCTCGGGCTGCGTGAGCGAGGTGGACATCACGAGCAACTATCATGGCGTATGCGAATTGGCGGGCATGATCGCGTATGTAAACGACAGAGCCGAGGTTGCCATCACCGACTGTGTTGTCAAGGGGGCGTTCAACTCCATGGCGGCAGACAAGAAAGGTATGGCCGGATTCGTATATCTTCAGACCGGATACTGCACCCTTACCAACTGCCTCTATGCCGGCACTAACAACGCCACCGCCGGTAGCTACACCTTCGGCTCCAACACCATCCGCAAGAACTGCTACTACCTCAACCCCTGCGGCAAGGCACAGGGCGAGCGGATAGTCGAGAAGCAGCTCGAGAGCGGCGAAGTGGCCTATAAGCTGCAGGGCGACCGCACCGACAGCTGCCACTGGGCACAGGTGCTGGGCGAGAAGACACCAAGCCTCTACCGCGAGGCCGACAGGACAAAACCGAACTATGTGTATTATAACAAGGAGAACAACGGCTGGACGTGCGACGACTTCCGCCTCACCGACGGACAGTCGCTGCCCATCGGGCTCGACTTCACCGCCACGAAGGCTACCTACGACCGCACCCTCGCCGCCGGCAAGGCCACGCTCTGCCTGCCCTACGAGCTGCCTGTGCAGGGCTTCAGGGCCTACACCCTTGCCGACAGACAGGAAAGCCGCACCGCGGTGCACTTCAAGGAGGTGAACGGCACGCTCGGAGCCTACAGGCCCTACCTGCTCGTGGCCGACGCCCCCGCACGGCTCGACGGCGAGAACCTGCAGGTGAAGGCCGACCGTAGCAGCATCGTCCTCTATTCCGGCGAATACGCCTTCAGTGGTGCGGTGCAAGAGGTGGTGAACTGGTGGCTATCTTCCGCCCACGCCTACATCCTGCAAGCCGACGGCCAGTTCCACAAGGTAACGTCCGACAACCCCTCCGTCACGGTGCCTGCCTACCGCGCCTACATCAGCTACAACAGCCATGAGGGTGCCAAGCCGCTCTCCATCGTCTTCGACGGCGAGACCACGGGCATCTACGGCACGACAGACGACACGACAGACGGTGCGGCAGACGGTGCGGTGTACAACCTCCAGGGACAGCGCGTGGCCGACCGCCTCGACGACAGCGTGCGCCGACAGATTCCCACCGGCGTGTATATCGTCAATGGTCGAAAGGTGATAGTGAAATAAAAAAAGAAGTCTCTCTTCATCGGGGGTGCGGCACGCCGCAGGGGCGTGATTCATCACGTTCCGAATCCCACGGAAACGGGCGGTGCGCTCCCCCCCGATGATTTAAAACAAACAGTTAATTAATATAAAATGAACAATTACATCAAACCGGAAATCAAAGTGGTCCCCATCACATTAGAAAACTCTATCCTCGCCGGCTCCATCAGCGTGGGCATCAGTGAAGACCCCGCTACGGGACCGGCCCTGTCGAAGGGTAACAGCTTCTTTGACGGCGAGGAGGACGACGATGACTATGACGCCCCGAGCCGCCGCCCGTCATCGCTGTGGGATGATTAAATCCATTTTCTTCGGGAGGTGCGCAACAGGTGCCGCACTCCCGATGATAAAAAAAATGACGTACATATACAGTCCGAAAGATCTTCTCTCGAACATATATCTTTCTATTCCCAATAGTAAGGTAACTTTTCTCGGAAACCTTTGCAAGGAACAGATGCTTTGAGACATCGGTTGGCAAACGGTCTACTCCTTAGACAAGTGAGCAAGAGCCGGGTCGGCCTTGATGCGTTCCTTCTCCGATTCCACAAGTGAGATAATCTCTTGTTTGACACGTTTATAGTTGGCTTCGATAGTCTCTTTGAGATTGTCGGAGCCATCTTCGTTTGTAAAGTCCGCGATTATAGGGATTGGTTGATAGGCTTTCATCTCGGCGGAGATTTTGGCACTATCCACGACTATCTCCGCATGGAAAATCTTTTGGTCGATGCGCTCATCGAAGTTGTCGGACACGGCACCGACAAACATGCCCTGCGTGAGGTTGGAAATCTTGCTTGCCGGAATAAGGCTGTCCATTTGTGTGGAGATAGAGGTCGATTTGTCATTACGGTTAATGGTCATGGACTGCCGTTGCTGAAGCACCTTACCGAAACGCTCGGAAAGCGTCTTGGCTGTTTCGCCTACTACTTGACCAGAGAAAACATTGCCCACCGTATTTTGAATCACCTTACTTTCCTTATCTCCATAGTCGCGGGTAAGCTGCGAGAAGTCCTGAAAGCCCAAACACACTGCCACTTTATTACTTCGGGCAGTAGCGATAAGATTATCAAGTCCACGAAAGTAAATGGTAGGCAGCTCGTCGATGATTACTGATGATTTGAGTTGCTTCTTCTTGTTGATGAGTTTCACAATACGGCTATTATACAGACCGAGAGCAGCCGAGTAGATATTCTGACGGTCGGGATTATTACCAACAACAAGGACTTTCGGCTCATTGGGGTTATTGATGTCGAGCGAGAAATCATCACCCGTCATCACCCAATAAAGAGCTGGCGAGATCATACGGGAAAGCGGTATCTTGGCACTGGCTATCTGCCCCTGCAACTGATCCTGTGCTCCGCCCTCCCAAGCGTCCATAAAGGGAGAAAGATAATTGGCTAGTTCATCGTAGGAAGTGAGTATCGGAAATATCTGTGCATAGGGTCTGTTCAGAAACTCTATGGCGTGAGGAAAAGTGCAATACTTCCCATTCTCATAGATTTTCAGAAACCAGATGATGGCTGCCAGCAAGATAATCGGTGACTCCACAAAGAAGTCTCCCTGCTTTTGTATCCACGAACGGTTGAGGTTGAGCATGATGGTGTAGGCACTCTCATAGGCATCCGATATATCCGTCATAAATGCTGGATTAATGGGGGTGCAACGATGCGACTTTCTCGGATCATCGAAGTTGATGACATAAAACTGCGGTTTCACCTTATAAGCATCCAAATGCCGAAGCAGATGATTGTAAGCAATCTCGGAAAGGTCGGGAAACTTGTAGTCGTAGATATACATGGCAAAGCCTTTCCGAATCTGTTGCTTGATATAGTTGTTCACAATGGCGTAGGATTTACCCGACCCCGGTGTACCAAGCACCATTGAGGCACGGAAGGGATTGACCACATTGATCCAACCCTTGTTCCACCTTTTTTTGTAGTAAAATCGTGTAGGAAGATTTACCGAGTATTCATTCTCCATCAATCGTGTTTCCTGCATGAAACTCTCGTTCTCCGTATTGAATACATCGTCCATCAAGTTGTTTTTGAGCAGTCGGCTCATCCATACGCCACCCATCAGCAGACAGATATAACCAACGGACAGCGTGAAGATATATAGCGTAGCTGCACCAATCTTACCGATCGGCAATGCTAAGAGCCACCAGTTGAGGAAGAAAAGCACAAAACCGGAGAAAAGTATTGTCCAAATCTTCGGCCATGTAATTTTCTCTTCCTTCACGCCTTTTGTCCCCAAACAGGAAAGTGCAAGGAATACCACACAAAAGAGTTTCGTCCAAAGTATGGACGAGAACAAGCCCGCCGTGTGTTGGAAATTCATCAGAATTCTGTTGACGACGCCGAGTGTAAAATGCCACTCCTGAAATGCTTCGTAGCAGAACCAATAGCAGTTGGTAAGTAGGAATATCACTGATATGCCCCGCATAAAGTCCATCACCTTACTTAATGCCCTTAAATCATCTTCTTGTGCCATAATCGTATTGCTTTTATATTTGTTGTATTATCGTTATTTGAATTGCGTTTGAATACTGTTCAAACAAAATTTGAAATACCTACTTATCTTTTCCTCCGTTTGAGATTGACTTTGCTTTGCCTGCGAAGTTTACGCTGCCATGCCGCTTCTTTCCAATCATCATTGCCCGTAGATCTGAAAGAGTCACCCACCATGTCCTCGATAAGTTCATCGATAAGGTTATCCCCTTCTTCTGCATTGGATTGTAAAGGCTGGACAGTTGCCGATTGTTCCAAACGGACAGAAGGTCTGCCATACAGCGTTTCGTCCAAGAATGGGTTATGGGCAGGATTGGAGAAATAACCATTGAATATATTGGCGGCATATCCCTTGCCCAATCTGGAACCATTGAGTGCAACACCCTGCTCGTCATCAATAAAGGTAATGCCGTAAATTCTTCCATTATCATTCTTTCGGATTACCACACGCAAGCCTTGTTCCTCCAATCTTTGCCGAAGTTCTTTTTCCGTATTGGGAGAGGTACGCATTGTTTGTAACACCTTGTTCCTTATGGTTGGTATCAGTGGGTTTGACGTTTTGTTTCGACTTCTGTATTCTGTTCTGTACGGCAGTATAGCCCACACCACGACCGATGTCCGATGCGTTGATGGGTGTACTTATTTTGCCTCCCTTATCATCAGTCGGAACATAGACCAGTCCATCGTATTTCTTTCCCCGAAACTCCGTCTTCACTTCTTCCACGGCAAGGTTATATTTACTCAGGATGGCATTCAGTTCGCCCAAGGAACAGAAACGATAATACTTCAGCACCATGCGGACAATGTTTGCCACTTGCTCTTTGATATTTCCTCTGGTGGTATCAATCTTAGGTGTTTCATTCATCATCTTGTCAGCGATCTTTGAACTCGGAATAAGGTTATATTTCCTCTCTAAAACATCGGTAATCTGCTTGCTTCGCCGTTTCTCAAACTTATCGTTTATCTTTCGTCCTTTGCTATCCACTCGAAGCGACACGATGTGTATATGCTCACGGGCGATGTCGCTGTGCTTGAACACGATATAAGGTTGATTGCCGTAGCCGAGTGCCTCCATATACTCCTTGGCAATCTGCGTGAGTGTTTCATCTGAGAGCTTCTCGTCCGGATGCGGATTAAGGGAACAATGGAACACCGTCTTCTTCGTTCGGCATTTCTTGGGTATCAATGCCTCCATGTCGGCAAGCACGTCCTCCATCGTATAACGTCTCTCTCTGTCCTGATACAACTCAGCGGCAAGGAGAATGCTTGCTTCCCCTTTCTCCACCTTTTTGAAGTTATAGCCGAGTGCCCCTCCAAGGTTTTCCGTGGCAGAAATCTTGGCAATCATTTCTTACGGTAATCTATGGTAAGACTGATAGCCTGTTCTTGCAAGACAATGATTTGAGACGACAACTCCTCCAACTTTTCAAGTAGGATTTGTGCTGTCTTTACGCTATGATAGCTGTTGATGGCACGCACGGCTTGGTTATACAGCACGCCAATCTTATGGATTTGTGCCGTCAATTCTGAGAGCTTCCGGTAATATTCCACTGCGGATTTATCCACCGTAATCACCTTGAAACTCTCTCCAAGAATACGTCCACGCACGAAATCCGACTTTGTTTTTGCCCCCGAACGCTGAAACAAATCTATCGCCCGTTGCTGGTCTTTGGGGTTGGGCAACCGCACATGCCAGTTGTCCCAACGAGGCTTTTCTGCCTTTTTTCGTTCTAAACGATATTCTGTACCTTTATTCATATTCATTTGGTCTTCTAATTACGACTTTGGAGTAATTCATCCCCCTTCGGGGCAAGGGTCTTTGTGGTACAAATGGCGGTTTGTGTTACAAAGACACACCTTGCCAATATCAAGAGTTGATACGATTGAAGTATCCACCTGTAAAGGTGTCCGCTTCGGGGAGATTAGCTCTATGTTCTCTATCCGCCTGCAAAGTTACGGCAGATTTCCAAATATCTCATTATCAGCCATATTCCCTCTTTTTCCTCATATTTCCCTCCATTTCACAAGCATAGAAAAATCTATCGAAAAAGCTTTTATTTTGCAGACAGAACGAGCGGACAATCGCTCGAACAAACGTTCAAACGGACGATAAAAAGTTCGGGAAATAGATTGTTCGATTTCTCGATAGTTCGACATTTCGAGATGTAGATTTCTCGAACTCTCGACAAACCGAATGGTTGATATACCAAATGATTGATAAATCAAATGACCGACAGATCGGCAAGACAAACTATAAAACAAACTGTCGATGGTTCTATCGAACAATCAAACGTTCAAACGGCATATCGCCCAAAAGATAGTTCAACAAATAAAAATATCTATCGCAATGGAACAGACAAATACATCGCCCATCTTTCTGGGCTTTTCCTCCCAGAAGGGAGGGGTTGGGAAAAGTACACTGGCAGAAGTCGTCAGCAGCATCCTCTATTATGAGAAAGGCATCGAACTCTTCATCGTGGATTGCGACCTTTCGCAGGACTCCTTTTACAAGCTCCGCCAAAGGGAAAAGACCTTTGTCGAGGGAGATCCCTTGGTTTCCCTGCAGATGAACAACTATTTCTCAACATTGGGGCGTGTCTCCTACCGTGTGCTTAAGGCCGACCCGAAAAGTGCCATTGCCAAGGCTGACGAACACATCTGCAAGAACCCAAAGAAACGCTTCGATCTGGTGGTCTTCGACTTTCCCGGGCATGCGGGGACGAGCGACCTGCTGGAACTCTCACTGGAAATGGACTATATCCTTTCCCCGATCGAGGCTGACGTACAGTCGATGGTCTCCTGCCTTGCCTATGCCAAGACCATGCAGGACTTGGGAGTGTCGATGGCCGGGGCACGCATCAAGGACGTCATGCTCCTTTGGAACAAGGTGGACAGACGGGTAAAGAGCACGCTGATTGAGAAATACAGCGAATACATCAGGAATGAGGGTTACACGCTGTTTGACGAGCATGTCTATGTCGCCCACCGTTTCAGTCACGAGTTGGAACAATACGGCTTTCGTGGGGCTTTCCGCTCCACTTATCTGGCTCCGGGCAAAGCCCTGCGTGCAGGCACGGGGTTGGATGAGATGATTGACAACCTGCTTACGCATATCAGACTAAAGAAGGAGGTGGGCGATGGCACGGATTGACGAACGGAGAAAAATCTTGGAAGCCAAGCTCAAGGAGATGTCAGAGGACGGCGTGATGAAAGGAAAGCCCAAGGATACACTTGCCTTCGACCCGCCCGATAAGGATGAAGAAAACGAGCAACAAGAGGCGAAGAAGATTATGCCGGTTCAAGGGAATACTCCCGTCCTCCAAGAAACGAATGCGGAAAGGACAAGAGAAGTGCCGCATGAGACTCCCGTGCTCTCATTGGACGATTACCGGACACGCTACTTTCACGCTGTCCGTATCCGCGAAAAAACAGCTTTCACGATGAACGTGGAGACCTTGCAGGTACTAAGGAACGTGCTGCAAGACTTGGACGAACGGGTATCTATGGCTTCCTACATAGACAATATCCTCCGTGAGCACCTCAGGGAGCATAAGGAACTGCTCAACAATGCCACGGCAAGACAACGACGTAAAACAACCATAAATATATAAGAATATGACAGCTATACACTTTGTGAATTTATTATCTATCATCTGCAATATGTTCCTATTCGGACTTTGCTGCATCTGTACTGTCCTTGCTTATGGAAAAGCCAAGGAACATAAGCCGTCGGATAGGCAAATGGAACAAGAGACCCCTAAATCCATTGAAAATTCGTGTGAGGGTAGCTCCTTGTCCGAACCTTCTGCCGTAACGCCTGAGGAGGAATGGGAGACATACAAAGGCTATTTCCTTAAACCGAGAGCGGCCCGAGACAAATTGATATTAATGGTTGAAGCAGATACGCTGATAATGCTCCGTAGCGTACTACGGAGAGCAAAGGCGGAAACCACGCTGGAGGATTACATTGGGAATATTCTCATTGACCATCTTGGAATCCACCTTGAACTTATCAAAAAGATTGAAGATAAACAGAAACTATAAAATGCAACAATACATTGATGATGGAAACACTACTTTTTAACACTCTCCTTTTCTTGGGTGTTGTTTGGGTGATTTTGGGCATCGCATACCTGTGGAGTTTGTTTCAAGGTTTGAACATAAAACCAAGAAAAGACACTGAAGAAATGAAAGCCGACAAGCAAAGTGCAAGTTCCAAACCTTCTGTTTCCCAAGAGCAAATTGACAGTGCCCGCCATATCTTGGTGGGCAGGAGCAAACCTTTCATTTCCCCGTCTGTCCCCGAAATTCCCGCTGTTTCCTCGTCTGAAAATTCAGCCGATAATCCCAGTACCTTTGCGACGCAAAATGTACGCAAGGAAGATGAAACAGAGTCAACTATTACACCTCAATCCGCACCCGAACATACGGATGAAAAGGAAGAGGACAATGAAATGCAGGTTGACTACACGATGGACGAGTCGGACGAAGACACTATCATCCGTGAAGAACTGCAGATTGCAGACGATTCTCTGCCCGAAGTATCACCGTCCAGCATCCTCGCAAGGGACATTATCCGTGTCAACGGTTGGCACAGGAATGACGATGCACTCGATGAGGAAAGCGAAACGGAGGTTCACGAAACGCTGCAAGCGATACGAGGGACTGAGCTCATGGAATACATGAAAGAAGCCGCACTCGGACAGGAGCAAGACCATCAAAAGCTACTCGCTGCCATCCGCAAGGTCGAAGAAGCGGAATTAGAGGAAAGTAATATAAGCTCTTCTCCTGATTCTGAAACAGACTCAAACGTAGAGAGCTGCAACAACGATGTTACGGAAGATGACGAACGTCCACTTTCATACTATCTGTAAAACTATTGTTTTTGTTCATATTATAAAGTGTTCTAGGGGTGGCTCAAAAGTAAAACAATCAACCAATATCAGTCATACGA
>SKDZ01000834.1_pt1 | contig 13412 bp, 13 predicted proteins | sample 4826551 | NCBI WGS metagenome assembly SKDZ01 (sample SAMN11008822, study PRJNA524170) | human gut metagenome | biome: Human fecal sample; material: Feces; isolation source: fecal sample from pouch patient p12, p15 | host: Homo sapiens | place: Israel: Tel-Aviv | collected 2016-02-02 | reverse complement strand
AACATCCCGCGCTCAAGTTACTACTACCAAGCTGTAAATCCTGTGTCAGAGGATGATCTCGAGGATAAAATTACCTATATTTTCCTTGAGAGCAAGTCCAGATATGGGGCTAGAAAAATCAAGAAATGCTTAGAAAAGGACGGCATCATACTCTCTCGCCGTCGGATTCGTCGCATCATGAAGAGATTGAATTTGGTTTCTGTTTACCAGAAGGCTACCTTCAAACCGCAGTCTAAAGGGAAGAATGAAGCACCAGTTCCAAATCTCTTAGAGAGACAGTTTAACCAACAAAAACCATTGGAAACCCTTGTGACGGACTTAACCTATGTTCGTGTTGCCAATCGTTGGGCTTACGTTTGCTTGATCATTGACCTCTTCAACCATGAAATCATTGGCCTATCTGTTGGTTGGCACAAGACTGCCAAACTCGTCAAAGAATCCATTCAAAGCATTCCTTACGCTCTGATCAAAGTTAAGCTGTTCCATTCTGATCGTGGTAAGGAGTTTGATAATGCCTTGATTGATGAGATGTTAGAAGCCTTTGGCATCACACGTTCGCTGAGTCAAGCGGGTTGTCCTTATGACAATGAGGTAGCTGAAAGTACCTATCGCTCCTTCAAACTGGAGTTTATCAACCAAGAAACCTTCCGCTCTCTGGAAGAATTAACCCTTAAAACTAAGGATTATGTCCACTGGTGGAATCACCATCGCATCCACAGCACTCTTAATTACCAAACACCCATGACTAAAAGAGCAATCGTTTAACAAAAACACTTTATAAATTTTGTACAGAAAAGTGTTGCCTTTTCATATTGTTAATGAGGGAGAATATGACGGAGAGAATTATCTCTTTGGTCTCTCAAATGATTCTCTTTATGGAGAGGCTATTAAAGAAACAAAAGTATGTATCCTATATAAGTCAGATTTCAATAAGTTAATCAATCTTTACCCACAATTAAGCTGCAAACTACTTCAATTAAATGCCTACAAATCTTTAGAGATTGAGAAGCAACTGCAACTACTGGCAATTGATTCAATAGAGGATCGTTTAGCTACCTACATCAGTCAGCTCTCTCCCTCCAGAAGTAATGACTGAAGAGACCATTACGATACCAGTCTCACTGAAAGAACTAGCCAGCTATCTAGCTACCAGTCCTGAAACTATATCCCGTAAATTAAGAGCTTTTCAAGAAGAAGGATTAATAAATAAAAATGGAAAGAAAATTATACTATTTCGTTCTTTTTAGGATAAATTTGACTTTCTATAATTTTTATAAACTAAAGGATAGGTGTTACTTCTACCTATCCTTTAGTTTATTTCATTGTTTCCTTATAAAATGGCAGTAATTCATCAAAACTTTTTAATAGATCATCAATTAACCGTTCTAATGAGTGGTCAGTCTCAATTGGAATATCCTGTTTAACCAAGACCTTACGAACCTCACCTGATTTGACCTGTTTTAGTAAACTCTTTCGATTTTCTTCTGTTGCATCCATTTTGAAACTTATACCATTTTTTTGTACAAAATAATACATGGCTCCAAAAGGAAGAAGATTCAAAACTTTATTTTGTTTCTCTAAACTGTTTTCAGACCTCCTTCTTTCTACAAAACTAACCTCAACGGAAATTCCAAAATTATCAGAGTCCCCCATAAAGACGAATAGCCAATGCTGAATCATCCAAATCATTGGAAGGCAATCGGAAGTAACACCAAAAATGTGGACGACATAGCTGAGATTGATTCATCCACTGACTAACACGCTCTGCTTTAAATGGCTTTACCCTGTCTTCAAAAGATTTACTGATTAAACTGAATTCATCCTGGACCTGTCGAGCTAGGTCCCTTAAATCCATCATATACTGGCGATAATTACCAGCCTTTTCCGGCTTAATATATTTTTCTCCTTGATAGGGTAGATATTCCTTTAATTTGTCAAACGACATTTTTTACCTCATAAATCAATTAAGCCATCTCTGTTAAGAATAATTATTTTTCTACCTGAACGTTTTATCAATCTATTATCCTCAAGAAATCTAAATTTTCTAGAAAGAGTTTCAGGGGTAGTCCCTATATATCGCGCGATATCAATCATCTTCATAGGTAAACTGAACCGATAATCGTTCGCTACTTTTGACAGATCTAAGAGGTAGTTCGCTAAACGTTCCTCAACACGCTCCATAGATAAAATATGGGCCTGCTTCTCCACTTGAATCATCTTTTGCGCACTTAATTCAAATAATTTAAGAGCTATTTGTGGATTCCTAAGCATTACTTGATCAAAAGCTTGTTTACTTAATCTACAAATTTCAGTTGTTTCAAGAGTTTCACCAAAAAGAGATTCATTTTTAATACCGAACAACTGATTCTCACCCTCATAGCCACCTGGTTCAACGACCCGTAAAAGCTGTTCATCACCATTTGTAGACAGTTGGAATACTTTCATACTTCCGAGAGCCACGATGTCTAGATTTTCATCTCCTGGTCTAAAAACAATTTCATTTTTTTTAAATTGTTTGTGTTGTGCCAATCTATTAATTTTAATCTGTTCATCTTCTGACAGATAATTAAATAATGGTACAAGTGTCACACAAATGTGTTGAACCATGGATAGCCTCTTTCTAATTGATAAAACCTATTCTTGAGATAATTCATCAAATTGTTTTAATAGCTGATAAGTTTTAGTAAATGTCTCACAAGCATCATCTGGAATTGTATAATCTTTTGTAAGAGCTCTTAGTTCTGAAAATTCATTTGATAGGTCCAAATTATTATCCCTAATTTTATGTTGAATTGTTTCATAAACTTTGCGAACATCAAAGACTTCTGGATGATTTTTCCCATGAGCTTTTGTAATAGCATTTGTATATATATCAAGCATCTCATCGTTTGCTTCAAAAAATTGTTTTAACATTGTAACTTTCTCCTATTATTTTTCTGATGCTTTTAGGACATCATAGCCAATTGCTTGCACTGCCTTCACAATTTCATTAATGTTTGTCATACTAGCGTCAAAATTTACTTTTGCCTTACTGGCATTGAATAGAACTTTGACACTTTCATTATCGACACCTGTTACACTTTTAATGGCTCCCTCAATTTTTTGCATACATGTTGGACAAGCTAGTGTTTCAAGCTGTAGTATCGCTTTTTTCATCATCTTTACTTCCTTTCCTTATTATATCTTTAGTATAGTACGATATTTAGAATAAAAAATTGATTTCTATTAAGAATCTCTATTTTCTTTTATATTTTAAAAGCCTCATAGCATTCAAAATAACTACGAGAATGCTACCTTCATGAACAAACATGCCAATTGCCATATTCATCCACGAACTTGAGAGAACACTGATAAGAAGAACTACTACGACTAGCAATGCAATGAAGATATTTTCAATCATATTACGTCGTGTGGCTTTAGCTAATCCAATCGCATGAGGGATTCTGTGAAAATCCGAATTCATCAAAACAACATTTGAAGTTTCAATGGCAACATCTGTACCGTTTCCCATGGCAATTCCAATATCTGCTAAGACCAATGATGGGCTATCATTAATACCATCTCCGACAAATGCTACTATTTCTCCACTTGCCTGACGTTTTCTCACAAATTCTGCCTTGTCTTCTGGTAGTAGATGACCATAAGCCTCGGTTAAGCCTAACTGATTAGTAACTAAATCAACTGTGCCTTGATTATCTCCAGATAATAGAATGAGATTTTTTACTCCCATATTCTTAAGCGTCTCTAAATCCTCCTTGACTCCTTGTCTAATCTGGTCGCGAATCCCTACAACAAGAGCTATTTGTCCATCAATAGCAGTTAGGACAATTGAATTCCCTTCTGCTTCCATCCCTGCTATGTCGCTCTTCATCCGGTTAGTGAAAGGAATATTATATTGATTCATCAAATAAGAGTTCCCAACGAGGACTTGGTGATTTTGAATACGAGCAACAACTCCCCCACCTTGAACGACCTCTGTTGAGTCAATGACCTCTACTACAGAATCTGAGTAATGGTTCACAATTGCTTTCGCGAGCGGATGATCTGATTCTCTCTCAACACTAGCCAGTAAGCTCTCAGCAAGACTCCTATCACTGCTATAATAGATTGTCTGTGCAACCTGAGGGTTACCATAAGTTAATGTTCCTGTTTTATCAAATAACATTGTATCAACTTTACTAAAGTTTGTAATGACATCACTACCCTTAAATAAAATACCATGTCTTGCGCCATTTCCAATCCCTGACACATTTGAAACTGGTACGCCAATAACCAGTGCACCAGGACATCCAAGAACCAAAATAGTAACGGCTAACTCAATATTGCGGCTAATAAGCCAAACAATAATCGCTAACACTAAAACTGAAGGAGTATAGTATCTTGAAAATTGGTCAATAAATCTCTCAGCTTTTGACTTGCTGTCCTGTGCTTCTTCTACTAATTCAATAATTTTCCCAAAAGTTGTATCTTCCCCAATCTTCTCAGTACGTATTTGTATAGTGCCATTTTCGAGAATGGTACCAGCAAAAACTTTATCTCTTAAACCTTTAGAGACTGGAATAGATTCGCCCGTAATACTTGCTTCATTTGCAGTACCAGAGCCAAATATCACTTCACCGTCAACTGGGATCTTTCCACCAGTTTTTACTAAAAGAATATCTTCTTCATTAACCTCTTCAACTGATACCTCTTCAAAGTCACCATTATGTAGTTTACGAAAAGTAGTCTCTGGTACCATCTCCACGAGATTCTTAATCGCAGAACGTGTCTTGGCTAATGTTCTTTGTTCTAAGTATGCACCAAATAAGAAGAGAAAAGCTACAATAGCTGATTCTTCAAACTCTTTAATAATGAATGCCCCTAAAATAGCAAGAGTTACTAAGAGATCTATGCTAATTACCTTAACTCTAAGAGCTTGATAGGCTTGAATAAAAATTGGTAAACCGCCAACTAATGAAGCTACAAACAGTAGATAAGCTGAGCCCTGCTCACTACTAAAAATCCATTTGGATGAAAAAGCAAGTATAATAAGAACACCAGTTATTGCTGTCAACCAATTCCGATAACGTGATAACCATTTTTGCATGATTTCTACCTCCTTTATTATATCCAGTATAACCGAGCATAGAAATATAATAATTGATTTATATCAAGTTTTAAAAATACTAGAATGTCTAGATTGTTTCAAATACATCTAACTATCTTCAATTGATTTAATGATATTAATCATAGAATTATATTTTTATAATTCTATTCAGTTACGATAGTGTCAGTTCTAAAAATTTTGACTATAAAAAAATCTTCTGTATATTTCCGAATCTTTATTTAAGAACTGCTTTAACACGTTCCTGCAAAACAGGAATAACCTGATCTAGAAACCAAGGATTTTTGGACTGCCAAATATTATTACGTGGCAAAGGGGGTGCACAAGGGGGAAAAATTCAGGTAGATATCTATCGAAATTTTTTACAGTATTGGTTAATTTTTCCGTCGATCTTTGTTTTAAGTAATATCATTGAGCATAGGCACCAATCAAAAGTATTAATTGTTTATTTGGCATGAGATCTAATGTTTTCTTATGCCATTTTTCTGCAAATCCTTTTCTTGGAGGTAAGTCCCCCGTTTTACCTTTTCCAGGAAAATAATAATCCATTGGGACCACTGCGAAATATCCAGAATCATAAAAACATTCTCTATCAATACCTAACCATTCACGAAGGTTATCGCCGCTTAAATCATTGAAAAATATACCTAACTCTTGAGCATGAATCCCCGGTGCTTGTGCTATGATTGTAATTTTAGCAGTATTTTTCAACCCTTGCCAAGGATGTATTAGCTTCTGAAAAATTCGCCTTTGTCACTAGGGCTGGTATTTACAAAGACAAATCAGACGATGAGTGTTTTGCCCTTCTTGTAGAACGTTGCGAACACCAAATGATAACAAGAGTTTAAAAAAGAGAGTGCTAAACTCTCTTTTTTGCTTACATGAGTTCGTTGAAATCCCAAACTTCTGTCCAACCTTCATAAAAATCAGGCTCGTGACACACCATCAAAATGCTGCCTTTATAGGCTTGTAAGGCGCGTTTGAGTTCGTCCTTGGCATCAACATCCAAGTGGTTAGTTGGCTCGTCCAGAACAAGCACATTATTTTCACGGTTCATCAAGAGACAAAAACGCACTTTGGCTTGCTCCCCACCTGACAAAACTTGGATTTGGCTTTCAATGTGTTTTGACGTTAATCCACAGCGAGCAAGGGCTGCACGCACTTCAGCTTGGTTGAGCGCTGGAAAAGCTTCCCACACGGCTTCAAGTGGGGTTTGGCGATTGCCTGAGGCGACTTCTTGCTCGAAATAGCCTAATTCGATGTAATCCCCACGTTCCACACTGCCTGAAAGCGGCGGAATAATACCCAAGAGGCTCTTAAGTAGGGTGGTTTTTCCGATACCGTTTGCTCCGATGATAGCCACTTTTTGATTGCGTTCAAAGGTCAAATTGAGCGGCTTAGTCAAAGGACGGTCGTAACCAATCTCTAAATCATGCGTTTGGAAAATGAAACGGCTTGGCGTCCGTGATTCTTTGAATTCAAAAGATGGTTTTGGCTTTTCAGCCTGCAATTCGATGCGCTCCATTTTGTCCAATTTTTTCTGACGGGACATGGCCATGTTTCGAGTGGCCACACGCGCTTTGTTGCGGTTGACAAAATCTTGCAAATCAGCAATTTCCTTTTGTTGGCGCTCATAAGCTGCTTCCAACTGAGCTTTTTTCATGGCATAAACCGCTTGGAAATTGTCATAATCACCTGTGTAACGTACCAAATCATGATTTTCCACATGGTAAACGATATTAATCACGTCATTTAAAAATGGAATATCGTGTGAAATCAAGACAAAGGCATTTTCATAATTTTGCAAGTAACGTTTCAACCACTCGATATGCTCGGCATCAAGGTAGTTGGTCGGCTCGTCCAAAAGTAAAATATCAGGTTTTTCAAGCAAAAGTTTAGCCAAGAGGACCTTGGTCCGTTGACCACCTGAGAGTTCTGTCACGTCTGACTCCATGCCAAAATCCATAACACCAAGGGCACGCGCCACCTCGTCAATTTTCGCGTCTAAGGTGTAAAAATCACGGGATTCTAGGCGGTCTTGCAATTCTCCAACTTCTTCCATGAGGGCATCCACATCTGCTCCCTCGTCTGCCATAGACAGGTAAATGGCATTGATGCGTTCTTCGGTTTTAAACAGTTCATCAAAAGCTGTTCGCAACACGTCACGCACTGTCATACCTGCTTCAAGAACCGTGTGTTGGTCCAAATAACCAGCTGTCACGTATTTTGACCATTCGACCTTGCCTTCATCAGGTTGCAAGTGCCCAGTGACGATGCTCATAAAGGTAGATTTCCCCTCACCATTGGCACCAACCAGTCCAATATGCTCTCCTTTCAACAGACGAAAAGACACGTCCTCAAAAATGGTACGCTCGCCAAAACCATGGCTTAAATGTTTAACTTCTAAAATACTCATTACTCGTAAACTTTCATTATTTTTTCATTTGACATGGGTTTCGTCAAACGAATCTTTTCAATTATAGCATGACTTTAAATCTGAAATCAATGACTTCTTCTTAAAACCGCATAGGAAAAGCCCTCGTTTCGAGGGCTTATGTTATTAATTTGAAACTGTACGAGTTTGCGTGTGTTGGCGAGCAAAGACTTGTTTTAGCAAAGGATAGAGAATCGGAACAGCGATGATGGTAACCAAAGCCGAACCAATAGTGCCACCGATTTTAACCACGGCTGTCAAGAAAGCAACTTGGAGATTGAGTCCGCCAACCAGACTGTTGATGAGGGTGTATTTGATGAGGTTGCTGATGATTTTAGTCAAAGCAGCTACGACACCAACGACAATCACATTGCGCGTGGTGTCTTTGGATTGCATTAGTCCTTCAAAAACCAAGTGAAGAACGGCACAGACAATCAAAGATTCTAAAATGGTAATCCAGACTTCTGCAGCGTAGCCATTGAGAACATCAAACAAGCCAAGCCCAACGGCAGCTACCAAGGCGCCTAAGCGTGACCCATAAAGCAAAACGGCGACAACGACTAAGGCATTTCCAAAATGAACGAATTGGGCACCCATAGGGATACGCAAACATTGAACGCTGACAAAGATTAAGGCAGCATAAAGACTGAGTTCGACAAGTTGACGTGTGGTGAGATGTTTCATTCCTTTTCCTCCTTTAAAACCATCAAACGACTCGCTAAATCGCCTAAATAAGGCTCATAGCACAGCCCCCATTTGATATCACGCTCTAGCTCTAAGGTCAGTGACAAGATCTTATCAATGATATCAAGTGCTAATGTGGCAACAGCATCCAAAGATAAACCATGAAAATACCCAGCGGCTAAGATAGCACTTAAAACATCACCCGTCCCAAAGAAATTCTGCGGGTAGGCTTTGACAAAATGATACGAAACACTCGCCTTTTCCCTATCCCAATGAGCCAAACCGATGCTTCCGGCCTCAAAAGACACTCCTGTCAAAATAATATGCTTATTGTTCAAGGGAGTTAGTTGCGTCAATAAGTGCTCGATAGCCTCTTGGTCATAAGCATCACCAAGATAAGGCACATCAGCTAACAAGCAAGCTTCCGTGAGATTGGGCGTGATGATATCAGCCTCTTGGCAAAAAGCACGCATGGCTGCCACAAAACTCTGCTCATACCCAGCATACAACCATCCATTATCCGCCATAATAGGGTCTACAAAACGCACTAAACCTTTTTGAGAAGCAAAATCAGCTATTTGTTGCAACTGTTCTGGTGACTTGATGTAGCCTGTCATTAACCCGTTTGCTTGAAAGGGAAGCTGACGCCATTGGCTGAGAAAGCCTGCTGTCGCATCGGTTAAATCGGTGATGCTAATGTTCTCAAAGCCACCCGTATGCGAGGACAAAAGAACGGTTGGCAAGGGAATGACTTCGATTTGGCAGGCTGACAAAATGGGGAGTGCTGCTGATAAAGCAACTTTGCCTAAACCGACAATATCATTCGCCACGATGAGTGATTTGGTAATGTATGTCATGTGATAAAACCTTTTCATCCCTTCTCCAAAACTTAGAGAGGTTCAAGTGATGATATTATTGTAAGAAAATTCAGTTTATTATACAATAGAAACAATCAAAAACTGTATGGGGACAAAACATGACCAGTAAATACCAAGACATTATGGCTGACATCATTACTCAAATCGAATCTGGTGCCTTAAAAAAAGGGGATAAACTCCCCTCGATTCGTGCCATCAGCCAAAGCTACCAATGCAGCAAGGACACCGTGCAACGAGCCTTATTAGAATTAAAATTCAAACACTACATTTATGCCGTAAATAAAAGTGGCTATTATGTGCTGGAGGGTAAGAGTCAGCATGAGGACCGCCTAAATCTCAGTCTGAGCGACTACAATAACATTGCCTACGAAGATTTTACTGCTTGTTTGACGGAAACCTTGGTAAAGGGGCAAAATTACCTCTTTGACTACTACGCTCAGCAGCAAGGACTAAAAGCCTTCATTCGCTCGCTCAAACAGTATTTGGAAAAAGGAAATATTTACGCCAAAGAAAGCGACATCTTGGTCACTTCAGGTACCCAACAAGCTCTCTACATTTTATCTCAAGTCCCATTTCCTAATGAGCAAGGTGTCATCCTTTTGGAGCAGCCGACCTATCACCGTATGATTGACTTGGTCGCCTCGCAAAATCTCCCCTACCAGACCATTGACCGTGATTTTAATGGTATTGATTTAGCTCGATTGGAACATCTATTTAAAACGCAGCCCATTAAATGTTTCTACACCATTTCGCGTTTTTCAAATCCTTTGGGCTTGTCCTACACGACCAGCGAAAAACAAAAAATCGTGGACTTGGCTAAACGCTACAATGTTTACATCATTGAAGATGATTACATGGGCGATTTCACCAAATCCACTGATTTGCCTCTGCATTACTATGATACTTCGGGGCACGTTATTTATTTAAAATCTTTTTCAGCGACTATTTTCCCAGCGCTGCGTCTTGGCACGCTGGTGCTACCGCCAGAACTCATGCCGTCTTTTTTAAAACTCAAAAAACTAATGGACTACGACACCAACCTTATTATGCAAAAGGCGCTGTCTTTGTACTTGGACAATGGCATGTTTGACAAAAACCTCACCTATCTCAGCAAAGTCTTTCAAGAACAAGAGAACAAGTCAACGGAGCTTTTGGCACGTTTTCCAAATATCCTGCATTTTAGCACTTCATTGCAACATTTGGTTATTGAATTGCCTCAAAACAAGCATTTGGGCGAGCTGAAATTTACCAAACAGGTGGATTATCTCGAAAACAATTACCTAACCCAAGCCCCCAAGCGCTTTATTAAATTGCCTAATAACCAGTATTTGCCAAAAACGTTGAAAATGATTTTGAACTAATAACCTTCTAGTCCACCAAAATGGCCAAGGTTTGATAGGGTTTTAGCGTGATCGTGTCTGATAAAGCCTCTTCAGGGTAATTGCTTAGCAACACGCGCCCTTCTTGGTAAGCTTTTGGCAAGGGCACTTTAACCGTTTTAGCAAAGAAGTTATTGCAAACTAATAGACGTTGCTTGCCGTACTGACGTTCAAAAGCGTAGATGTAAGGATTATCTTGGTAAGCGGACTGATAGCTACCCTCAGCAATGATTGGCAGTATTTTTCTGAGCGCAATCAATTCTTGGTAGAAGGTAAAAATCGGTCCACTTTTTTCTTTGGCAACATTGATGTCACGGTAGGTTTTTCCGACTTGTAACCAAGGTTGACCAGTTGAAAAACCAGCGTTTTCCTCGTCATTCCACTGCATCGGGATACGGCTATTGTCCCGTGATTTCGCTTGAACAATGGCAAAGGCTTGGGATTCTGTCTTACCTGCCGAGCGCAAGGCTTGATAAGCATTGATACTCTCTACATCGACGTAGTTAGCCATGCTCTCATAATCAGGGTCCAACATACCAATTTCTTCGCCCATGTAGATGTAAGGCGTCCCGCGAGATAAATGAATCGATGCGGCAAGCATAGTTGCTCCTTCATTGCGGAAATGCTCGACGTCCACAAAACGGTTCAACGCGCGTGGTTGGTCATGATTGTTCCAAAACAGGGCTGACCAGCCGCCACCCTCACTCATCTCTTCACCCCAAGTATGGAACAAGGTTTTGAGTTCTGCAAAATCAAAGGGCTTCAAGGTCCATTTTTGCCCTTGGTCGTAATCCACTTTGAGGTGGTGGAAATTGAAAACCATGTCCAATTCATGACTGTTTGGATTGCTGTATTGAATGCAGTTTGGAATATCCGTGAAACTCATTTCGCCAACTGTCATGCTATCTGAATCTTGTCCAAAAGTGGCTTGATTGAGCATTTTTAGGTAGTCGTGCGCAATCGGACGGTCAGTGTATTCAGGTTTGCCGTCAAATTGGTCATTGTCTTTTAGCACCTCGTCTTTACCAATCAAGTTAATGACATCAAAGCGGAAACATGTCACGCCTTTGTCACGCCAAAAATTTACCACCTTAAACAACTCTTTGCGCACATGAGGGTTGCGCCAATTCAAATCTGCTTGGGTCACATCAAACAAATGCAGGTAATATTTGCCCGTGCCCCCAAAAGGCGCCCAGGCATTGCCGCCGAATTTAGAGGCCCAGTTGGTCGGCTGATCCCGCAAGATAAAGAAATCTTGGTAATAGCGATCTCCCGCCAAAGCTTTTTGAAACCACTCATGCTCCGTCGAACAATGATTCAACACCATATCTAGCATAATATCAATACCGTGTGCCTTGCCTTTTTGAACCAAATCTTCAAAATCAGCCATGCTACCAAACAAGGGATTGACCGCGGTGTAATCTGAAATATCATATCCATTGTCACGCTGAGGGCTTGGATAGAAAGGGTTGAGCCAAATGACATCAACACCCAATTCTTCTAAATAAGGCAATTTGCTTATAATCCCGCGCAAATCGCCGACACCATTGCCTGTCGTGTCCTTATATGATTTTGGATAAATCTGATAAACGACTTTTTTCTTATCAAATACCACTTTTTGCTCCTTTATCACAATTTACTTGCTGTGAAAATCGTTTCCCCATGCGCAATATCACATGGTAATGCTCTTGTCACGTCTGTTTGGAAATCGTTTTGATTGGTTACAATAACAGGCGTTGTAACAGGGTAACCTGCTTCTTGAATCGTTTGAATGTCAAAACGAATTAAGACATCACCTGCCGACACTCGGTCACCTTGTTTCACTTCTGCCGTAAACCCTTTACCATCAAGGCTAACCGTATCCATCCCAATATGCATCAACAATTCTATGCCTTCGTCTGAAATCAGCCCCACCGCGTGTTTGCTTGGGAATAAAACAGACACTACACCGTCAATTGGGGCAACCAATTCCCCTTTGTCAGGTTCAATCACGATACCTTGCCCCATGACACCTTGAGAGAAGACAGGGTCTGGTGATTCGCTCAAGGGTTTTGCCACTCCTGAAAGTGGGCTTTTTACTGTAACAACTGTTCCAGCAGGTGCTTCAGCATCTTTTTTCGCTTCAATAACGGCTTGAACTTGCGATTGTTCGCTGGCTTTCAAATCATCTTCTGTCTTGGTCAAGAAACCTATTTTTCGGAATACCAAGCTCAAGACAAACGGTACCACGACGGCAATAACCATATTGATGGCAAATAAGCTCATGTATTTGGCTTGAATAGATAAAATCCCTGGAAGTCCACCAATACCAATGGCGTTGGCTGTAATGTTAAAGCTTGTACAAAATAGTCCTGCAATACCTGAACCAATCATACCCGCCACAAATGGATAAATGTATTTCAAGCTGACCCCAAAAAGAGCTGGTTCCGTAACACCAAGATAAGCTGAAATAGCTGCTGGTAAGGAAATCTGCGCCTCACGTTCGTCATGACGATTCATCACATAAAAAGCCAAAACTGCTGAACCCTGTGCAATATTTGATAAGGCAATCATTGGCCAAAGCCCTGTGCCACCAGCATCCGCAATCAATTGGGTATCGATAGCGTTGGTCATGTGGTGCAAGCCTGTGATAACGAGTGGGGCATAAAGAGCACCAAAAATTGCTCCAAAGAGCCATTTCACAGGACCTGTCAAACCAGCAAGCACAACAGCTGAAATGCCTTTACCGATGGTCCAACCAACTGGCCCAAGTACTGTATGCGCCAAAATCAAAGCTGGAATCAAAGATAGAAAAGGCACAAAAATCAAAGAGTTCCTATGTTAGGAAGAGTATAATCGAGAGAAAAGGACAATTGAGAGCGTCCTTCAAGAAGGACTTGATTGATTATTTCTTGCTTTAGTTCAGGAGAATAATACCTATTCTTACTTTTCTT
>SKDZ01000827.1_pt1 | contig 13514 bp, 14 predicted proteins | sample 4826551 | NCBI WGS metagenome assembly SKDZ01 (sample SAMN11008822, study PRJNA524170) | human gut metagenome | biome: Human fecal sample; material: Feces; isolation source: fecal sample from pouch patient p12, p15 | host: Homo sapiens | place: Israel: Tel-Aviv | collected 2016-02-02 | reverse complement strand
CAATAGCCACCTCTGAACTTGCCTTACTTACATCAACTCCAAATACTGTACGCATCATATTACCTCTTTGTCTTGAATGATTCCTTGTTTTAGTGATTTCATTTTCAATACTCGACATCTTGTGTCCCACATACTTTGATAACATTCTTCCTAAAACAGGTGTCTTGCCAGTTTTTGATACGACGTCTAGCGTCAAAAGAGAACTCGACTTAACAAGCCACCACTACTTTAACATAAAAGAAGAAGTAGAGAGTACTTTCTCCCGTCGGAGATTTTCTCACTACTAATCTTAGTATGTTTTTGATTGATAGAACTGATAGTAAGCGACTAATTGAAAATGAAATTCATGATGGATATTGAACTACTATTATATGAAAGAAAAGATATGACAAGAAAGAATTCGCCATTTACGACTAAAAAAACAACAATTAACGACTTAGGCGGTTATTTCTTCTCAAAGTAGGATATACTGAAATTATTCATGGCCATGACAATAACTAAAGAAACGGAGATGATCCAGATGGTAAAAACGTTAGAACAATTTGAAACATTGACCTCTGAACAGCTAGCAACTATTGAAGATGGTGGTAAAGGGATTTGTAAACCCGTGTATACTGGAGCTAACGGATATTCATGCCGTTATAGTAATGGTGAATGGGGCTATGTGGTCACTAAAGGAAACTTTCAAGCGGCAACTGATGTAATTGCGACAGGGTGGGTATCCTCTCTAGGTGGTGCGTATGGCTATGCGACGAGTTGGGGAAGACGACCATGATGTTTTCTAAACGACGAAAAAGAAAGCGTAGTACTTTTTATCATCAGATAGAGCTCGTTTATAATAATCCTAGTTTGAAGATTAGCAAAGATCTTCGCAAAGCTCTTTTAGAGAGCGCTTTAGGACTTGAAAAAGGAGACCGAATAGCTTATTTAGCCTATCGATTATATCCATTTGTTTGTGATGAGATATTGAATCAAAAAGCTAATCGTAATGATGAGTTAATCGTTTTACAAAAATATTTAGAAAGAACTCGTTGGAAATACTACTGGGGTGTTGTTTTAAGCATGGCATTTGCTCGTCAGTAGCATCACCCTAGCCATTGCATGCAATGCTATCTACGATTATTAGCTAAGGTTACTTGTTTTATAATACATTGGTTATAAGCGTTAGTCTGAAGGTCTAGCGCTTCTTTATAGCATAGGATATTATTGCTGGTTTAGTTAAAAAGGCTTTACAAGTCCTTTTTTTTATGTTAAAATGTACTCTGTGTGAAATAATAGCAGGAGAGTATGAAGCTCGTCAACAGTTGGCTCTTCTACAGTTTTTCTTCAATAGAAAAGCTCCTAGAAGTCGGAAAAAGTAATCTTGGCTGTTTAGATGAAAGTCACCTGCACGAATCAGGATTCTCTAATTTGTTATTTCCTACAAAATTTTTATTTTATAGGAGGACATTTTTAATGTCACGTTATACTGGTCCATCATGGAAACAATCTCGTCGCCTTGGCTTGTCACTTACAGGTACAGGTAAAGAATTAGCACGTCGTAACTACGTGCCAGGTCAACACGGTCCAAACAACCGTAGCAAATTGTCTGAATACGGTTTGCAATTGGCTGAAAAACAAAAACTTCGTTTTACTTACGGTCTAGGTGAAAAACAATTCCGTAACTTGTTCGTACAAGCTACTAAAGTAAAAGGTGGAACTCTTGGTTTCAACTTCATGGTTCTTCTTGAACGTCGTCTTGACAACGTTGTTTACCGTTTAGGTCTTGCAACTACTCGTCGTCAAGCTCGTCAATTCGTTAACCACGGTCACATCCTTGTTGACGGTAAACGTGTTGATATCCCTTCATACCGCGTAACTCCAGGTCAAGTGATCTCAGTTCGTGAAAAATCAGCTAAAGTACCAGCTATCCTTGAAGCTGTTGAAGCTACTCTTGGACGTCCAGCATTCGTATCATTCGACGCTGAAAAACTTGAAGGAACACTTACTCGTCTTCCAGAACGTGATGAAATCAACCCAGAAATCAACGAAGCACTTATCGTTGAATTCTACAACAAAATGCTTTAATTTTAAAAGAAGTATTGAAAAAGCCCTTTGTTGGGCTTTTTTGTTTGCAGAAAAAAGCCGTCAGATAGTTATCTAACGGTTAATGTTACATTGGGAGTAATTTGAGCACGAGGTTGGTCATTTGACGTGGTGATTCTTTTTTTCCGTTGGCTATCCAGGCTTGACATAATCCGAAAAAGGCAGAAGCCAGATAAATACTGCTGTATTCTGCTTCGACTGGGGTTAATTTCTCACGTTTGAAACGGCGTTGGAAATCGGTGTTGATAAATAATCTCACCTTGTTCACAATAAAGGTTTGAAATTCTCGTGTTCCATTTGCTGAGATGAGGGCAGACAGTAATTGCTCCCGTTTTAGAAATTCAAAAATCTCCAGAAAAGCAGCCTCTTTATCCCCAACGTATTTTTCAAAAATGTACTCAATTTGATTAAATAAGGTTTGCTGGCAGGAATCAATCAACTCAAATTTATCCTTATAATGAGTGTAAAAGCTAGAACGACTAATGCCAGCTTCTTTGGCTAACTTTGTTGTTGTGATGTCATCAAAACTTTTGGTCTTTAGCAGGGTAACCATGGCGTTTTGAATAGCCTTTTTAGTGTTTGCTCTTCGATTGTCAGTTGTCATAGTCCTACTTTTTGAACATTTTTAGAATATGTGTCAAAAAACTCCTCCGTTAAACTTGAAATAATCTCGTAGATAAGTATAATGTATTATATCACAAATTTGGACAATGTGTATAAAATAGGAGACAATATGTTAGAAGAATTAAAAGCTCTTATAAAGACACCAAGGCTTTGGGTAACCATGATCGGTGTTGCCCTCATACCTTCTCTTTATAACCTCTCTTTTTTAGGTTCTATGTGGAATCCTTATGGTCGATTAGATGACTTGCCTGTTGCGGTGGTCAATCACGATAAGCCTGCAACATTGAACGATAAGAAAATTGCTATTGGCGACAACATGGTGGACAGTATGTCCAAAAATAAAGCGTTGGATTACCATTTTGTTAGTGAGGAAAAAGCTGAAAAAGGATTACAAGATGGTGACTATTATATGGTCATTGATTTGCCAGAAGACCTTTCAGAAAAAGCATCAACACTCTTGACAGATGATCCAGAGCAATTAACTATTCCTTATCAAACAACTGCTGGGCGTAGTTTTGTCGCTTCTAAAATGTCAGAAACAGCTATGAGTAAGCTAAAAGCAACAGTTTCTGAAAACATTACAGAAACTTACACAAAAGCTGTTTTCAAGAGTATGAAAAGCTTGCAAGGTGGTTTGAAAGAAGCTAGCTCTGGTGGCGATAAGCTTCTATCAGGTAGCCAGAAATTGCAGGAAGGTAGTCAAACGATTACGGATAATTTGAATGTGGCTGCTTCTGGTAGTCAGGCTTTGGCTGACGGAGCATCAACGCTTTCAAGTGGTTTGACGACTTACACGAATGGTGTTGGTCAATTATCAGGCGGAATTGGTACTCTTTCAAGCGGCTTGAATACTTACACCAATGGTGTTAGTCAACTTTCAGGTGGAATCGGTAGCCTTTCAAGTGGTTTGAATACCTACACCAATGGTGTTAGCCAACTCTCAGGCGGAATTGATAGCTTATCAAGCGGCTTGAATACTTACACCAACGGTGTATCGCAATTAGCTTCAGGCACAACAAGCTTATCATCAGGTATCAATGCTTATGTTGATGGTGTCAACCAATTGTCAAGTGGTTTGAATGAATTAAATGGCAAATCACAAGACTTAACAAATGGTATTGCACAACTGCAATCAAACAGCAGCTCATACTTGCAACAATTGTTGTCAGGTGCAACTGAATTAAACAATGGTTTACAGAGTTTACAATCTCAAGTTAACGGCATATCTATCCCTGATGTGTCACAATTGCAATCTAGTCTAAGCTCACTAAGCCAACTTAGTCAGCAATTGTCAACAATGAGCAGCGCTATTTCATCTATCAATCGTTCTGATTTGGCAGCTGTTCAAGCAACGTCAGCTTATCAAAGTTTGAGTGCTGAACGCCAAGCAGAAATCGAAGCAGCTATTTCTAATAGTTCTGGTGCAGCAACTGCTAATCAGTTAACGTCACAAATTTCAGCAATTCAATCTCAATTGAGTTCGCTTCAATCCCTATCAAGTCAATTAGCAAATCTATCAACACTGTTGAATAACGTTTCAGCCTTGCAATCAGGAGTTGCTTTAGCAAGTGGTGGCAGTCAACAACTTGTCAATGGCTTGACAGACTTCAAGTCAGGTTTAGAAGCAGAAACAGGTATTCCTCAGTTAGTTGATGGTATTTCTCAATACACAGCAGCTGTTTCTCAATTGACAGATGGTGCTAATGCGATTGTCGCGAAAAACGATCAATTAACTGGCGGTGCGTCACAATTGCAATCCGGTGCAGAACAATTAGCTTCTAACAATGATGCTTTAACAGGTGGCGCAGCGAAATTGCAATCCGGTGCTAGTCAATTGGTATCAAACAATGGTCAAATCACTGGTGGTGTAGCAAAATTACAATCTGGAGCAGATCAACTAGTTGCTAACAATGGTCAAATCACTGGTGGTGTAGCAAAATTACAATCCGGCGCCGACCAATTAGTTGCTAACAACGGCAAATTGACAAGTGGTGTCGACCAATTGCAATCCGGCGCTGAACAATTAGCTTCTGGTGCTGGTCAATTGGCAGCAGGTAGTGAAACCTTGACAACTGGTTTAGGAACCTTGACAGACGGTATCTCAACCTTGTCTTCATCACTTTCTAAAGCAAGCAAACAATTGTCAGTTGTTTTTGTTAAGAATAAAAATGCTAAATTAGTTTCTGACCCTGTCACAACAAAACGCAAAGATATTGACACCGTTAAAAATAATGGTATTGGTATGGCACCATACATGATTGCCGTATCTCTAATGGTTGTGGCACTTTCAACCAACGTTATTTTCGCAAGCTCTCTATCAGGTCTTCCAGTTAAAAACCGTTGGGAATGGGCTAAACAAAAAATCTTTATCAATGGTTTGATTTCAACAGCTGGTTCATTGATTCTATATGGAGCTATTCAATTCCTTGGTTTTGAAGCCAATTACGAATGGCGTACCATCTTTGTTATTTTATTAGGTGGTTGGACGCTCATGGCTCTTGTAACGGCGCTTATCGGTTGGAACCGTCGTTATGGCTCATTTATTTCTTTGATTATTTTGGTTCTTCAATTAGGTTCTGCCGGTGGTACTTACCCAATTGAATTGAGTCCAAAATTCTTCCAAGTTATTCACCCTTACTTACCGATGTCTTACATTGTAACTGCCTTGCGTGAAACCATTTCAATGACAGGCTCTATCGGTCAAGAAGTTGGTGTCTTAGTCGGTTTCTTAATCGCCTTCATGATTATGGGACTGATCATTTACAAACAACCAAAAGCAGAGGCCTAAGAGGGTTTACCTCTGCTTTTTTTGTGGGCAGATTATTTGAAAAATGTCAGAAAATTTTATATAATGAATTCATTATGATTAACGAATTGGGGAGATTATGTCACTTATCACACTTATTTTATCGGTTTTAGTTGCCTTAGAGCATTTTTACATCATGTATCTTGAAACCTTTGCGACACAATCAGATGCGACCAGCCGTGTCTTTAATATGTCAAAAGAAGAGTTGCAACGGACTTCAGTTACCAATCTTTTTAAAAACCAAGGGGTTTATAACGGAATGATTGGTGTTTTCTTGCTTTACGGTGTCTTTACAAGCAATACAACTGTAGTTACTATCTTTTTACTAAATGTCATCTTAGTAGCCCTTTACGGTAGCTTAACAGCTGACCGCAAGATTATCTTAAAACAAGGTGGTCCTGCTATTTTGGCATTATTGACGCTCTTATTTTAAGACAAAAAAAGCATCGCTTAAACGATGCTTTTTGCGTTTATTGAATGGTGATGTCACCGGCTTTGTTGTCAATAGTTAATGTATTTTGGCTAGATGTGTTTAAATCTGAAGCGATGTCTGCATCTCCTAAAAAGTAAGATGGATTAATCTTCAAATCTTTGTCTGCCAGTGTAATATCGACATCTCCAGCTGTCAATGTAACAGTTCCAGCATTGATGTGAGCATTATACATGGTCAAATCCCCAGCTTTGACATCTAATTTGGCATTATCAAGCGAAAGGTTGTTAATGTCTAAATCCCCTGCCTTGAGATTGGCTTGGAGGGAGGTGAGGTTGGTATTTTGCGGCACGGTGATGACAATGGTGTGTGAATTCTCAATGATACCTGATTTTGCTAGATTGATTAAATCTCTGAGACTAAAGAAATGGATCTCAGTATTTTCCCCTTGGCTCAAATGTCCTGTTTGTTTGACCGTTAATGTATCATCCTTAACCTCATAGTTGACAGAAGTTTTGCTATTGTCTGAGTAAGAAATAAAAGGTTTGTCCACGTTTTCCTTAGCAACTACCACATCAAAAGCAGAGCTATCGATAGTTACTTTGCTAAAGGTGTCAAGGCTTACTTTGTGATAACGAGTTGTGCTTAAAGTTTCTACATTTTTCTCCAAATCAGCTAGTCCACCAGTCTCAAATCCATATCCTGCAAGTGCTGCACCAATTAAGGTTGCTCCAATCCCAAATCCTAAAATAATCTTTGTCCACGATTTCATCATTTTCTCCCTTTATTTACTGTTTTTTGTGCCAAATGAACAATGCTGCGCCCAGCCATTCTAAAGACTGCTCCAGCTGCTAAAATGGCTAATAATGACAAGCCAAGTGATAGTAAGCCTAAGCCAAAACCAAGTGCTGTTGCTGAGTAAGAAACACTGAGGTAAGACCAGCTGTCAAAGAGCATATAAAATCCTGAAATAATAAAAGCAACTGCAAGCGCAAGTACTGTTGCAATAAGAGCAACCCCCAAGGCTAAAATAGTAATGAGAACCCCAAAAATGAGAAGGGCAAGCGGTAGAGCAACAGGTGTTGCTAGTACAGCTAAACTAGCAATCCAAACCATTGTTCCCCATTTTTTAGGCGTTTCAGTAGCATCTGCATCAATGATTTTCTCATCAAGCAAACGGCTGATAATATCACGAGCAGCCTCTTTTGGAGTCCCCAATTCGGCAATCACTGCCTCCTCATTTTCTGGGCCAGCCTCGTCAAAATATTCCCTAAAATAGTCCATCGCCTCTTGGTAGTCATCCTTTGGCAATTTCCGTAGATACCGATCTAATTTAGCTAAATACTCAACTTTCGTCATCCTCTAATCTCCCTTCAATAATCTCGTCAACCTTTTCCTGATAAAGTTTCCACTCCGTTTTCAAAAAAGCCAATTGCTCCTTGCCACTGTCAGTAATGGCATAGTACTTGCGTTTACGTCCTTGATATTCTTGTTGATAAGTGCTTAAGTAACCCGCTTTTTCCAATTTTTTTAAAATCGGGTACAAAGTGGATTCTTTGATATTTGCCAGCTTTTTAATCGTGTGACTAATGGCATACCCATAAGAATCCTCTCTGTCAACAATAGCCAGAACAAGAAATTGCTGAAGTTGGAAAATTCATACCTGCTCCTTTCTCTTATATATAAATTTTATATATAAAATAAAAATCCCTTCGGAATAGGCTTCAGAAAAGGGATAAGAAGGATTAAATGATTCTAGAAAAATGACTAATAAGCTCTAAATGAGGCAAGTCTTGTCTTTAATACAAAATAAAAAATCCTTGAAACAATCGTTTCAAGAGATTTTTAGGGTCTTCATTATTTAACCTCAGTAAAGATTACGTGTTTACGCAATTTTGGTGAGTATTTTTTCAATTGAAGACGGTCTGGAGTGTTACGTTTGTTTTTTGAAGTAAGGTACAAGCGTTCACCAGATTCTTTGTGTTCAAGTGTGATATTTACGCGCATGGTATCTCCCTTCTATTATTTAGCTGCTTTAGCGATTTTACGTCCTTTGTAGTATCCTTTAAGTGATACACGGTGAGAACGTGAGTAATCTCCAGTAGTTTCGTCAAATTTTACTGATGGAGCAGTCAATTTGTAGTGTGTACGACGTTTGTTTTTCTTCGCTTTTGAAGTGTGACGTGCAGGTACTGCCATTTGTTATTTCCTCCGATAATTTTTTAGTTCTTGATTTTCAATCAACTTTAACATCATACCATATCTTTTTTGTAAAGTAAAGTTACTTGACAAAAAATTTAAAAATAGCCGAAGAAATCCTAAAAAAAGGTTGTGCTTCTTCTTTAGAACTTGTTTTTGTGATAAAATAGAAATGATTGAATCGCTACAATAGTAGAAAGGAATGAAAGGGCTAAATTTGAAAATTTGGTGCCAGTGTATCTTATTATGAAACTGCAAAAACCTAAAGGAACCCAAGATATTTTACCTAGCGAAAGCGCAAAGTGGCAATATGTCGAAGCTGTTGCGCGTGAAACATTCAAGAAATATCATTACAGCGAAATCCGCACACCGATATTTGAGCATTACGAGGTGATTAGCCGTTCAGTTGGTGATACAACTGATATTGTGACAAAAGAAATGTATGATTTCTACGATAAGGGTGACCGTCACATTACCTTGCGTCCAGAAGGTACGGCTCCTGTGGTGCGTTCATTTGTGGAAAATAAATTATTTGCGCCAGAAGTACAAAAACCTGTGAAAATGTACTATATTGGGTCAATGTTCCGCTACGAGCGTCCACAAGCTGGTCGTTTGCGTGAGTTCCACCAAATTGGTGTGGAATGCTTTGGCTCTGCTAATCCAGCTACAGATGTGGAAACCATTGCCATGGCTTACCAATTGTTCCAAACCCTAGGGATCAAAGATGTCACTCTTCATTTAAATACCCTAGGAAGTGCGGCTAGTCGTGCGGCTTATCGCCAAGACTTGATTGATTACTTGACACCAATGCGTGATGAATTGTCAAAAGATAGCCAACGCCGTTTGGATGAAAATCCGCTTCGTGTCTTGGATTCGAAGGAAAAAGAGGACAAGCAAGCTGTTGAAAATGCGCCATCTATTTTAGATTACCTCGATGAAGAAAGCCAAGCTCACTTTGATGCGGTTCGTGACATGCTTGAAGCCCTCCATATTCCTTACGTTATTGATACTAATATGGTGCGTGGCTTAGATTATTACAACCACACGATTTTTGAGTTTATCACAACCGTTGACAAATCTGATTTGACCATTTGTGCGGGTGGGCGTTACGATAGTCTTGTAGATTACTTTGACGGTCCAGAAACCCCTGGTTTTGGCTTTGGACTTGGTCTTGAACGTTTGCTTCTTATCTTGGAAAAACAAGGCATTGCATTACCGATTGAAAATGATTTGGACGTTTACATTGCTGTTTTGGGAGAAGGTGCAAATCTTAAAGCTTTAGAACTTGTTCAAGCCCTTCGTCATCAAGGTTTTGCAGCAGAACGTGATTACCTCGGACGTAAAATCAAAGCACAATTCAAGTCTGCGGATGCTTTCCATGCTAAAACCATCATCACTTTGGGAGAAAGTGAAGTGGAAGCAGGTCAAGTAACGGTCAAAAACAACCAAACCCGCGAAGAAGTGACCGCAAGCTTTGAAGAAATTGAAACAAACTTTTCAGATATTTTCAGAAAACTAAGCTAATTGCTTTTTCAATGAAGAAAGCACGTGAAAAGGCTTAATTGGGAAAAGGCAAAAAAACTCTACCGCATGGGTGGGTTTTTTTCGTGCTTTTTGCTATAATAGGTGGGAATGAATAAATTAAAAAACGGAGAAAGATAGCAATGAAACGTACAATGTATGCGGGTCGTGTTCGTAGCGAACATATTGGCCAAGAAGTGACTCTTAAAGGTTGGGTCGGTCGTCGTCGTGATTTAGGTGGACTTATTTTCATCGATCTTCGTGACCGTGAAGGGATTATGCAATTGGTCATCAATCCTGAAACAGTTTCAAGCGACGTTATGGCAACAGCAGAAAGCCTTCGTAACGAATTCGTTATCGAGGTGACAGGAGAAGTTGCCTTACGCGAACAAGAAAATCCAAACTTGCCAACAGGTGCGGTTGAATTGAAAGTGTCAGCATTGACCATCCTAAACACTGCTAAAACAACACCATTTGAAATCAAAGATGATGTTGATGTGACAGATGACAATCGTTTGCGATACCGTTATTTGGATCTTCGCCGTCCAAAAATGCTTAACAACTTTAAATTGCGTGCGAAGGTGACACACTCTATCCGCAATTACTTGGACGACCTTGAATTTATTGACGTTGAAACACCGATGTTGACAAAATCAACGCCTGAAGGAGCGCGTGATTATTTGGTGCCAAGCCGTGTGAGCCAAGGTCATTTTTACGCTTTGCCACAAAGCCCACAAATCACAAAACAATTGTTGATGAATGCTGGTTTTGACCGTTACTACCAAATCGTAAAATGTTTCCGTGATGAAGATTTGCGTGGAGATCGTCAACCTGAGTTTACACAAGTGGATATGGAAACGTCATTCTTATCAGATAAAGATATCCAAGATATCACTGAAGGAATGATTGCCAAAGTTATGAAAGATACCAAAGGTATCGACGTAACTCTACCATTCCCACGTATGTCTTATGATGATGCCATGAACAATTATGGTTCAGACAAACCTGACACACGATTTGAAATGCTTTTACAGGACTTGACAGAACTTGTCAAGGATGTTGACTTCAAAGTATTTTCACAAGCACCAGTAGTCAAAGCTATCGTGGTTAAAGGAAATGCGGACAAGTATTCACGCAAACACATTGATAAATTAACAGAATTTGCAAAACAATTTGGTGCCAAAGGCCTTGCTTGGATCAAATTTACAGATGGAGCTATCAGTGGACCAGTTGCGAAATTCTTGACAAGTATTGAAAGCGAATTGACGGTACGTTTACAACTTGAAGAGAATGATTTGGTGCTCTTTGTTGCGGATACGCTTGAAGTGGCTAATAATACACTTGGTGCTCTTCGTATACGCATTGCCAAAGAACTTGACATGGTTGACACTTCACAATTCAATTTCCTTTGGATTGTTGATTGGCCAATGTTTGAATGGTCAGAAGAAGAAGGTCGCTATATGTCAGCTCACCACCCATTCACATTGCCAACGGAAGAATCAGCACATGAATTGGAAGGTGATTTGTCGAAAGTGCGTGCCGTTGCCTACGATATCGTGCTTAACGGTTACGAACTTGGTGGTGGTAGCTTGCGTATTAACCACAAAGACTTGCAAGAACGTATGTTTAAAGCACTTGGCTTTACAGCAGAAGAAGCCAATGACCAATTTGGTTTCTTGTTAGAAGCGATGAATTACGGTTTCCCACCACACGGTGGTTTGGCTATTGGTCTTGACCGTTTTGTAATGCTTCTTGCTGGCGAAGAAAATATTCGTGAAGTGATTGCCTTTCCTAAAAATAATAAAGCAGCAGACCCGATGACACAGGCACCGAGCCTTGTTTCAGACAAGCAATTAGACGAATTGGCTTTAGCTATTGAAAGTGATGATTAGAAAAACACCTATCAAGAAGAAAACAAAGTTTGTCATTAGTCGGTGGGCAGAAAAATATGGCTTACTGAGAACCATGCAGAGTATTTCCAGAGAAAAGTATGCCGAAAAAATTTCGGCATCTATTCTTTATGGGATATTGTCTGCGATTGCGGTTAATTTCTTTTTTCAACCTGGGCATGTTTACTCTAGTGGTGCGACTGGCTTTGCACAGGTTTTATCTGCAATTAGTGAACGGTTGATTGGTTTTAAAATTCCAATTTCCTTGGCCTTTTATGGGATAAATCTCCCTTTGCTGATATTGGCTTGGTACAAAATCGGTCATAAATTTACCGTTTTTACCCTAATCACAGTAACCATGAGTTCTTTCTTTATCCAGATTGTTCCAGAAGTTACTTTGACAACAGACCCGCTCATTAATGCTATTTTTGGTGGGCTTGTGATGGGAGCTGGTATTGGTTTTGGACTTAGATCTCGTATCTCAAGTGGTGGAACGGACATTGTCAGCTTGACCATTCGGAAAAAAACGAGGCATGATGTGGGCAGTATCTCGCTCATTGTCAATGCCATTATCATGTTCTTTGCAGGCTTGTTATTTGGTTGGCAATACGCTCTGTACTCAATGGTGACGATTTTCGTTTCTAGTCGCGTTACCGATGCGATTTTCACGAAACAAAAGAAAATGCAGGCCATGATTGTGACTAGCAGACCCGAAAAAGTGATTACGATGATTCACACGAAATTACACCGCGGGGTAACTTCTATCAATGAAGCAGAAGGGACTTATAATCACGAAAAGAAAGCAGTTTTGCTTGCTATTATTACGCGTGAAGAATACAATGATTTTAAATATTTGATGAAAAAAGTTGACCCTAAAGCTTTTGTATCAATTGCTGAAAATGTCCATATTATTGGGCGTTTTGTGGACGATTGATTAGGATTTTGGAGGTGGGAAAATGTCATTTGAACGATTGGGACAACTCAAACGTCTCTTGTTGATTGCCGTTGGTGTAGCGATTTACACTTTCGGGTTTGTAAAATTTAACATGGCCAATGCCCTTGCTGAAGGTGGTGTTGCCGGTGTGACGCTGATTGTCCATGCTCTTTATGGCATTAACCCTGCTTATTCTTCCTTGATTTTGAACATCCCCTTGTTTATTTTGGGGGCTAGGATTTTGGGAAAACGTTCGCTTGCTTTGACCATTTACGGAACGGTTCTCTTGTCGTTTTTCATTTGGTTTTGGCAACGGGTTCCTATCCATGTCACCCTTGAAAATGATATGATGCTGGTTGCTGTTGTTGCGGGGCTATTTTCAGGTGCTGGAAGTGGTTTGGTGTTTCGTTACGGCGCTACAACTGGTGGGACAGATATCATTGGACGTATTGCTGAGGAAAAGTTAGGCTTAAAACTAGGGCAAACCTTACTCTTTATTGATGCCGTTGTTTTGACAGCTTCCCTCGTTTATATTGATTTACAACACATGCTCTACACTTTGGTTGCCAGTTTTGTTTATAGTCAAGTTTTGACAATTGTGCAAAATGGAGGCTACACTGTACGTGGTATGCTGATTATTACCCAAAAATCAGAAGAAGCTGCCTCAGCTATCCTCAATGAAATCAACCGTGGTGTGACTTTTCTAAATGGTCAAGGTGCTTATTCAGGCGAAGATAAAAACGTCTTGTACGTTGTTCTCAATCCAACAGAAGTCCGAGAAGTCAAGGCCATTATGGCAGAATTAGACCCCGATGCTTTCATCTCCATTATCGACGTTGACGAAGTTGTATCGTCAGACTTTAACATTAGACGGAAGAAATAAAACACGATTAGAAATGGGCTCTATAATTTCTGTAGTGGGTAAATCCACTGTAGAGATTATGGAGCCTTTTTTAGTGTAGAAAAAAAGTCCCATATGACCTATAATGAAAAGTGCTCAAACTATCATTTTAGAAAGACTCATAT
>SKDZ01000816.1_pt1 | contig 13708 bp, 13 predicted proteins | sample 4826551 | NCBI WGS metagenome assembly SKDZ01 (sample SAMN11008822, study PRJNA524170) | human gut metagenome | biome: Human fecal sample; material: Feces; isolation source: fecal sample from pouch patient p12, p15 | host: Homo sapiens | place: Israel: Tel-Aviv | collected 2016-02-02 | reverse complement strand
CTAATTTCTCGAGTCGTTACACCGGTTTGATAGAGTTTGATAACCATCTCTTCCAAGTGGTCATCTCGACGTCCATAAGCGGGAAGCAAAGCTGGACTAAAGTTCCCATTACGATCTCTAGGAATACTCAACTGAACAGTCCCATATTTGGTTTCGAATTTCCGTGCATAGCTTCCGTTACGACTATTCCCAGAATTATAGCCTAATTTATCGTAAGGTTCATACCCTAAAAAGGCTGATAACTCTGCTTGAAGCAGATCATTCATAGCTGTTTCAAGAGAAGTACGGAAAAATTCATCAATATCTTGCTTTTGGGCTAGGAAGTTAAGTAGTTCTGTGGTAAACTGAGTCATAGGAATAAATCTCTTTCTAGTAATGTTTTGCAACTCTACTATAACGGATTTATTCCTTTTTGTGTTTACACAACTTATTTTACACTACCGAAAGATGTATAAATGAACATAGAATAAATTACGGGTTTATGAACATTGAATGTAAATGTTTTTGAGAATTTTAATAAGAAAAGAACATTGACCTAAGAAGATGTATTCCATTTTGTATCCATTTATTTGAATTAAGTCCAGTTCTAACTATCTTTTTTTAAAAATTTAAGGTAAAATGAATTTATAAAAAATGGTAAAAATATTAATATCAAGGTTCTGTTGCGAAGTTTGAAAATCAAACGCGTATATTAAATATCTCTTCAACCAACTAAAAGATGGCTACCGTGACGGTATTAAGGGTGGAACCAGAAAAAATAGAAATTACTTACCATGATTTGGGAGGCTGTTATGAAAGTTTTGATTATATATCCACATTTAACTGGAAAGGGTGGAACGGAGACGGTACTTGCTAAAGTTTTAACGGCTAGTGATGAGTCTTTTAATTTTTCACTATTCTTGCCAGGAGGGTGTTCAGACCAAAGGTGGATGCAGGCATTTGCTGATCGAGTAACGTTACATAGTAAGACAAATAGTTTTACTCGTTTCTGGGATACATTAGTATTTATTTTAAAAACACAACCGAATATCGTTATTTCGATGAGTAAAGTTCAGATATTAGCAGCGTGGATGGCTCGAAAAATCTTTAGAAGAAAATTTAAACTGGTCTCTTGGAATCATTTTTCATTATTAGAGACACGTTTTCCAAGTATGTTGAAGCTCTTTAAATTGTGTGACTATCATCTGGCGATCAGCTCGGGTATCCAACACCAACTTCAGGGCTTGGGGATTTCGCCGAATCGTATTTTCTTAGTATATAATCCAATTGATCCGCAAGAAAAGTTGATACCGAGAACTAACGGTCATACCAAAGAGTTTGTTTATATTGGTCGGCTGCAAAGTAAAAGTCAAAAAAATCTGACGGAACTCATATCTATATTAGGCGCAACCACCGCGTATCCGTGGCATTTACGTGTGATTGGGGCTGGCGACGATGACGATGAAGCAACTTTGAAACGGCAGGCTAAGGATGCAGGTATTGCAGAACGGATAACATGGCTTGGGTGGCAGTCACAGCCATGGGATATCCTGGATGAGGATGAGGTTGATTTGCTTTTCTTAACCTCAAAATTTGAGGGATTGCCGATGGTTCTTGCTGAAGCAATGTCTTATGGGGTACCGTGTTTTTCGGCGGATTGCCCAACTGGGCCGGAAGACATTATTAAGGATGGTGCTAATGGGACATTGTACACCCCTGGCAATGTCACGCAAGCCCACGAAAAATTGGTTGACTTTTTTGAGAAGAAAACGACATATTTGTCCCCAGAAGAAGTAAAGATGACTATTACCAAAATGTATACGCAACAATACTTAGCGACTTTAAAGCAATTATTAATTGATATTCAATAAATGGGGGATTTCTATGATACATGTGTTGGAAGTTTGTGAGTCATACGGTTGTGGTGTCAAAAAATACGTTGATTATTGGATAAGTGGTAGATTGTAAAAGTGATATACCCAACCGGTTCTGTTGCGAAGTTTGAAAATCAAACGCGCCCTCTCCCTCTCTGAACCCCAAATATCTTAGGCTGTTATTCCCATTAATACCTTGGTTTCAGTAGACACCGAAAAGCCGAAGAGCGTTCCATTCTTCGGTTCTTTTTATATATTCCTCGAATGGTCTCCATGCCCTTAATCGTGGAAGAGGCTGTACGGAGACTTTGATAAAATTTATTCCGTCGTTTAATAGGTTGATGGTCCTGTTCTATTAAATTGTTAAGATACTTCACAGTTCGGTGCTCTGTCTTAGTATATAAACCCACACTCTGTAACTTTCTAAAGGCGGAGCCAAGAGAAGGTGCTTTATCGGTCACAATTGCTTTCGGCTCACCAAACTGTTTATGGAGTCGTTTTAAGAAAGCATAGGCTGCTTGCGTATCCCGTTTCTTTCGTAACCAGATATCTAAGGTTAAGCCGTCCGCATCAATTGCACGATAAAGATAATGCCAACGTCCCTTAATTTTGATATAGGTTTCGTCCATTTTCCATGAATATAAGGATTGTCTATTTTTCTTCTTCCAAAGATAATAGAGGACTTTGCTGTACTCTTGCACTCAATGATAAATCGTGGTATGACAAACATTTATTCCACGATCATATAACAATTCCTGAACTTAACGATAGCTTAGATTGTAACGCAGGTAGTAACCAACAGAGACAATAATGACGTCTTTTTTGAATTGTTTGCCTTTAAAATAATTCATTACTCTGTCCTCTCTGTCTTTTTTCTCAATTTTACACTAAAATAGATTTTTTGGAAAACTTTGCAACAGAACCAACTGGTGAATTTTTATTTTCTTTAACATTTATTTTAAATTCATAAAAACATGACAGTTTTAAAATATGTTAAAATAGGGTTAATCTCATCAAGAAAAGGAGTTAGAAACAGTTGCGAAAATATATGATCTACCTCAGCAGTTTATTGATCACATTTATCCTGAGTTATGCGACGATTACTTGGCTGATTATGCCCGTTCTCACTCGCTATCAAAGCCTGGCTAGGTTGATTAACCACTTTGACTATACCACATTGACTTTAATACTCTTATTAACGCTGATTATCTGGTTGTTTGGTATCCAGTATCACCTCAAATATTTTTCAGTTATTTATCTCTATCTTGCTTTCAGTGTGTATTTATTACTGTTATTCATGGTACTTTTTACTAAAATAACGGATTTTCAGGCGATGTCACTGAATCCTTTTGACTTTATAAAAGCGGATCCCAGAACGATTCAAGAGGCTGTGCTAAATATTATCTACTTCATTCCTTTAGGTGGCCTTTACTGTATCAATACTGATTTCAAACAGTTTGTCATTGTCAGTTTGGTCACTCTTTTAGTAATTGAAACCATTCAATTTATCTTTTATTTGGGCACATTTGCCATTAGTGATATTATCTTGAATTTTTTGGGTTGTTTGATTGGGTATTATTGTTGTTGGGAGATTAAAAGGCGGTTGAGTTGAGCTAACACAAAAGTATCATAAAAATAGACAGGAGATATATCTCGATACCATTCGAGATACACCTCCTGTCTATTTTTATGAGGATTTCATTCCAAATGTCTTATTTTTTATTTTTAGCGCCATGATAATGTATAAAATTGTACGCTGATTAACCACTAACATGCCACAAAATAATAGGGCAAGACCAAAATACAAAAATTCACTCGGTAGATAAAACAAACATAAAATTTGTGCCAAAACGATCAATAAATTACTGATAAAAATCCGCCACTTAATCTGAATCACCACAAATTTTTGCGTATCTTTGACACGCAATAAAAACGTTGTTAAAAATCCAAGCATGGCTGATAAACCTGCGCCATCCAAGCCGATGATGGGTAGCAGCACCACTTGGAGTAAGACACAAACAATGGTACCATAGATAGATGTCATAAATACGCCTTTTGTTTGTTTAGCCGCAATATAATTAGTCCCAAAAAAATCAGAAAACGAGGAAAATAGCATCGACAACATAAAGAAAGGAACATATTGCCATGAACTTGCATAGTCACTTGAAACGACTTTTTCGACAATTGGTTTAAGCACAATCATAAAAGCTGATGTCCCTAACAATAGAAAAGTTGCTAAGTAGTGAAAAACATCCGAATAATATTTTGATTTTTGATGAGAATCATATTCTTCTATGGCTGAAATTTGCCACGCCTGTGTAAAAATCGTATTAAAAATGGAAATAATACTTGGAATTTTGGTAGCGACCGCCAAAAGACCATTAGCACCTGCTCCTAAAAAGAATAAAACGAAATAGCGACTAGAAGCATTCAGTAACCACCACAGGATGGAACTAGGAATCAAAGGTAAGGCATAATAGAGCATTTGCCAAATCAGTTTTTTATCAATTATTTTAAAACTAATTTCCTTCCAAATGGAAAGTGTGCCAGCAAAAAATAGAATCGTACCTACATTCGCTAAAACCAGGGACATTAAATAGCCCGTAATCCCAAGCGGTAAATATACCAAAAAAAGAATATTTAAAGCGCCTGTCAAAAAGGTTAAAATAACTCCGCCAGCTGCAAATATTTTCGACTTTCCTATACCTCTAGCATACTGGCTTAATATACTTTGTCCACCTTGAAATAAGTTGAAGGTTAAAAGTAAAGCTAAATACCATTTATTACTCAAGTTCAACGCATAGATAATACAAGCGCCCAAACAAGTGAACACCGCGCTAAAACACCAAACCACAAGAGAATTTGTTAACACACTCTCTTTTGTCATTGACTTTTCCATAGCAAAACGTAAAGTTGCATCAAATACATTCATTGTAATTAATGGCAAAAGTAGATTTGCTGTTGTTTGATATAAGTCTGCCATACCATACTCTTGCGGTGTCATCGCATAGGTGTAGAGCGGTACGAGTAAAAAGACTAACAGTTTGCTGCCTAAGTTTCCTATCGTGAAAACAAGAGAGTTGGATAGTAGTTTTTTATATTTATTCATTAAACCTTTACCCTTTTATCGCATCAATTAGTGGTTGAAATTTATCAGATAAATCAATATAGTGAGGTTCGATTTGCTTTAAGTCATTGATTGCATCTAAAATATTTTCAACAGTCGGATTTTCAATAAAACGAATATAGTTGACTTCATTCAACCAATGTTTGTATGTTCCTTCAATTTTATGATTATTATTAGCCAAAACAACACATGGTGTGCCTGTGATATATGAAAAAATCATACCATGTAATCTATCAGTTAAGGCGACCTCATGCTGCGCAATTTCATCCCACTTTATCTCAAGATAGTGTTGACGATTTTCATAAGTTATAACACTATCCTTTTCTTTCCCAATATGCGTATCAGAAATGGTGACTTCAAATTTAAATGAGAGCACGATATCCGGTGTCAAGATTACTTTGTTATATGGAAAACATTTCTTCATTAAACCATAAGATTTTGGTTCTCTTGCAGTCAAAATAAAATTTGTATTTTGACTGTATATTTTTTTACTTTTATTCAGCTGCTTCTGACCAAACCTACTATCTTCAAATGAAATTGACTGAGGAAATAGAATCATTTTATTAAAGGGAAGCTTTGATACTGCCAATCTTCTAATGCGCTCATACTTTAGATAAAGTGTCCCGAAATTTCCTCCCCCATGAAAAAAAACTAATTCTTTTTTTCCAATATTTTTTTTTATAGATTTTATTTCTGAAATAGTTTTGCTTTCTATAAGATGTTCTACATCTCGTACTGATACATGATTTACTAAAAATTGATTTTCTGCAAAAGCAATTGCTTGATCTCCCAAATTTCCATGCTCAGGTTCATCTATGATAATCGCTTCTCCCCTTCCAAGAAAAGTTTTCTTTCCAAAAACATAGGTAAAATTATTTTGTAAATCTCTTATCTTTGATTTTATTTGCTTCATCAGTACTTCTTCCTCTTATTTTTATATAAATTTCTTCAATTATTTTACGATCTACATTTTCATCAAACTTCCTAGAAAACATTGAATCTTTATCATTCATAATTTCAAAAAAATCATCCTGTCGCCAAATATATGGTTTCCCTCTTGTCCAATCAATTAAGCGTGCTGACATATTTTTCTGTTGATAAATTTCAACTTTTTTTATCATAGCAAACGTTTGAAAATAACATTCATCTGGTATTAAACTAGATGAAAAATAAGACTTACCTACTCTTCTTTCCTCTTTATCCAATAAAATATCTACAAATTGATTTGTCAAACTACACCATTGATGACCCTTGAAAATTTCTATCTCTCTATTTTTCAAGCGATTAACTTTCAACAATTTTTGTAGATAAATTAGTTTTTTCCCTATGAAATTTGTTCCTTTTCTGTTTAGAATATCCATATGAGGATAGTAGTACTTCACTCTCTCCTCTATCATCTCAGGGGGTTCGTAGAAATATGAATTTTTATTGACATTTTCAAAATCTAGAATATCAATAAAATTTTTAGGATAACTATTTTCAAAAAAATTAAATACTATTTCATTATCTTTGATTGGCATATCATCTCCAGATAAAAAATGAAAATAAGAATATTCTCCTGTATCACGTGCACATTCTAATAGCGCAAACATTGCTTCTACCATAGAAAAACCTCCCCAATGTACATTTTTTCTTTCTGAAAAATGAATAGTGGAGAATTTTGTAATTTTTTTTAAATAAAAAAAATCTTGAATTCTACTTTTTTTATCTATATGAAGAAAGAAATCAAAGTATTGAGAATCCAAAAGCTCTATTGTTGATTTTAGAGCGAGAGTATTTCTGTGGGATAGTATCAAAATTGCTTGTTTCTTTCTATCCTCCATTATTTCCTCTCTAAACTTTATTTTTTATTGTTGAATAACATAAGGCAATATTCCTGAATAATTACCGCTAACCTGTATATAGTAAGGCACAAGTGTAATTAACAAAATACCTATCGTCAGCATTAGTCGCACAGCATCTTTTTGTTTAAATTTCAAACTAATGTAATCTATAGCAATTGGAATAAATACGATGCTTAAAATTGAATAAAACATTTCTATTCTATTGAGTAAAATATTATTATAAAATACAATACCGATACTTAATCCAACGGTTGTCAAAGCTATCAAACTTTGATGACATTCAGAAATCAAAGCATAGCTTTTTTTATAAAACAAGAATAAAGTAAACAAAATGAGCAAGATAAATATTTTGACCAAAACCACACGTCCCTGCCCCTGATCTGAAATATTAAATTGTGTTCCAGTGATATACATCTCATAATGTGGGAAAAAACGTACAAAAATGTTTAAAATAGCATCAAAAATAAAACTTGCAAAAATCGTGATTGGAAAAATACTTAATGTCTTTTTCACATCCCAATGTACTTTTGTAAGCCAATAGACAGGAAAAGCAACGATTGCTGTCGCATGAAATAAGGTAGCCAAAACTGTCAAGATAAACCAAGGCATAACCTTTTTATCTAAAGCAAAAGAAATTGCTACCAATACAAGCCCCATGGCAATAAATTGTCTTGAAATATTAAAACTTGTAGCATAATAAAACAAGCTAATGTATAAAAACGTCGCAACAAAATAATGTTCCGCTACTTTCCAAATAAAAATACCAATAAGTATTGTAATCAAAACTGAATTAGCGGCCGTGATTTCATGTCCTGTATAGCCAAATACACTACCAATCAGCTTGTTATAGATGACGTATCCCCAATTATTCTCAGCACTTATCCCGTAATTTATAGATTTAAAAATATTTTCGTATAAAGTAACGTCCGTCCCAACACTTGATGCACGACTTGCTGAAATAAAGCCTAGTGTACCAAACGTAAGAACACAAAAAATCGTTTTTTGGATTTGTGCTTTTTGCCGTAAGAGCAATGTCATTAAATAAATCATTGCGATCATCGGGAAAAGTAAAAAATAAATTACCATGTGTTGCTTCCTTTATATTCAAATTTCAAGCTAACTCCTAGTCAACACCAAAAGAAGTTTACGATTGTATCGTATCGCTTTCAATATCATTATCTATCTACTAACTGCTTCCCAATAGTCAAAAATAAAGATTTACCTAAAAACGACAGACTAGCTCCGAGCCTATTCTTCAATCTAGCACCTTTTGTCATAAATGGTGCTTTTCTATTCTTTTTGATATCATGCCAAAGTTGCTTTTGCGCTTGCTCAAATTCTTTTTCTTTTGGAATCTCTAAAAAGATTTTCACTTCCGCGGCAAATGCTCGATTCTTAACATATAATGCTAAATTTGGAAACTGTGCTAATATATCGTTTTCCATTTCATGAACCATTTCTATTATATCCAACTTTTTCAAATTAAAAGAACTATTCATGATACTATTAGGTCGCTGTACGTAGGCATAATCATACGCATCCAAGAAGACCACTTCACTTGCCAATTTTAGTAATTTGTAAGTTGTTCCCATATCTTCGTAAAGTTTTCCTTCTGGGAAAGAAATTGTTTCAAAGAAAGAAACGGGGTATAATTTTCCCCAGACAGCGAGATCATAGCCATTTTGTTGCAACAGAAGAATTTTAATACTTTCCTCAATTGAAACGACTTCTGATTTCTTTTTAGGTGCCTCTTTTTTAGTCAATAAACTTCCTTTTTCATCTACAAGAAAAAACTTTGAACAAACTATAGAGGTCTCACTTTTTATCCCAGCTACCAAATGAGAAAGATAATCTTTTACTATGTAGTCATCACTATCTACAAATGTGATAAACGATCCTTTAGCCTTTTTAATTCCAAAATTTCGTGCAGATGACATACCACCATTTTCTTTAGAAAAAACAGAAAATCTTTTATCCTGATTAACAAATTTTTCGCATATTGAAAGTGATGAATCGGTTGAGCCATCATTCACTAAAATCACTTCAAAATTATTGTAAGTCTGATTTTGAACAGATTGCAAACATTTTTCTAAATATTTCTCTACATTATATACTGGAATAACAATAGAGATTAGACTTTTAAGATACATTTTAATTAGCCACGCTTTCTAATTTCTCCATTAGATAAAACAATCGAATTTTCTGGCACATCTTGATAAACTACCACACCAGCACCAATGATACTATTATCACCTATGGTTACACCTTTTAAAATCGTCACTTGACTACCTATCCAACAGTTACGACCAATCTGGATAGCAGCAGTTGAAAAACCTTGTTTTGAAATAGGTTGACTTTTATTTTGATAACAATGATTGTGATCATAAATTTTAACGTTTTCACCAAAAATACAGTCATCACCAATCGTTACTGATAACATGGCATTAATTGAACAAAAGTTATTAAAAAAAACATGATTCCCGATGATAACTTTCCCAGATTTTTCAATTAACAAATGAAACCCATCTCGAAACGTCAAGCGTGCACCAAACTGAAACTTTTTTAGATAAAGTAATCGATAAATCCATTTAAGGAATAACGATTTAAGATGAAATTTTAATTTCAAAATCAGCATTTATGCCTCCTCTTTCTTCATTCAAGCTAAATAAATTGTTTTAATTTGCTTTAACATCTGATCAATCGCAAACCTTTGCCTAAAATCTGCTTTAATCATTTGTGCATCCATTTTCGCTGCCTTATATAATTTTTCTTCGACAGATTTTGACCACTCTAAGTCAATCAAATAACCTGTATTTTCTTTAAGTCTCTATTTCTCATTGTTACACATCTCTATAAATAAACTTTCTATCTCAGCCATCTGTTTTTCAATCGAAAACTGTTCAACAACTTTATTATAAGCGTTATTCGCTAATTGATTCGAAACCTCTTTATTATTTCTTAGCTCGAAAGATTTAGATACTGCTGAATTCAAGTCTCCAACTTCAATCAGCATTCCTGTTTCACCATCAGTGATTAAATCATTAATGCCACCAATATTTGTTGCTAAAATTGTTTTCTTCTGAGACATATATTCCGCAATCGTTAGGCTAAGACCCTCCCATCTAGAAAACAGAATAGCTTGATCAAACTTCTCTATATAGTTTCTCGGATTATCAACCCACCCAGTAATATAGATTTTATCTCCTAACCCATTATCTAGTATCATTCTTTCTATTTCACTTCGTAACTCTCCATCACCCACGATAATAAAATTGGTATCGTTTCGAATTTGTAATATTTTTTTTGCAAAATCAATAAAAAAGAAAAACTCTTTGGGTGGGCTTAGTCTGCCAACCATGCCAATTATAAAATCCTCATTTGGAAATATCTCTTCTATCTCATTTCTTGAATCCCCTGTAATCACTTCAACACCATTATTAATTAGTGAAAACTTGCTTTTATTAAATGAAATATGGTTAGCCAAAATATACTCAGATTCCGAAATTAAAATAAACTTATCAGTTAAAAAAGATAAAGAAAATTCGATTAATTTAAAAATAAGCTTTTTCAAATAGCTGTTGTCCATTTTGAAGGACCATCCGTGAGGATTGTATACTACTTTTGTTGGCAAACCTATTGAAGCAATACGACCTACGACACCTGCAAATGTACTATGTAGGTATACTATATCTGGGTTTATTTTTTTGAGTACACTACGAATAAAAAAGACATTTTTGAATATTTTTAGCGGAGAAAAAGTTTGTTCCATATTAAAATTGACAGACATCTTTAAATATCCATTAAATTCGTCATAATTTTCAAGATTAGGTGCAACTAAATAATTATTAAATTTTGTCACATCAGAATACTTTAAAAATAATTTTATGTACTTTTCAACTCCCCCGCCTGATACTTGGGAAAAGTGTAAAATTGAAATTTTTTTCATATTATTTTCCTCTCCATTTGACAACTTACACTCCACAACTTGATTCCTTACAGTCAGTTATTTTCGAGGATTAGATTAATAAATTTTCTAATACACCTATTCATGTATATTCTATAACACGACTTAAAAGTAACTTTATTTAAAAATATAAAAACTCAATTGTACATTTTTTAAACGATTAGGACTCTTCTTACAGAAGATAAATCGATACAAAAATATTTTCATCAATTGGATTAAGTATAAAATTACTTAAAGTTATTCAACTTCATCAAGATTTACTTCACTTCATTTCTGACACACTGCAAGGCAGCTCCAATTACCTGGTGCATATCGTAGTAACGGTAGTGACCTAGACGTCCACCGAAAATGACATTCTCTTGTTGCTCGGCAAGACGCTTATAGGCAGTATAGAGTTTGTTGTTACGATCATTGTTCACTGGATAATACGGCTCATCGCCTCGTTTCCAGGTCTTCGAATACTCACGTGTAATAATGGTTTTCGTTTGTGTACCAATTAAGATGAAATTTTAATTTCAAAATCAGCATTTATGCCTCCTCATTCTTCATTCAAGCTAAATAAATTGTTTCAATTTGCTTTAATATCTGATCAATCGCAAACCTTTGCCTAAAATCTGCTTTAATCATTTGTGCATCTATTTTCGCTGCCTTATATAATTTTTCTTCGACAGATTTTGACCACTCTAAGTCAATCAAATAACCATTTTTGCCCTCTATCACAAGCTCACTATTGCCAACAACTTTTGTCGCAAGAATCGGGACACCAGCTCGCATCGCTTCAATTGGTGCATAAGGTAAACCTTCATATTGGGAAGTCGTCAAGAAGATGTCATAGGCTGTCACAACTATTTCACTATCAGGACGCTCGCCAAGCAAATGGATATTTCCCTCTAGTCCATTTTGCTTAATAAATGATTGAAAAAGTGGCATCAGCTGACCATCACCTACCCACACAAAATGCCAATTTGCGTTTTGTCTAATCATTTTTCGGGCAATTTCCATAAAAAACATAGGATTTTTCTGTTCCGACATTTTTGCATTATTGCCTATAACAACTGCTGCCTTTTCCAGTCCTAATTGCGCCCGAATCGTTTCTTTGCTTGGTAAATCAATTTCTGGCAAACCATTATAAATTACCTGAAACTTATCGGTTTTATCTAGATTTACTTCAAGAGCAGCTTGCATTTCCGCTATTGACACACAAAATATCTTAGTTGTCGCAAATCGGCTTAAAAACTTTTCAATTTGAACAAATAGAAACTTTTTCTTCCCACTAAATTCAGGTGCCAAAAACGAATAAGCATGTGGCGTATAAAATATTTTTTTAACACCTCGTCTTTTGGCAGCTAAACGACCAATAACACCAGCTTTTGAACTGTGACAATGTACAATATCTGGTTTGATTTCTTTAATCTTTTTAGAAATAAATTGATAAGCAAGCAAATCATATTTCGGTTTAATTTCTCTTACGAGAAAATCACATAAAATAAAAGTTACTTGCTCATTCATCGTTACTATTTTTTCCAAAAAACAGGATTTGTTCTATGATTTGAATAAATCACATAAATATCAAATTTTTCTTGAGGTAGATGACTAATCAAGTCTTGTACATGACGACCGGCTCCACCACTCATCGCTTCTATTATCAATAATAATTTTTGTTTCATCAGTACTAACGCGCTCCAACTCTCTTCAAAACAATCCCAATTGTCTTAAGTAATATAAGAACATCGAAAGTAAAACAACACTTTTCTACATAATAAAGCTCAAGATGACACCGCTCAGGATACCCAATAGTACTTCTCCCTGAAACTTGCCACCATCCTGTCATGCCTGGTTTAACGCTTAAAAATTTTTCTTGGTTATCACCGTATTCAATGATTTCTCTATCTGGTAGTGGACGTGGACCCACTAATGACATTTGTCCTAAAAAAACATTAATCAGTTGTGGCAATTCATCAATACTTGTTTTCCTTAATATGCCACCGATTTTTGTAATTCTAGGATCTTCATGCGTTTCAAGTTTATAACCATTTGCCTTAAATTTTGCAAAAAGTTCCGTATCTTTCATCAAAATCGATTCTGCGTCCTGACACATGGTTCTAAATTTATACATTTTGAACTTTTTGCCATTTTTACCATTTCTAATATGTGAGAAAAATATAGGTGCTGTTGGTTCAGAGCATTTCATGATCAAAGCAACTATCAAAAATAGCGGTATCAAAATAATTAAACCAATAGAACTAACCAAAATATCACCAATCCGCTTAATCAAGCTATAAATAATTTTGGGCTTATGACTTGTTAGCTCTGAATAAGTCATAACATCTGAAATTTCCTCTTTAGCTTGTGACATCTCATTCCCTCCACTTGTCGTTCCCAACGACATCTTAAAACACACTAACGCGTTAATTCCAACCGACTTTTCTACGACGATGTGCTCTTGAATGACCTTCTTTTTGGTCAGATTTTTTTCCATACTCGCCATATGATCCGTAAGAACCATAAAATACATATTTATCAACTGTCATGTCAACTTTATTAAGGACGACCCCTAAGAACTGAGAACCACTTTCTACCAATTGTTCAACGGCCTTAGTTACGAAACGACGTTTAATTTTCCCAGCTTCTGTAACCAAAAGACTGGCATCAGCCTGATGGGCAATAATAACTGCATCAATAACCAGACCAACTGGTGGTGTATCGATGATGACATAATCATAACAACTACGAGCAACTTCCATCAAATGTCTAAAATTATCATTTTGCAAAAGACTTGTTGGATTAGGTGGAACAGGACCAGATGCAATAACATCTAAACCAGAAATATCAGTTTGGCAAATCGTTTCATTTAGATCGGCATTTCCTGAAAGGAAATTTGAAAGACCTTTATAAGGCTCATTTGATTTAAATGTACCTG
>SKDZ01000812.1_pt1 | contig 13733 bp, 13 predicted proteins | sample 4826551 | NCBI WGS metagenome assembly SKDZ01 (sample SAMN11008822, study PRJNA524170) | human gut metagenome | biome: Human fecal sample; material: Feces; isolation source: fecal sample from pouch patient p12, p15 | host: Homo sapiens | place: Israel: Tel-Aviv | collected 2016-02-02 | reverse complement strand
TTTACATCTATAGAATTCAGTAAACCTAATACTAAAAAGAGGATAAAAATGAAAGAATACAGACAAAATGTTGCAGCCATTATTCTCAATAAAGAAAACAAAATTTGGCTAGGTAAACGAGCAGATGGGATGAGCTGGGGCTTCCCACAAGGTGGAATTGAAGCTGGTGAAAAACCAGAGACAGCCATTATTCGAGAACTCTCAGAAGAAATTGGCACAAAAGAGTTTGAAATCATTGGACAATATCCAGGAACTTTAAAATATGATTTTCCTAAAGAGATGAAATTTCCAACTTGGACTTATGCTGGCCAAGAACAACATTATTTTCTTGTCCGATTGCATGAAGAAGCAAAAATTAATCTTGAAAGCCATCCTGAAGAAATTGAATTTTCAACTTATCAATTTTTAGGACTTTCTGAAATTCGTAAAATGGATTTTGGCTTTAAAAATGATGTTTATCATCAAGCATTAGATTATTTTTCAAAGATAATAGAAAAGAATTAAAGGAAAAAGAATGGCTATAGAAAGAATAACAGATAATAAATTTGAACTTGTTTCAAAATATGAGCCAGCCGGTGACCAAGGTGAGGCGATTGCTGAGTTAGTAGATAATATTGAGAATGGGGAAAAAGCTCAAATTTTACGTGGAGCAACAGGAACAGGGAAAACTTACACCATGAGTCAAGTGATTGCACGGACAGGTAAACCTACTCTTGTTATGGCTCATAATAAAACACTGGCTGGTCAATTATACAGTGAATTTAAAGAGTTTTTTCCAAATAATGCAGTCGAGTATTTCGTATCCTACTATGATTATTATCAACCCGAAGCCTATGTTCCAAGTTCTGACACCTATATTGAAAAAGACAGTTCGGTCAATGATGAAATTGATAAATTGCGTCATAGTGCGACCTCAAGCTTATTGGAACGTAATGATGTGATTGTTGTGGCCTCAGTTTCTTGTATTTATGGATTGGGTTCACCCAAAGAGTATCAAGATTCGGTGGTTTCATTGCGCCCAGGTCAAGAAATTTCTCGTGACCAACTTTTAAATGATTTGGTAGGAATTCAATTTGAGCGAAATGATATTGACTTTCAACGGGGCTGTTTCCGAGTTCGCGGGGATGTTGTAGAAGTTTTTCCAGCCTCTCGTGATGAACATGCCTTTCGTGTTGAATTTTTCGGTGATGAAATTGACCGTATCCGTGAAATTGAAGTTTTGACCGGACAAGTTTTAGGTGAAGTAGACCATTTGGCAATTTTCCCAGCGACACATTTCATGACAAATGATGACCGTATGGAAGAATCAATTGCCAAGATAGAAGCAGAATTAGAAGAACAATTAAAAGTTTTCCGCTCAGAAGGAAAACTTCTTGAGGCTCAACGTTTAGAACAAAGAACCAACTACGATATCGAAATGCTCCGTGAAATGGGTTATTGTAATGGGGTCGAAAACTATTCACGTCATATGGATGGGCGCGAGGAAGGCGAACCTCCGTATACTTTACTTGATTTCTTTCCTGATGATTTCATGATTATGATTGATGAATCACACATGACAATGGGGCAAGTAAAAGGAATGTATAACGGTGACAGAGCCCGTAAAGAAATGCTTTGTAATTATGGATTCCGCCTGCCTTCAGCCCTCGATAACCGTCCTTTAAAAAGAGAAGAATTTGAAAGTCATGTGCATCAAATTGTTTATGTTTCAGCAACCCCTGGGGATTATGAGATGGAGCAGACCGATACCATTGTTGAACAAATTATTCGTCCAACAGGTCTATTAGATCCTGTCGTAGAAGTTCGACCAATGATGGGACAAATCGATGATTTAGTTGGTGAAATTCATAAACGAGCTGAGAAAAACGAACGAGTATTCGTCACGACTTTGACTAAAAAGATGTCAGAAGATTTAACTGCCTATTTCAAGGAAATGGGGATAAAAGTTAAATATATGCACTCGGATATCAAAACATTAGAACGAACCGAAATTATTCGGGATTTGCGTTTAGGAGTCTTTGATGTTCTGGTGGGAATAAATCTGCTTCGCGAAGGGATTGACGTGCCAGAAGTTTCTTTAGTCGCGATTTTGGATGCTGATAAAGAAGGATTTTTACGTAATGAGCGTGGCTTGATTCAGACCATTGGTCGTGCAGCACGTAATAGTGAAGGTCATGTTATTCTTTATTCTGATATGGCTAAAGCCCTTGATGAAAATGATCCTGTGGATAAAGAAATCTTAGATAGTGGTTATTATACAGAATACGAGGGTCAAAAGTATAAAATAACGCGTTCAATGAAACATGCGATGGATGAAACAGCCCGTCGGCGTGAAATTCAAATGGCTTATAATGAAGAACATGGAATCACACCTCAAACGATCAAAAAAGAAATTCGTGATTTGATTGCCATTACTAAGAAAACTGATTCTGGTGAGATTGAAGAAGTTGATGCAAGTGCGATGACTAAGAAAGAACGTAAAGCATTAGTCAAAAAACTTGAAAAAGAAATGCAACAAGCGGCTAGCGCCCTCGACTTTGAAGGAGCTGCTCAGTTACGTGATATGGTATTAGAATTACGTGCAATGGATTGATTAATAATTAATAAAAATTCACTCATTGAGTGAATTTTTATTTTGAATCAAGTATAAAAGTACAGTTTTTATCTAAAAATCTTTGTTTATTAAATAATTATAATATAAATATGCAAAAATTCTTGACAAAATAATTTTAAAATGTATAATTATACTTATTCTATTTATAAAAGAGGTTTAAGGATGAACAAGAAGATGAAAAAATTAGCATTGGGAATGGTCGGTTTGGCCGCAGTAGCAACATTAGCAGCTTGTGGAAATGGAAAATCGGCTACTAATCAAGTGGATAAAGTAAAAAAAGCTGGCGTATTGAAAGTTGCTTTATCTCTAGATTATCCACCCTTTGAATTCCAAATTATTAAAGATGGTAAGAATACAGTCGTGGGTTCTGATGTTGATTTGGCCAATGCTATTGGTAAAAAACTAGGGGTTAAAGTGAAAATTGAAAGCATGGACTTTAACAATGTTTTAGCTAGTTTAAATACAGGAAAAGCAGATATTGCGATTTCGGGCATTTCAAAAGAACCTAGTCGTGAAAAATCTGTCAATTTCTCAGAAGTATATTATACAGCAAGTAATTATTTAGTTGTAAAAAAATCTGATTTAAGTAAATATCGTTCAGTAGATGATTTCAAAGGTAAAAAAGTAGCGGCACAAAAAGGGTCAACTCAAGAAGGAATTGTAACCAGTCAATTCAAAGGAGCAACAGAGATTGCCTTGCCACAAATTGGCGATGAAATCAATGAAGTCAAAGGAGGACAAGTACAAGGAGCCGTGATTGAAAACCTTATTGCTAAGAGTTATGTCGCAGCTAATTCAGATTTAGCGATTGCTAATGTGGATGTAAAAACGCCAAAAGATAGTTATGGTTCAGCGGTTGCACTTCCTAAAGGTTCAGATGAATTAACAAAGGTTGTCAATTCTGTCATTAAAGAAGAATTGAAGAACGGACAAATTAATAAAGATATTCAAAAGAACTACACGCTTTCTGAAAATAATAAATAGTTTGGTGGAAATTTATGGAAAAAGCTGTAGACTTATTAAAAAGTTTGGTTAATATTCCGTCAAGTTCAGGAAATGAAGAAGAGATTTTAATATTTCTTGAAAAATGGTTTATTGAGAAGCAATTTGATTTTGTTATTCGCAAAGAAACTTTTGTCGCCGGACAAATTAAAGCAAAAGGTAAAAAAGAACAAAAAAAAGAAGCCATTATCTTAACTGGGCATGTTGATACTGTCGTTTCAGGTCATTTAGCTGACTGGAAATTTTCGCCTACCGATGCAAGAGTAGAAGAGGGAAAACTCTTTGGACTTGGTGCGAGTGATATGAAAGGTGGCGATGTTGGAAACTTACTTGCTGCTGCAAGTTTTATTGGTAAAGATTTAAGTCAAGATATTTGGGTCGTGGGGACGGCTAACGAAGAACTTGATGGTAAGGGTTCAGAAGATTTTGCTCGTTATTTTAGTGAAAATTGGAGCTATGACTCAGCTTGTTGCATTATTGCAGAACCAACTGATTTAGAGAAGATTTATATTGGGCAACGTGGAAATCATTTTATGAAGCTACATTTTTCTGGGAAGGCTGGTCATGCTTCGGTACAAGAACATTTTCAGCAAAGCGCTTTAGGGGCGGTTACTTATTTTCTAGAAAATATTGAGCAAATCGTTGAAGACTTGAAAATTTACAAAAATAGTCAGCTTGGTTTGCCAACTTTTGTAGTGACATCAATTCTCTCTGGGGATGAAAATTCTCCTAATAAAACAGCCGACTTCGCTGAACTCGTGGTTGACTGTCGTTTAACTCCTGAATTGGAAGAGGTATTTGAGCAAGTCATGAGTGAGTTAGCTGTGCAGTATCATTTTACTCATGAAGATATTGTGACACCTGTTTTATCAACTTTGACCGATAATCAAGCTCCATTCATTCAGTTACTGACAAACTTATCTGGCGCGAAAACAACGGCAGCTTCGGGTTCTAATGAACAAGGATTTTTTGAAAATGTTGGGATTAGAACGGTTGTTTTTGGACCAGGACAGCATGAACAATGCCACATTGCAAATGAATCTATTATTCTTGAAAAGTTGGAAGAACATATTGAAATTTTACAATCCTTTATTAAAAAAATGCAGGAGAGTTAAGATATTTACTGACAAATCCTGTATATAATAAAAAAATTTACTGACAAAGACTGTCAGTAAATTTTTTTTAGTTTGTTTGTTCAGCTGCTTCATCAACGATGAAAGTGAACTGACAAGTGGTTACTTTTTTACCATCAACATAAGCTGCGGCATCAGCAGTTCCTACTTTTCCACGGAATTTTGTAATTTCAAATTCAAGTTTCATTACATCACCAGGAGTGACTTTTTGACGGAATTTTGCTTTATCAATTCCACCAATATAAGCCATTTTTCCTTGAAATTCTTCTTTTTTGAGAATCAAAATTGAACCAGCTTGAGCGAGTGATTCAAGAATCAAAACACCAGGGAAAGTTGGATTACCAGGGAAATGTCCATTAAAAACTTCTTCGTTAATCGTTACATTTTTCGTTGCAACAATTTTATTTTCAGAAATTTCATCAACGTAGTCAATAAACATGATAGGATAGCGGTTCGGAATAACTTCCATCACTTCTGTAGCAGTCATAGCGTATTTTTTAGTCATTTTTTATTCCTTTTCTTATTAAAAATTAATGAAAAGCCCGAGTAATCAGGGAAAAAGAGCCATCACTCTAACTTGACAGTTCAACATTTTTAAGTTAAAATTTTATGTATCAAGTATTTTGATATACAAAACCTTTTACAATTAATATTATCAATTTCTTGTGAGAGTGTCAACTTTTTTATATGAGTTGCAAAGGTAAAGAGATTAAATTTTTCTTTTTTTTATTTATTAGTCGCTGAAACCTTATTATTTTAAAGAAAAGGACTTATTTTATTTATGTTTTTAGAAGGTAAAAAAATTGTTATCATGGGCGTTGCTAACAATAAATCTATTGCTTGGGGCTGTGCCAAAGCAATGAAAGATCAAGGCGCAACATTGATTTATACTTACCAAAACGAACGAATGGAAAAACAATTGGCCAAATTGGCTGAACCAGAAGATTTGCTCATCGAATGTGATGTGACTTCTGATGAATCTATTCGTCGTGCTTTTGGGACAATCGAAGCGCGTGTTGGTAAAATTGACGGGCTTGTTCATGCAGTTGCTTACTCTAAAAAAGAAGATCTTGGTGGAAATGTCACAGATATCTCTCGTGATGGTTATGCACTTGCTCAAGATATTTCAGCTTATAGCTTACTTGCAGTTGCTAAAGCAGCGAAACCTTTGCTTAAAAAAGGTTCTGGTATCGTAACCTTGACTTACATGGGTTCAGTTCGTGCCATTCCTAACTACAATGTTATGGGAATTGCTAAAGCTGCCCTTGAATCTACTGTTCGATATCTTGCTGCTGAAATGGCACATGTGGGTGTTCATGTTAACGGAATCTCTGCAGGAGCAATTAAAACACTTGCTGTTTCAGGAGTTTCAGGTTACAAAGATTTGATTAAAGAATCTGACAGCCGGACAGCTGACGGTGTTGGTGTGACAATTGAAGAAGTTGGTCAAACAGCTGCCTTCCTTGTTAGCCCACTTGCTTCAGGTGTAATTGGTGATATTGTTTATGTTGATAAAGGGGTTCATTTAACATAAGACAAATATAAAAAATACTGACAGAATTTCTGTCAGTATTTTTTTATATCTTTTACTAGCCAAGAATTAAGAGCCATTGTTCAATTTATTTTCATCATTTTGACAAACAAAAAAATATTGAATAGAGAAATAAAAAATACTGACAGAAATTCTATCAGTAATTTTTTTATATCTGTCAGTAAAACTTACTTACGATTTTGTTTACCAGCATTTCGTCCACCAGATTTACGTTCTTTTTCATTGCGTTCACTTGTGATAGCTTTGAAATTTTCTTGAACAGAAGTAGGGGTAACATCTTTGATGCCTTCGTCATTAATTTTTGGAGGATTTTTAGTAAATTCTTCATCAATACGACGGCGCATTCTTGGTTTCATGATAAAGGTAATGATGACTTGTTGAATCACAATTACAAAACCACCAACTGCCCAGTAAAGTGCAACACCTGCAGGTGACATGAATGAGAAGACAACAATCATTGCTGGACTCATAATCAACATGGCCATTCCTGATTTCTTTTGTTCAGGAGTCATTGACAAGGTTGAAATCCATGTTTGAATGAAGTAGAGTACACCAGAAATAATTACCAAGACAATACTAGGATGTCCTAAAGGAATACCATAAAATGTTGAACTTGAGATTCCTGTTGTGTAAGCTGCTGCATTGTAGAGAGCAATGAAGAAAGGCCACTGAATAAGCATTGGTAAGCAACCGATAGATGAAAGCATATTAATGCCATTATCCTTTTGGGCAGCCATCAAGGCTTGTTGCGCTGCCATTTTTTCTTCAGGCGTTTGGGCTTTTTTCAATCGTTCTTGTAAAGGAGCAAACACGGGAGCGAGGTAAGCCATTTTTTCTTGCATATAAGTTGATTTGTAAGCTTGATTCAAACCTAATGGCAAAATGAGGAAACGGATAATCAAAGTGACGAAAATGATTCCCCAACCATAACCAAGATGTAAATTATTGGCGAATAGGTCAACAAAAGCAGACATGGGACGAACCAAAAGATTGTAAGTAATCCCATGAGTAGCCGCTTCCGTTGGAACACGGACTCCATCAACAACGTGTGTTTGCACACAACCAGAAAGGAGTAACAATCCGGATGTCATTAAACCAGTCAATGTTAATTTCTTTTTCAAATTTTTCAATATAAGTTCACCTTCTATAAATTAAACATACTTACCTATTTTACCTAAATTCTTTGTTAATTTCAATAGGACTAAAGAATGAAAACCTATTCTGTCTTTTTTAAATTTCTGAAAGTACTTTCTGATAGAAAAGAAAAAAGCTGTCATTAATGACAACTTTTTATCAATCGAAAATTAAGCTTCTTCCATTGCAATAATTGCTTTGAGGATAGCAGCAGTTTCTTTCCAGTCACGAACAGTGATTGTTTCAATTCCCATTTGGACAACTGGATAATCATTTCCACCAGGTTGAGTCATGTCACCAAAGTAGAGGATTTCTTCTTTAGTTACGTTGAGTTCTTCCATCAGATGATTCATTCCAAATTCTTTATTTTGACCAGGAACAAAACCGTTAATTGTTGTTGTTCCGGCAACTTCAAATTCAAACTCTGGAGCATATTGGCTAGCCAATTTAGCGATTTCATTACGTTTTGTCATGTCTGGGTCCCAAGCTTGTTTAGCTTCAACCCCAGCTTTTTGACCAATTGCTGAGTAAGCAATCATTGATTCACGATTTTCATTAATTTCATCACCAGGAAGAAGAACAGATTCGTCCCAATGGCCAAGTTCTTTAGCTGCTTTTTCAAGTGCTCCCATAATGGCATTGGCTTGTTCGTCAGTTAAAGCATAATTGAAGACTTGTTTCCATTCACCAGCTTTGTGAGCATAATATTGAGTTCCTTGAGCAACAAACAAATGGAAATTATCCAAATTTGCAGATTCAGGCAAGTTATTTATAATTTGAATCAAAAATTGATCATATTTTTGCCCTGAAATTGGAGCGATAATATATTTTTGAGACAAAGTCGCCAACAATTCAGCCATTTCAGGGAAAATCGGCATTTTTGGTTCATTGAGTGTGTTATCAATGTCGAAACTTAATATTTTTTTCATAAGTTTTCTCCTATTTATTTTCTTATCAACGCTTACATTATAACATTTTTTTAATAAAAAAAACAATCTAATCAAAATAGATTGCTTTTTGAAATCATGAATTATTGCGAGCCTTAGTGAGAGCAGGGACAATAGCAGTGGTTAAAATCACAGCAATAATCACTTCTGTCAGTGAATTTGTTGCAACAATGGCACCTAAGAGGTAACTCAAAGACCATTTTAGAGTTGAGCCAAAGAATAAGAAAATCGATGTCAAAACAAGAATGGTATTAGTAGCAGTTCCGGCAAAAGCAGCCAAGCCAGCACCCAAACGATTATTTGCTATTTTATAAACAAAATAAGGGAGGATACCTACTAAAATTCGAGGAATAAAAGCGATGAATAAGCCCCAGGGCGAGCCATGATGTGTTCCAATCACAGGCTGAAATGGGCTAAATAAGAAACTTGTTGGAGTGGTCACAATCGTTGCCGTAACAAAAGAGATTAAACCCCAGACCAAACCAAGAAAGGCGCCTTTACGCCAACCTAAAATGATTGAGCCAATGATTACGGGAAGATGTAGAAGCGTTGGTTTTACCGGAAAGGGCCAGACGTTAATCACAAACTGAGTAAAAAGCTGGACAACAACCATAATCGCAATAAAAATGGCTAAAATTGCCACATCAGACGCTTTTGATTTTTTCATAAATACCTCATTTATTTTATAAAGAATTTTTTAAATCCGAGATAATGTCAGGTAAGTCGGCGAGAGCTCCCTCACCAAAATCTCCACAAGCGAGTAAAGATTTTTTCGGTTGAATCATATTATAATCTATTTTTTTAAGAATCTCAATGTTTTTTTGAGTTAGAGGATGTTGATACATTTTAGTATTCATGGCTGGCGCAAAATATTTTGGAACAGAGGGTTCAAGTGCAAGGGCGACAGAAGTCACAATGTCATCAGCACGCCCTTGAGCCAAACGACTAATTGTATCAGCCGTTGCTGGCGCAACAAGGAAAAGTTCAGTGTTTTTAGCTAAATCAATATGATTAACCAATTCAGGACGTTCCTCGTCCATAATATCTAAATGAACTTTATTTTTTGACAGAACTTGCAAAGTTAAGGGGGTGATGAACTGGGTAGCACTTCTGGTCATTAAGACAGTCACATTATGTCCCTCTTTTGTCAGTAATGAAGTCAAATCAGCCGCTTTATAAGCTGCAATTGAACCTGTTACCGCAAGTGTAATTTTAGTCATTTTTTAATTCCTCCGATATTTTTAAAAGACTGTCAGCAATTTCTGACTTTGTATCTAAAGCAGTTACTTCATTTTTACTGACCAAAAGTGCTTTGTGCTTTTGACCTTCAATATTTTTTAAGTCATTAGCAAGGATAAAATCAGCCTCTGTTGTCAGTAATTTTTCTCTAGCAACATGAAGAAGTTCAGAATTTTCCACATCCACCAACAATTTAAAGCCGAAAAGTAAAACTTTAGGATTCCATTTTTTGATATAAGAAATAATCTTTGGCGTTTTTTCTAAGAGCATGATTTGATGATCAGATTTAGAAGAAATTTTCCCAACCTGCTCAGGACGGTAATCAAGAAGTTCATCTACAGAGAGGCTTCCAGAAAAATTTTCAAGTCCAGTCATGTATACTGGTCGATAGTCACTGACAGCCATACTGTGGATAACCACATCCATTTTAGGAACTAATTTTTCCATTTGCTGATAAAGGTCTTTGGTTCCTTCAATTGGAATATGAGTAAGAAGAGCAGCATTTTCTGGGAGAACTGCCTGTAATCCAGCCAATAAAAAGACTTCATGACCGGCCTGTAAAAATTTTTCGGCGGCTAATTTACCAAGACTTCCTGTCGCAAAATTACTGATGCCTCGAACCTCATCAATTGGTTCTGTTGTTCCACCAGAAGTAATCAAAACTTTCATTTTTCACCAGTTTCTTTTAGAGTTGCTTTCATTTTATCCTATTAAAAATGTTTTTTCAAGAGAAGTTTATTTACTAAAAAAATTACTGACAGCTGATATAAAAAAGCCATCATTTACTGACAGCTTTTATTGACTTAAAAGAAAGCTTATTTCTTTTTTTTCATTTCTCCACCTTGATAAAGCATTCCTTCTGGAAGGTCATTAAAAATGACATGAATTCCAGAAGTAGGTGCTCCAGCATGTTTTGAGATTGTTTCAGTAATCTCTTTGGCAATCGCAGCTTTTTGCTCTACTGTACGACCTTCAAATAATTCAACATGGACATATGGCATAATAAATTCTCTTTTCTATAGATTATGACCATATTTTACCATAATTAAATAGAAAAAAACCTAAACAATCAAAAATAATATTTTTACCGTTTGCAGGACTTCTCAGAACTATGTTAAGATAGAACAAAGTATTTTTACAGTACTTAATCATTAAAAAAATCATTCACGAAATAGAGAGTAAAAATATGTCTTTAAAAGGATTAACGAGTCTTGAGGTCGAAGAACGAATTCGCCAAGGAAAAATAAATAAAAATTTAGCTGAAACAGACCGTCCGGTCTGGGAAATTGTAAAACGCAATACCTTTACATTTTTTAATTTAATTTTTGCAGTAATAGCTGTCTTAATCAGTTTAGTTCAGGCATGGAATCAACTGATTTTCTTGCCAATTATTGTCATCAATACAGTGGTCGGAATTTATCAAGAGATTAGGGCAAAGAGATATCTTGACGAAATGACACTTCTACACGCGCCGCAGTCCACAGTGATAAGAAATGGTAAACAAGAAAAGATTGCCTCAGATGATTTGGTTGAAGAAGATATTATTATTCTTAAAACAGGAAATCAAATTGTTGCTGATGCTCGTATTGTTGAGGGAAGCATCTTTGTCAATGAATCCCTTTTAACAGGGGAAGCTGACGAAATTGAAAAAAATGTTGATGACAAACTTCTGTCAGGAAGTTTTGTTGTGTCAGGAGAAGCCAGAGTAATTTTAGAAAAAGTTGGGAAAGATTCCTACATTTCTAAATTAACAGAGCAAGCAAAGTTGGTCAGTCATGGCGAAGATTCCGAAATGCTTCGAGCACTCAATAAATTATTAAAATGGGTCAGTTTCATTATTCTGCCAATTGCGGTCATCTTATTTACTCAAAATTATTTTGTCAATCACAATACCTTACAAACTAGTGTCGTGGCAATGGTAGCAGCCGTCATCGGAATGATTCCAGAAGGACTTTATCTTTTAACTACTATCGCTTTAACCCTCAGTAGTGTGAAATTGGCCCGTAATCAAGTGCTATTACACAATATGAAAAGTATTGAATCCTTGGCGCGTGTTGATGTTTTATGTGTCGATAAAACAGGAACAATCACAGAACCAAGAATGTCAGTTGAGCAAGTATTTGTCAGTCCTAGTAGTGAGATGAATGAACAAAAGTTTATGGGCGTTTTATCTAACTATATTTCAGCAAATAGTGATGACAATGACACCATGAAGGCGATTCGAGAATTTATGCTTGCAAAAGGTGACCTTCAAAATCAAATAACCGGCGTCAAAAAGATTATTCCATTCTCATCAAAAGTAAAATATAGTGCGGTTTGTTTTGAAAATGAAAGTTATCTTTTAGGAGCACCAGAAATTGTTTTAGGGAAAAATTATGAAAAAATTAGTTCTGAAATTAATCATCTCTTAAAAGAAGGATTTCGTGTTCTAGTCTTAGCAAGAACAGAAGAAAAAAACTATGAACAACTTAATTTAGGAACTCAAGCTTTAGGTTATGTTGTTCTAGCAAATCCTATAAGAGAAAATGCTAGAGAAACCTTCAATTATTTTGCACAACAAGGTGTGAATATCAAAGTGATTTCAGGTGATAATCCGCAGACCGTATCCGCTGTTGCTAAAAGAGCAGGAATTATGAGAGCTGAACATTTTATTGATGCTAATCTTTTGAAGACCGAGGAAGATTTAGACCAAGCGATAGAAAGCTATACTGTTTTTGGACGAGTGACTCCTGATCAAAAGCGCCGACTTGTACAGGCCCTCAAACGAAAAGGTCATACAGTTGCGATGACCGGAGATGGCGTTAACGATATTTTAGCAATGAAGAGTGCTGATTGTAGTATTGCTATGGCTTCAGGAAGTGATGCTGCGACCCAAGTTGCACAAGTGGTTTTACTCGATTCAGATTTTGGTCACATGACCCAAGTTGTCACTGAAGGGCGTCGTGTGGTCAATAATGTTCAGCGCTCAGCCATCCTTTTCCTTGTGAAAAATCTCTTTTCAATCATCTTAGCGATTATCTCAGCAATCTTTGTCTTCACTTATCCCTTACAAGCCTCACAACTTTCACTCATTAGTTTATTCACCATTGGGATTCCAGGATTCTTACTCTCTTTAGAAGAAAATGATAAACGGATTGAAAAAGACTTTATTAAAAATGTAATCCTAAAAGCACTGCCAGCCAGTCTAACAGAAATAACGGCCGTCTTAGGGGTTGTTATTGCTGGAGCCGCCTTTAAATTGACCGCATCAGAAATATCGACATCGGCCGTCATTTTATTAGCCGTTGTAGGTTTCATGATTTTAACAAAAATTAGTGCTCCACTGAATCGTTTTAAAATGGGGATAATTATTTTTAATATTGTTGGGATTATTCTTTCAGGCTTTATTTTTAATTCTCTCTTTTCTATCAGTAAAATTTCATTAGATAGTTTTGTTCTAGTTGCCCTTCTCTCTCTCTTTTCTGAATCACTATTTAGAAACTTTGATTCACTTCTAAAAAAATATTTTAAGTAAAAATAAAAGGTCAAACAAAATAGAAAGAAAAAATGGAAGAAATCAGTCAATCAAGAAGAACACCCGCCTTAATTGAAGAATTAGTAGTACTTTGGGAAAAATCTGTTGAAGTCAGTCATTTATTTTTATCAACTGAAGAAATAAGTGAAATAAAAAAATATGTTCCACAAGCTCTAAAAGAGATTAAACATCTTATCATTGAATCAGACAAAAAAGGAAAACCAATCGCCTTTATGGGAATTTATGAGCAAAAACTTGAGATGCTATTTCTGAATCCAGACGATATGAATAAAGGATTAGGCAGAAAATTACTTGAAGAAGCGATCAGCCATTATTTAGTAAGAGAACTTACAGTAAATGAACAAAATCCCCAGGCAAGAGCTTTTTATGAGTATATGGGATTTAAAATTTACAAAAGAGAAGCTATTGATGAACAAGGGCAGCCCTATCCAATTCTTTACATGAATTTGGTTTGAAAAAAATTGACGTTAAGTCAAGTTTTTAGAGTAACAAACGTAGAATTTTAATCTATTTATTTTAAGCACTTACCTTTTCAAATTGATTAGGTGTAAGATACCCTAAACTTTGATGGATTCGT
>SKDZ01000803.1_pt1 | contig 13862 bp, 13 predicted proteins | sample 4826551 | NCBI WGS metagenome assembly SKDZ01 (sample SAMN11008822, study PRJNA524170) | human gut metagenome | biome: Human fecal sample; material: Feces; isolation source: fecal sample from pouch patient p12, p15 | host: Homo sapiens | place: Israel: Tel-Aviv | collected 2016-02-02 | reverse complement strand
CGTGCGCAGATTGCGCTGAACTCAGCAGGTCGACTTGCATAGTTTGCTCCTGCCATAACGTGAAGAAGCAATGACCTGGTGGTCCGTGACTTCCCTACGCTGGCATTATCCAGATCAGGTAATACGGGTATTTCTCAGCCTTCATTTAAGAAGGGCACCCCGAGTCAAATAAAACAAAATCAAAAGCTTGCGATTAACGTCCCGTTAATCCCTGTTCTGGATCATGCCAGCGGGAAGCCAAAGACTCAACCCTAAAAAATCCTCTGTGTCCCAGTTTGTGTCTCACGTTGTGACCCACAGATAAATGGCAGGCACAAAAAAAACCGCCCATAAGGCGGCTTAAGTAAATTATTCAGTCGTGAAGATTTAAATGAAATTTATTTTCTGCATACGCTTTCTTCATGCAGTCGAAGTGCTTTTGCCAATTCCAATTGGAATGCAAAGGAAAGACGGGCACGGCTGATCTTGATACCGTCAATAATGATGTATGTAGGGTAAACAGTGACCATGCGGCCCAAGTATTGGAAGTGTTTAGGGTGGTTTGCTTTATCGTTATTCATTGTGTGCCATCCGTCTGGGTGGGGGGTAATCCCGGCAACGGATGATTGATCTAAAATCGATCAAAATCAATAACTTAACAGATCACCAAATCCAGGGGGTGTACATTGGCAAGCCTCCCTCAGCCTAACCTATACACGAACAGAAAATAGGGGCGGATTCCTTCCAGTTGGGTGGGAAAATATCCGGGAGTTTGGATATTGTTGCTAGGCCCCTCGATCTGAGGCCCCGGGTGATGAGAGTATTTTCGCCAAATATCTGGGGGCGCTCCCTACCGGATGGCCTGCATTCTGGTCAAACATTGTCCAACCTTCCGCTCTTACAGTGCGCTCACTCAGATATCCCTTTATTCTCAATTACTTAATAACAACACAATACCATTCTGTTGTTTTACCCTGTGGACCAGTGGCCCAGCCGGGCCACCCTGGAGGCGGACGCCTCCCCTGTGCGCCTGTGGCGCATTATCTTGTGACAAGTAATACAAACCCACAGGGTTAAGAGTGGTAGCGCCACAGGCGCATACAGAGAGCGGGCCTACAGAGGCCCTTTGAGGGGCGAAGGCTTTCGCCCCGATTGGTAACGAGAACGACTATCGTTTACAAATGATATTGATTCTCATATAAGGATAAAAAAGCTGGGGATTTTTTCTTGAGGGTAAATTGAAAATTTGCCAGGCAACACCATAACGAAACAATAATTAATTGCCCACAAATACAGTAACTTTAAGGCGCTGGGGGAGTCAAATCACCTTACCCGCCTTGTGGTGATAGTACATTAAGTAACCATCTTTTACCCACTTAAACAGGTCATTACCTCCCCTGCCGGGTCATTACTTTACCATTAAACGCGATTAAACCCGATTTAATTCACTAAAAAGACACATCATAAAATTAATCATTTTTGTCGTTTACAAGTGCATGTTTTTGATCAAGAATTGATCACAGTTAGGATCTGGAGGGTACAGAATGAATTTCGTAGAGGGCTGTAAATCAGTTCAGGAAGTGAAAGCGGTAGCGGTTGAGCTACTCAAACAGGGCAAGGGGCTGACGCTGTACCGTGACGCCTGGTTGCTGGGTTATGAATTAATGCTGAGGGTGTCGGATCTGCGCTCTATCCGTTATGACGACATCAAAGGCGATCACCTTGTCCTGTCCCAACAGAAAACGGGTGAATCTGTCCGGGTGAGGCTCACCGATACCGCTAAACGCATCATAGCGGCCCGGAGAGAGGCGAACCCTGATCATGTATACCTCTTACAGTTGGACAGCCACAGGAGCAAGGGAAAACCTGTGAGCCGCTCCAAATTGCATGAGGAAATTAGCTACGCCGGGGAAAAGCTGGGGCTGAATCTTTCGACCCACAGCATGAGGAAGAGTAAACCAACGATTGGTTATGACAATGGGGAGGATATAGCCGTAATCAGTAAGGCATTGGGGCACAAATCGTTATCCAGTACGCTCCATTACATTGGGGCCACACAACGCAAAGTAGATGATTTCAGTAATAAATATTCAATAGAAGATCTGTTATGAAAAGCCTGGATATTAGGAGTTATAAAAGAGAAAAGGCTCCCACTAGGGGAGCCTTTTTTGTATGGGCGGTTAGTTCGGCCCGCCCTGCATCAGCATGTTGAAAGCCTGCTGGTTGTTGGTCTCAACTTCAGAGCGGACCAGATCCCTAACCTGCCCATCCTGCACTTTCACATTGACGTTCACGTTAAGCGGCTGGTTTAGCCACGCTGGCGGCGTCATCAGTGGATTACCTGCCATATCAACTTTAAGCTGTGGCGCTGTAATCGTCGGCGCAGGAGGAACATAACCCGGATTGGAGTAAGAGCTTACCCACCCTGTTTTATCTGTTGGTTTGGCAAAGTCTGGATTAGTCGGAAGGTCTGGGCTGTGGATGAAATCCCACAGTTTACCCAGCGGGCTATCTTTCTTCAGATTGCCTCCGGCGGTGGTGTCCTGTCCATACATGGCGTCGTTAGCGTCCATGACTTTATCCCAGGCATAATCCCCACCTACCGAACCGATCGCAATGCCCCAGCCAACAGGACCGCCAGAGAGAGCCGCCGCGCCGCCTACCTTGCCAACTTTCGGACCCCGGCCCGGTTTGTTTGGCTTGTCTTTACCTTCCCCACCAGATCCGCCAGTTGTAGCGGATTCAATGCCACCAATAGCGGCGATCCCTTTCATGACCCCCAGCAATTTGGTTAGCGGGTTGAGCATGGTCAACAACCATTTAAAGGCCCCGCCCAACTTCCAGATAGAGCCAGCGAACAGAGCCACCCCGGCGGCGTATGCTGCCATTTCTCCCCAGGATTTAAGCTGCTCACCAGTGATCCCCATCTTAGCGGCGTAATACTCAATAATGCGGAAGGTCAGGATCACAGTGTCGTGCAACTCTGTAAACGCATCTGTGGCACCCTCAACGATTTTCCCGGCGATATGCCCGAACATCTCAAAGGCCCCACCAGAGCCGTTAACAGCGGCGCTGATAGCGTCGAAAGCGCTGGTTAGTGAGTTACCAAAGCCAGAAGTAAAGAAGATATTCATAGCGTTCTGCATACTGGTTTGCAGGCGCTGCCAACTTGCCCGGTTGGACTTCATAGCCTTATCCAGAGCGCCGCCGTTACGAGCTGCGGCTTTCATCTGTTTCGCCACTTCCGGGAGGATGTCCTTAGAGAACAGCTTCCCTTGTTGCATCAGGTCAAACAGATCCTTTTCTGTAAGGTTGGTTGTCCCTTTCATCTGGTTGAGAGCCTTAACGAACAGACCCACAGCGCCCGGGAGAGCTTCGGAAAGCTGGCCTTTGAGTTCTTCACTCATCACCGTTCCCTTACTCATCATTTGGTTAAGTGCTTTCAAAGCGCGGCTTTGTGCGTCGGCGTCTGCACCAGTAACAAGGCCCCATTCACTGGCACCCTCAAAGATGGATCTCATCTGGTCTTTAGGGAGTTTGTCACCAACAGCGGCGGCAAATTGAGTGTAATCCTTTGAAGTCTTCAGGAGGTCCAGCCCCAAACGGTTGGATTGATCACGGAGATAATCAAACTCTTTAGCGGCCTTATCTGTGGAACCGGTGATCGCTGTCAGACCAGAAAGCGCGGATTCAAAATCCTGCCCGGTGGTCATGATCTTGCCGCTCAGCGCCACAGTTGCGGCAATGGTGATCGCCCCCCCTGCCCCCTCGATCATGGAGGTGTCCAGTTTGTTAACTTTGGCGGTTACTGGAATTGTGGCTCCCCTCATGCCTACCCGGCCTTGTTGGCGCATGGTTTGCTGAAGTTTTGACACACGGGCGTTATATTCCTGCAATGCCATAGACCCGGCGTGATACTGGCGCGTAAGCTGTCCAAACTCCTGGAGGTGTCCAGCACGTTGGGCCGGGGTCACGTTGGCGTTAGCCGCTGAAGTGCTGAAGCGGATAGCTTTAGCGCGGATTGTCTGGATCTTACGCTCCGCTGCGATCTGTGCTTTGGCTGCTTTGGCGTCTGCTGCCGCTTTGGCTTTGGCTTCTGCCAGTGCTGCTTTTGCGGCGGCGTCCTGCTGTTTCCGGCGGATCTTGGTGTAGGCGTTTTCCTCAAACTTGAGGCGTAGCGGTTTCATCTTGGACGCTACTTTGTCCCACTCTTTCCCTACCTGTTTGATACGGTCAACTGTCTTTTTATAGCTGGCCCCGTCCGTGGTGAACGTGGTCCGGTTAATCGTTTTGGTAATGATCACGTTACCGCTCATTATTCATCCCCTTCCAGTTTGATAGCCTTCAGGGTGCGCCCTGCTGCCTTGTTAATGATTACCCGGCGGTGACCTGCTGGCAGGTCTGCGGATTTGGTCAGGAGAGAGACCGGGCGACCGTTGGCGCTGAATCCCTGATCCTTGTGACACAGAGCAATTCCCCGGCTCTTAATGGCGCGGCCCTTCTGGGCGCTGTCTGCGGCATTGGCGGAGGCTTCCAACTGTGTGGCGTACAGAGCGATAGCCTCATCCAGTGACAGATCGGCCTGTGCCTTGCGGAGTTCGTTCTGTTTGGTTGCCTCTTCGGCTTCCCGCTGGCGCTGTTCTGCCTTCTGAATTTCCAACTGATTGAGGAGGTTCTTAAATGCTTCCATGTGAGAGGGTCCTTATAAGTAAAGTGATTACCACACCCCACAGGAAGAGGGAGGCGGGTTTAAAGGGGATGTAGAGGAGTGAGGCGAGAAAGTTAGAGAGTCTTGTCTGACGCTTAACCAGTTTGGAGCCTAAATAATCCTTTAGACCCCATTCCGTTGGGTTGGGCATAGTTACCGGGATTTAATGATTGCCTGGCGGGTCTGCTGACGTGCTTCAGAAACGATTAGACGCACACGGCGCTTATTCGTCCCCTCTTTGTATACAGGGTTTTCTACATAGCGGGCGCTGCGTAGATTCTGCAAAACTTGGTCATACGGGAGCATTTGCTCCACCAGGTAACGGGGTGAAGGTTGGGTAAGAAGTAGGGAGACCATCTTACTGTTAATCCCCAGGAGTTCCGCCATTTTGGAGAGGCTCAGGCCGTCGGCTTCCATCTGTTTAGCCATAACGCCTTTTTCAGCCAAAGTTAGCGGGGTCTTTTGGTACTTCTGGGGGTTGTGGCTGCGCTTTACTTTCAGGACGTAAGCCAGCGACACATTAAACGCCGCTTGGATGGCTTTAGCGCTGTGGCCCTGAATACAGGCCCGCTTGATCTTCAGGATTTGATCCGGGGTTAAGTGGCTCTCATCCATAATCCGGCGGGGCTTGTTTGCTGCCAATTTCTCAGCCAGTGCGTTAACTGCGGCCTCTTCCTCAGAGGATAAGGCTTTGAATTTGGTTGTAATAAATTCATTCATGCGAGAGTCTCCAGAGGGTTGTAAAGCGCGGGGGTTTGGTGTATAGTGTTATTAGTGGGAAATCAATTGCAGATTTTTAGAAAGCATCACCAAACTGATCAACGGCGCTTTCTTCTGGCTCCAGATATTCAACAGGCAAGCCGTTGACCATCATCACATTAGAGCCAGCCACAAAATTAATAACAGGGTTGCGTAAATCATCGTTTGCGGCCCCCTGCTCTACTGGCACAGGGACAGGAGCGGGACGAATAGCGCCCCCGCTGTGGTCCACAGGAGAAGCTCCAGGCGACGCCGGGCGGCTTCTATGTACACTTTCAGATCCACACTTAACAATTCCAGGCTGGTTACTTCCTGCATTCTCTACGGTCTCCTTCGGTTGGGGTGCTGCGGTTGGTTTGGTTACTTCAGGTTTGGCGGCTTCAGGGGTTCCCACCATTTCCGGGGTGATCGGGTTAACTGTGTAATGGCAGGTCTTGCCGCCGATCTGCCCGGTCTTGTTAATCAGACCCATCTCCAACATATCGCGCAACAGGTTGCGGACGGTTCGATCTGTGGCCCCCAGGCGACGGGCTAAAAGATCTTGTGAGAAATAGGCCGTTTGCCCATTGTCCTGGTAACCTTTGATCAGGCTGTAGGTGTAAACCATGTTCATGGTAAACGCCTTGCCTCCGATCAGCTCAATGTCCGCAAGGTCATGCGGGATTGCGGTAAATGGCTTACTTACTGCGGCTGCTGTCATTTTGGGAATCCTTAACAGAGATGGAATTAACGGTTTTCAGGTACTGGCTAACGGCTTTCTTAACAATGGTGTGAACGCTGCCATGTTCACGGGTGGAGGCCAACGCGAAAAGCTGCTCCATCACATAGGGATCGAAGCTGATCCCCAACTCTTTATTTTTACTCACAGGCTAATCTCCTTTAATTCTGCGATGTCTTCAGCGGTGAGGTTGAGGCCGAACCAATCACCTCACCATGACGCCGGGGCGGTAATAGCCGGGTTGCCAATCGTCACCATTTGGGAGGGGCTAACCTGCGTCAACATTTCGTAAATGTCGCTATACAGGATGGGGTCTAACTGGTTGATCGTCTGCTGTGCATACGCTGACAACACAGGGGAATCACTCAAATCAACATAAGGCTGATATTTGCTCATTGTTTCCTCTCCAAAAAGTAAGTTAAAAATTAATGTACGATTACGGGTAGCTCTCCGGTGATACGCTCAAACTGATCCGCCGCATTCAACATGATGTAGGCCATCACTTCGTCATATTCCATCGGCACGCCTTTAGCCTCAAAGAGGGATTGGAACGCCAGCACAATGGAGGCTTGCAGATCCGTAGACTTGGAAGCGAACAGCGCAACGGTTGCTTTAAGCTCTAATGCCTTCTCTGCGTCCATCTCTGTAATTTTACCTGTGAGGCGCTGAGACTGGCGCATAACGCCGGAGGCACTGGATTTGGTCAATTCAAGGGCCTGCGTAATCGCTTCTACTTCTCTCATACGTCCGGCGGCTTTCATCCGGCTGCGGGTTTCTGTCAGGGTCTTACGGGTCAGATCACGCTGATCGACACGTTCAACCATTTTTTCAACATCAAGGTAAATACTCATTGCATTCTCCTGCTGGGTTGGTTATAGTATGATGGGGATTTATATACCTGATTAACTACCCCGTCACAATATCTATTTTACACTATTTGACAATGATTCGCAATAACTTTATTGATTTATCTTGCGATCATTTGTTTATTGTGCTATAGGCACAGAAAGCCCCTGTAAGGCTCTCAGAGCGCCGGAGGGCGTTTATAAGGTGTTTCCTTGTCTACGTAGGAGAGAGCGCCACAGCGGCGCGTTTAGGTGGGTTCCTGTGGGTTGTGGTTCTGTACGTTATGCCGGGCCGGGGACCCCACCCCGCCGCCCAGAGGTCACCTTACATCGTGCGGTGTTCCAAAGGGGTCTTGCTCGCTGGTACGAGCGCTGCCAAAGAGGCGCGTCTGTAAGACGCTTAACAGAGATCAGTCTCTTACCAATCAATCTACGATTTCCCCAACACTCCCTTAAAGATCTTGACCTGGCCCCTGGGTGTTAGTCTTATGGGTAGTTTTATATATAGTCTTATTGTCGGAAAATATTTCCTAACAGGCCGGAAAAATCTTCCACCCTGCCCGGAAAATATTTCCGGGGTCCCTGTCTGGAGTGAGCCACACAGGCGAGACTCCACATTGTGGGAACAGGCCTACGGCCTAAAACCTGGTAAGGCCGATCAGGCCGAGAAGGTTTTAATGGTAATAATATATGAGTGAAATAATTAAGAGCCTAAGCGATTAATTATTGAACGATAGATATTATATAAAAGATCTTTTATTTAAGAGTGAAAGAGGACTTGTCAAAGTCCGATTGAACGATCATAATAAAAATCTTTTATTTAAAAGATGTGTTCGCGGAGGCGCGGGCGTGAGTGCGTATGCACACGCAAATAACATGATCTTTATAGACTGTCAATAAAAATTAATTACACTCTCACCTGTTCAATTATCAATCAATAATCCCTCCACCCTCTACAACCTCCTGTAAAGCTCTCCAGCGCGTCCGCCACTGTGACAAGGTCATTTATCATCTTACCCCATTAAAACCCCGTGGAGGCTTTCCTGTGGCCCCTGTGGGATGCTCCCGCCCCTCTTCTGTGTGGCTCCTCTGTACCTGCCGCCAGATCTGCCCTCAATCTCACATATCATATCAAACAACACAATGCAATTAATTTTTATTGCAAATGATAATCATTCGTGTTAAACTAATATACATGGTGTGGGATATGGTGAGTATGTCGAAATCGCCGTTTTGCAGCTTGCCGCCTCACACCTGTACAGAAACATGGGTTTTAGCCAACCTGTCAGGGTCTGTAAGAGAGCCGGGAACCTTCAGCAAGTCCCCGGCCCTCACCCAAAGCGTTCTTTCAACTCCACTTGCCAGAATGCTTTGTGTGCGGTCCTCTCCTCAAGTTCCGCCAGTTGATGACATTCCTACGATTCAAAATGCCTCTAATCATAGGGCTTGCGGCACAGGCCCTATTTTAAAGCGTCGCTAACTGCGGCTCTTCAGAATACAAGCGGAATCTCCTTCGATTGTATTGACCCTTTAGGGGTCCACAGTTGGGCCGGGCTGGTTACCTGGTCTCAACGATAAACTGTTGATTTGTGTCGATGGTTTCCGGGGCGTTGGTTGCGTCCCGTTTTCCTCTGTGGCTTCTTTGCTGAACCATGAAAGCAAATCATGTAAGGCTCTGAGGCTACACAGGAAAACAAGTGATCAGACAGTAAGTTACATTGTCTTCTCCCGGTCTCTCCTACCGGGTTCTTTTTTGTGGTTATTTGCCCATCGGCTGGCGGTTGCTCCCGTGACGCTGGCGGGTGAGTGACCACAAAAAAGAGGTTTACACCTCCCCCCACCCTAGAGGGTGAGAGAGAGCCAGATTAGAAAGGGCGGCGCGGATGCCGCCCTCTTCTATTCACCCCACGGCCTCCCATCTTCCAACAATTCGGATTGTCCTCTGTGGCGGTCCTTATATCCGGCGTTGCACCGGATCACCCTGTGGACTCTCTCCACGTCTAAAACCCTCCATAAGGAAAACCTTTATGAAAACTTCCGAGCGCTACCCGGTAACGCAAGGTGACGTAATCGTGAATTACGCCTCCAGCCTGTTTGACCGCACCGAAGTCACCGCCCCAAGCCTCCCGGCTGACGTCTTCTGCGGTGACATCCTGGACAGCAAAACTTTTGCACTGTTCGATTCCGCCGCCGCTGACGCTGGCAAGCCGATCATCAACCTTTCCAATATGTCCGCCGATGGCAAGCCTAAGACTCTGGTTATCGTGGATCGCCATGTTGTGATTACCGATTTTGCCCTACGTGCTAAAGACGCCGCGAGCAAAAAAGCCGCACTGGAAGCGCTGACAGCCTCCGGTGATATTCGCCTGGCTATCAACGCCGATTACTTCAAAGCATAAGGAAATCACACAATGGCTATTGATTTTAAACAGTTTGAAAAGCTGGACACCGTAGCGGCACTTAAACAAGTGCCAGCGGGTAATTACCTGATCTCTGATCTGGGTATCTTCTCCGGTGTTAACTCCACCACTCCAAACGCTCAAGTTCTGGACATCGTAGAGACTCAAGTCTCTGAACTGGAACAGGTAGCCCGCTACGGCACCGAAGTTAACTCCATCAAAATGGATAAGCCTCTGTTGCGTGACCAGGAGCTCCCACACTACGCCACCGAAGCGGACGTAAAAACCGCTGATTGGCAAGGTCTGATCAGCCCGGCTAACCCGGATCAGGTTGCGGCTATTTCTGAAGTGATCGCGTCTAAAGCTATCCGTATGCGTAACCATCACCTGGAAACGGTTGAAAGTACGCTGGCCCGCGCCCTGTTCAAACAGGAAGCGAAAGCGGCTAAGACTGACGACGGTGATATCGACTTTCGCGCGGCGATGGGTGCCGATCCGCTGAGTTTCAACCTGGACGGTTCAGCAGGCGCTAACGTGTATGCACAGCTTGCGAAGATTCGCCGCATGTTGGTTAAAGAGTACGGCGCGAGCCGCTCCTATCTGGACCGCTTCTTCTGCTTCTGCTCCCCGGATCTGTATGACGTACTGGCGAGCCACCCGGAAGTAACCAGCCTTATTACCAACAAAGTGGCGGAAGCTGCAAAAGGCGCTCTGATCCCGGTTAACACTGCGGGTTATGACTCCTTCAGCATTGGCAACATTACTTTCATTCTGGCGGACGATGACCGCTACGAAATCGAAGAAGGTTCCGGCCTGTTCGTTCCTAAGTTTAACGGCGCTGACCGTAACCCGTTCAAACTGGTACACGGCCCGGCTTCCCGTAATCAGGACATCGCCGCGAAAGGCGAGATCAGCCCGTTCTACCAGAAAGTAATGACTGACCGTTACGGCATGGTGACCATTCACCAGGAGGCGAGCTTCATCCCTCTGAACCTGCGCCCGAACTACACGCTGAACGTCAAGCTGAAGTAATGCAAAATGCCCCCCGGTCGCGCCCTTTGGGTATCGGCTGGGGATTATCTCTTCCGGTTATATTCATTTTTACTTTTACACTGAGGTAACACATGAAAGTTTCAATCAATATCCCCGGCGCTGGTCAAGTCTATGTATCAGGCGCGGCGGAAGTAATTAATCGAAAGGCGCTGTGTAAGGAGTTGGGGATCTGTAATATCACCCTATGCCGTCTAGAGGCGCAACACGGATTTGAATATGCTTTAAGCGTACTATTATCTAAAAAGCGCAAGTTATTAAATTAATATTAAAAGGCGAGCCAAACGGCTCGCCTTTTTCTTTATAGAAGCCCAACCATTTGTTGGATTGAAGTTAGTAATTCTTGTTGTGTATAGCGATGAGATTGCATTGTAACATTCTCTGGGTGGTGTATATGATTACGGATGAATGTTTGTAATGTAGTATCCGCTGGCGGTTGTGCCGCACCTTTAAATTCTTTAACCCATACTTTATCAAACGCAATTCCCTTTGAATTTAGCCATTGCTCCATTGTTTTTTCGCTTGGACAGGAGTTTTTCTCCTGCAAATAACCATATAATTCATTATGCAATTCAACGGTTGCTAAATTGTATGCTTTGAAATTAATCTCGCCCCACGATGGAGACCAAGGGAACCATGGAGAAGTATCAGCCCTTTCCACAACATTTTTATTATTCTCTTTTTTGAAAACAAACAGACCGATATTTTTAAGGTAAGGGGAGGACAAAAGGAAAGGAGAGTGCGTTGTAACAAAAACCTGTCTACTTTTGGAGATAATCATTAAAGCTTCTAAAAGCTTTTGCTGCCCTGAAGGATGAAGACATATTTCAGGTTCGTCAATGAAAAGATAAAATGGTTTACTAATCCCCGCACCATGCGCATTACACGTTATCTCAGCGTACACCTGAAGTAATGATAGGGCTAGTGCCCTTTGCATACCATGCCCCTTTTCTCCCATTGGGACATTCACCCCATCATCAATCATGATGGAAATAGTTTTGAAGAAATTCTCTACCTGCAACTCTTCAAAAATGAAAGAAATATCTGCCATACCAAATTGAGATGAGAAAACCTCTCTAACTTGATTTTCGACTAATGATATTTTCTGTCTCAACTCTGATTCAGGGTGATTGAATACGCGATGGTATTGCTCAGAAAACGCTCTATACTCATCCGTTTCAATATGGCCTAAAGCAATTTCTTTTAGAAGCGAACCACATATAGTTGTAGAGCCAAACTTTGCTTCATTGCTTGGGTTTGTATCAGCCCAAATGAAGTTATTATCATAAAACTTCTTAAATGGGGCATCTATACCACTTGGGTTAACAAATTCATTTCCGTTCCAAAATAATATTTTCTTCTCCCCTACCTCACTACACCTCTTCACTCTGAAATAATTAACACCCTCGTCCTCAAAAACATGCGAGGTGAATGCTGCAACTTTATTAGCTTGTACATGAGCGGCAATTACTTCTGATAAGTTTCCAGTGAAGGTTAGCTCGGCTGAAAGCTTCTCAGCAATATTAGCCGGATCTGATTTGCATATAAGATCCTCAATGTTCTTTTTGGTTCCATCCTTTATAAAATCTATAATTTCAAATACAGTGGATTTTCCGGCGTTGTTTTCACCCACAAATATATTAAGTCCACTACCTTCCGTTTCTCCATCAGGGATATTGAATTCCAACTCATTATCTTCCCCGTGATACCCTTTAAAATTTTCTATCTTCAGTTTTTTAATAAACATCATTAATCCTTTATGCTAGCTGTGTATAGAAAAATAACCTTACGTAGAACACCTTATTTTTACATGATTTATATCACTGAAAATTCAGTAAAACTATGACATCACCCAAATTATTAGCCATTCCAACACAATCCATCAATGACGTAACACACAGTTTTCAGAGGAAAAATGTGTAAGTATCTTCTAGTGATCCCTGCCCCGCTTTTCTCATGCCCTACAACCTGCTGCAAGTGCGCTAAGTTGCCAACCCAGCCAGCTAAACAGGTTGAAATCATGGTATGTCGGAAGCTATGCACCAATCGCCGCTGCCCATAGTCATCAAGATAAGGAATGCCAAGCTGATCTCGCACATCTGCTAAAACTTTGCCGATCTTCGGCATGTTTTTGCCAGACACAGGGGAGAAAATTTTCTCTTTCCATTGACGGTTAACGAAATCAAGGAAACCCCACTCGATCAGTTTGGGATGTATCGCCACCTGTCTTGTAGCGTTCTCGGTTTTACCCTGTCCTCCTTCAGCGATCAGGAGATAGTACCGCTGGCTATCTTCATCAAATTTGATCTGTGATTTCTCCAGCTTGGCGATCTCCCCTCTTCTGGCTCCCGTGTACGCCAACAAAAGAGTGATCCACTTCTGCCAACCGTCAGGCTGCTTGAGCGCCCACTCCACAAACTTTCTCATTTCTGCTGCACTGTATGCTCCAAACCTCGCTTTCGACGGTGCGGCGACTACTCCATCAGTCGGAGACTTCTCCAGAATATCTTTATTGTCAGTGAGGAAGGTTTTAAAGAGCGATTTGTAAATCTTCAAATGCTTGTGGATAGACTCAGCGCCAACCAAATCTTCGGGCGGGACATCATCACACTCGATTAGCTGCTGAACAGTCATCGACCGATAAGGCTGCACAACACGCTTAGGCAAGTTTTCAACAACCTCCATTACCTGTTTAATGTCTTGCTTGGTAATCGTGGTTACATCAGTTGATGAACCCAAGACAATCAACATCACCTCAATAAAGCGCTCATTGGCTTGAGAGATAGCCTTCGTCCAGTTTTGGGCTTTCTCCTTTTTGTACATGTTCCAGGCGCCAGCCAGCGTTAGTACTTCCTTTGGTTGTGCTTCTATTTGTTCTTCCTCATCTCCCGAAGGAGTGACAATCTCGCGGTATTCCTGAGCAACTATCGGCTGAATATTGCACTGCTCATCATTCAGAAATTGGTGCGCCAGCCATTGTTCATTCTGCTGCTTCAGGCTATTGCCATATTCAGAAAGACGCTTACCGAAGTGATCCGGTTGGATGGTTCCACGTTGAACCAGAGGAATTACAGGAGAAGCAAAAGACATGAGCAACTGAGCCTGGGTGTGGCTGTCAGTCTCCAGAGACTTGCGAAAATATTTATTACCGGGCAAGCGGAAACGGACGTAATAAATCCCGTTGCGTGTGATGGTGTGACGTATGGTTCTGTGGCCCATTCTGAAAGCCTCATTGAGTAATGAACTATCAAAACAGGACGTTAAAGCTAGAAATTTCTTTTGATTTTCAATGGATAACAGCCAGACTACGCTGGCATTATCCAGATCAGGTGATACGGGTATTTCTCAGCCTTCACGCAGAAGGGCACCCCGAGTCGTTTGGTTGCGATGATAAATCGCAGAGG
>SKDZ01000800.1_pt1 | contig 13881 bp, 10 predicted proteins | sample 4826551 | NCBI WGS metagenome assembly SKDZ01 (sample SAMN11008822, study PRJNA524170) | human gut metagenome | biome: Human fecal sample; material: Feces; isolation source: fecal sample from pouch patient p12, p15 | host: Homo sapiens | place: Israel: Tel-Aviv | collected 2016-02-02 | reverse complement strand
GCAATTGTGTTACCTAGCCTCTTTTTACCACCAAAGAAATAAGCATAGACACCTAGTAAAATAATGACAACAGGCACGGCAAACATGGCCGCCCACAGCACCCAAGAAATAGGCGTTGGCTGAATATGAAACATTTGATTCTCCCCAATTAATGAATTTTTTGTTATTTCTTACTATATAATATCAAACATTTCATCAATTTTCACCTTGAGATGATGATAAGAAGATTATGGTATTTTTCAAATAAAGCAGGACATATTACTATGATTATAAATAGATGTCTGCTAGTATTAAGTTAATTAGTCGCATGAAAGGAGCAGTTAATGTATACCACAGTACTTTTTGCCATTATATTCTGCGTGATTGTCAGGGTAATTTTCTTAGCGATTGGCTTTAACGCTCGCCATCCCGTAGCCAAGTATGTTTGTCAGTTCATTGGATTTGCGCTATTAGTCTTTGCCATTATATTCTTGCTCACGCATTACTGGTGGTGGATATAATTGGCAATTAAGCTATCTATTTTTCAAGTTCGCCAACCGACCCGTCAGCGATTCAGATAGGTAACGATGTTCTGCGCGATGCAGGTATTCACAATCCCCATTGTGAATTCACCACCCTTGTCAATATTCAGTTCATTAGCCATAATCTGATTTTGTAATTGTTTATTATCTACCAAGAGTCGTAACAAGTCATTCTTAGAAATTTTATTTTGGCTCGTATCGCCCTCGTGTTCCGCATAAAAATAATAACGATGTGCGCCCACAGCAGCAATATTACCAATATTTCGGAGGGCATCTTTAAAACTATGTTTCTCTGCAATACCATAGTTCATCTGATTATCATTCATGATTTTGACCTCCCAATCTCTTCAATCAACCTACTATATAGTTCTCATTATAGTACAATCTGAAGGCAGAATTTTCCGAATTTTTTAATCTTTTTTCAATAAAAGTAAAAAAGCCAGCCCTAAGGCTGACTCAATGTTTGTAATTTGAAAAGAATTTCAGAGATGTCAAAGTTGGATAGGCTTTGACTCTCTAATTCTACCGTATTTTAAAGACTTTAACCACTAATTTGTTTGAAAAATTTTATTCATTAATTAAGGTTTATCTTCTTTATTTTTCTTACGCCAGAAGAACATTGCTCCAAATAGAGAGAGAAGAACAGTTCCAACCATACTCAACCAACCTGCATTTGCTTCACCTGTTGCAGGTAAATCAGCTGTTGAAAAATGTTTTCCACCTATATTTGTACTCATATTTCCATTTATCATCCCTCCATTCATTGTTGTTGGCGGTGTAGTAAAGAGCGTTGGTTCGCTGGTATTTCCAGATGCATCTGTTGCAGTAACAGAAACCTGTGTTCCTGGGTTAATTCCAAAAGGAAGTTTAAGTGTATAACTTCCATCCACTCCCGCTACAGCAGTGCCTAAAACTTCGCCTGTTGCCGGATTTTTAACAGTAATAGTGGAACCAGGTTCACCTTTACCATTTACCGTATATCCACTACCAGAATCCCCAGTTACACTATCTACAGTTGGAGCGTTTGGAGCCGTCGTATCAGTGTTAGACGATGGATCACTGACCACTAAGGTTTGGGTTACATTTGCATATCCCTCTGCTGAATAAGTTACTGTGTAAGTACCTGCGGACAGTTTGCTATTCGGTACTTCCGTTCCTGTTGAATTGGTAATTACATGAGTAACCGGTACAGTTTTACCATCACTATCTTTAAGTGTAGCAGGTAGACTAACTGTTGCGTCAGCTGCACCTTTTTTAGAAGTGGTCGTAGTTAAATTACCTGTTGGAGCTACTAAAACTGGACTAACTGGATCTGCTGGTGTTGTCGCTGAGGTTGGATCACTGACATTGCCTGAACTATCTGTCGCTGTGACATTTAGTGGAGCATTAGAACCAACTGAGCCTGGGAGGGTAACTGTGTAATTTCCACTGCCGTCTGTCGTTCCGGTTCCGACCGTATCGCCATTATTATTTTTAATTGTGATGGTCGAATTAGGTTCGGCAGTCCCTGTGACGGTGTAACCATTGGTGCTATTTCCTGTGACACTTCCAACTACTGGAGCATCTGGGGCGGTTGTATCTGCTGGGTCAGAGACAACCAGCGTTTGGGGCACATCTTCATATCCTGCAGCCGTATAAGTGACGGTGTAGGTACCCGCTGATAAGTTACCATTGGTCACTGCAGTTCCTGAGGAATTGGTAATAACCGAGGTGACCGCTACATCGGCTCCTGCACTATTTTTTAATGTAGTTGGAATCGTCGCAGTTGCATTACTTGCACCAACTGCTGAGGTCGTTGCTGTTAGATTTCCTGTTGGAGCTACCAGTACTGGACTAACTGGGTCTGCGGGGGTTGTCGTTGGTGTTGGCGTACTAACATTCCCCGAACTATCTGTCGCTGTAACATTTAATGGCGCATTAGGACCAACTGAGCCTGGGAGAGTCACTGTGTAATTTCCACTTCCGTCTGTTGTTCCTGTTCCGACTGTTGTACCAGAACCATTTTTAATAGTAATAGTCGAATTAGGTTCGGCAGTTCCTGTAACGGTATAGCCATTGGTGCTATTTCCTGTGACGCCACTCACAATAGGAGCTGCAGGAGGGGTCGTATCAGCTGGGTCAGTAACCACTAAAGTTTGCGTTACATTTGCATAGCCTGCGGCTGAATAGGTGACAGTGTAAGTACCCGCTGATAATTGACCGTTGGTCACTGGAGTCCCCGAGGAATTAGTAATGACTGAGGTGACTGGAACATCAGTACCTGCATTATTTTTTAAGGTGGTTGGAATCGTCGCAGTTGCATTACTTGCACCAACTGCTGAGGTTGTCGCTGTTAGATTTCCTGTTGGAGCGACCAGCGTTAAATTAACATCTCCAGCTAAATACACATAAGAAACTCCATCAGCACCACTTAGAACATCAACATCTAATAAGTTGGTTTGAACAGCAGAACCTACAAAACGCGCATCGAGGTTACTTTGAATACTTGGTGGGGCAGTAATTTTTGTAGGAATGGTAATTCTTGTATTCCCAAGTGCCGAAGCATTTAAAAGAAGATCTAAAATTCCACCTGTTCCATTTACTAATGGAACTAAAACATTATCTATGGCTGTTATCAGTGCAGGCTTGATCAAAGCAAGGGCGGTATTAGCGGCAGGTGCTGCTAACCCTGTTGCAGAAAGATTACTAACTGCCGTTCGTAAATTTTCTAGAATAGTTCTGACATTTTGAGCTAAAATTGCTCCCATCCCATCATTTAAAGGCGCACTCAGCACTGAATTTCCATTAAGGGTCGTGGCTGATGTAAATGTCCCACCGCCAATATTTTGACTTCCCTTTAATAGATTAAGCTGAGTCGTCACTTCTGTTAAATTAATACTGGCTAAAGGATTATTGCCTAAGATTGTGGCTACTCCCGCAACAAAAGTATCTCCAGCACTAACAATTGCATTGATGAGTGCAACTTTATTAAAGTCAATCGTGATATTCGTTGTAACCGAAGTATTCCCGTTAGCAGCAACATAGCCACGAAGCTCTTGCGGAATTGTCAAAACAGCATAACGAGGCCCTGAAAGAAGGGCGACATTAGCCAATGCACCTCCGGCAATTGTAAAATCAACATTTCGAGTTCCTGAACCACTAGCCCAGCGATTGCTTGTAGTTGTCCCACTATTATTGCTTGAAGTAATATTTTGCAAGAGATCAATATTTAAAGCAGCAGCTTTTGCAGTGATCTGATTTGATAACAAGCTATAAGCTGTTGGGATAATTACCGAAGTCATCAATAACGTCCCAGACATGGTCGCTGACAGTACTTTACGCTTGGTTATTACTTTACCTTTTTTACGTGGTGCCTTTTTTTTCTGCATTTCCATTTTTTCCAATCCTCCTAAATCATGTTGGCAATATCTTATGATGATCAGACACAAGAAATTGTTTGACAGCTTCCATAAAGTAATTTATTGTATACATTCTTTATACACCATTTCTTAATAAAAAAACATAAAAATACTCTAGTTTTTGCTTGACCATTGCTGACTTTAGCAAGCACTTGTGTCAAAATAAGAAAGTCCATAAATACCCTTTGTTTAGCTTTTCACAGCTTTCAACCACTAGTTTTTAACAACAAAAAAATCGCCAATGTTAGCGATTTCTCTTTTTATCAATATTTTTATTAAGGTTGTATTTTTATTCAGAACTAAAAATGATTTTGTAGTTTATTTATTTGCATTTTCTTCCAGTATTTTCATTCTTCGCAAAAGTTGATGTTCTCCAAATAAAATCAAGAGTAAAACCAGACTCCAACCTCCAATTAATCCTGCAGAATCGATTAGTGGTCGCCCTGTCCTTGAAATGAAAATTCGTGTCGGATGATCCTGAGCAACATAAACTGTAATTTTATCGCCTTCATCACCTAATCTTCTAAAATAAACATCCAAGGGACGTTTTTGATATTCTTTTCCGTCGTATTTATAGGATACTTCATGAATTGCTTTCACATCTGTACCATAAATAATTTTTCCAGAAACAGCTGTTTTTTCTAAACTTTTATTTGTCTGATGGATACCAAGTAAAAACAGAGCCCCGAAAAGCATTGCCACTGCAACAATAAACATGACAATTCGCAAAATCCGCTGAAATATACTAACTATTTTATTCATTTAACATCCTATATTTCTAATTTAATAACTTTCCTGAGTTTAATCCTCTTTTCATTTTAACATTTTTTATTGATAAAAGTCGATATGCTAATCAAGCTGCATTCTTAGCTTTTTATGAAATCATAAACAATTACTTGAAAAATACAAGAAAAATTAACGTTTTTTTGGTAAAATTGGCTTAGAAATAGTTATTAATTTTCTCATATTTTACTGACAGGCCTTTGTCAGCAAATTGAAAAATAAAAGGCTCCTAAATAAACAGTGAAAGCTGTTTTTATAATCTATAAAACGAAAGAGGCACATAATGTCCTTTGATGGTATTTTTTTACACCACATGACGGCTGAATTGCAACCGCTTGTTGGTGGACGTATTCAAAAAATTAATCAACCTTTTGACCAAGAACTTGTTTTAACAATTCGGTCAGCTGGTAAATCTCATAAACTTCTACTTTCAGCTCACCCTGTATTTGGACGGGTCCAACTGACGAAAACTGATTTTCAAAATCCTCAAAACCCCAATAACTTTGTGATGATTTTACGGAAATATTTAGCGGGGGCTTTCCTTGAAAAAATCGAACAAGTTGAAAATGACCGCCAAATTATTTTTCACATTTCTACTAAAGATGAGATTGGTGACAGCCTAAAAATTGCTTTAATCGCTGAAATTATGGGGAAACACAGCAATATTATTTTGCTTGAAAAAACCTCACAAAAAATCATTGAATCAATCAAACATATTGGCTTTTCGCAAAATCAATATCGGACGATTTTGCCTGGCTCAACCTATATCGCACCACCTGCTTCTAATGCTACTGACCCCTTTAAAGCAACTGATGAAGAAATTTTTGATGCGTTACAAACTGAACAATTACAACAAAAATTCCAAGGGATTGGGCGCGATTCTAAAATCGCATTGACTGGTCTGTCAGTAAAAGAATTCAAAGAAAAATTACTGACAGTTAAGCCATCAATTTATCCTACTGATAATTTTTCTAGTATTCAACTTACTGATGATTTTGTAAGCTTCGATAGCTTATCTGAAATGCTGGATGTTTATTATGCTGACAAAGCTGAACGTGACCGTGTCAAACAAGTTGCTGCTTCTGTCATTAAAAAAATCCAAAATGAATTGAAGAAAAATCGTGATAAATTAAAGAAACAAGAACGAGAATTATTGGCTACTGACAATGCTGAAATTTTCCGTCAAAAAGGTGAGTTACTTAACACTTTCTTAAATCAAGTACCAAACGATAAAACAAGTGTGACCTTAGAAAATTACTATACAAACGAACCCTTAGACATCGCTTTAAACCCCGCACTAAGCCCCGCTCAAAATGCTCAACGCTATTTCCACCGTTATCAAAAATTGAAACAAGCTGTCAAATTTTTGGGAGAACAAATCGCCAAAACTAAAGAAACAATCCATTATTTAGAGTCCGTTGAGTCCAATCTTGAAAATGCTGATGTTCCTGAAATTGCTGATATTCGTGAAGAATTAATTCAAACTGGCTATATCAAACAAAAATATCGCAATAAGAAACAAAAAATGCTGCCGCCAGAAAAATATCAAGCTGAAGATGGAACAATTATTTTGGTCGGAAAAAATAATTTACAAAATGAACAAGTCAGTTTCAAACTTTCTCGTCGAGGCGATCTTTGGTTTCACGTTAAGGATATTCCAGGAAGTCATGTTTTGATTACTGGAAATCCAAATCCATCTGATGAAACAATTACTTTCGCCGGAGAATTAGCCGCCTATTTCAGCAAGGCCCGTTATTCAAATCTTGTTCAAGTAGACGTTTTGGATGTCAAAAAATTACACAAGCCGACCGGAACAGCTCCAGGATTTGTGACCTATGATCGTGAAAAAACGATTCGTGTCACTCCTGATGAAGCTGTCATTAAATCACGTAAGATCAGTAAGTAAAGTTTACTGACGAAAATTAATTTTAAAAATTTGGAGAATCCATGTCTGAAATTATAAAATGTCCTGTTTGCAATCATTTACTTTCAAAAGAAGGAAATACTTTTAAATGTGAGAATAATCATACTTTTGATTTGGCTAAAGAAGGCTATCTTAACCTTCTTTTAAATGCCAAAAAAACTTCTGGCGACTCAAAAGAAATGATGGCAGCCAGACGTGATTTTCTCGCAAAAGGTTATTATGAAAAACTATCCGACCGAGTCAATCAACGCTTAAACAATTTATCTTCAACCAACCAAACCATTGTCGACATTGGTTGTGGGGAAGGTTACTATCTTTCACGTTTCCAAAAAGAAATGGCACCAGAATCCACTAAGCTTTATGGAATGGATATTTCTAAGCTCGGGATTCGGATGGCTGCTAAAAAAAACACAACGATTCAATGGTTAGTAGCCAATTTTGCCAATCTCCCTTTTACTGACAAGTCCGTCAGTACTGTTTTATCCATGTTCGCAGAATATTCTGTCCCAGAAATTGACCGAATTCTGACTGACGAAGGAAATATTATCATCGTCAGAGCCGCTAGCGACCACCTCATTGAATTAAAAAATATTATCTATCCTGAAATTCATGAAAAAGTTAAAGCCTCTTCTATTAAAACTTTCCCTGGCTTTTTAGTTGAGCAAGAAAATTATTCTTATCAAGTGACAATCCAATCCACAGAAGATTTATTAAGCTTACTACTGATGACCCCTCATTATTGGAAAATCAAACCAGAGGGAATTGAAAATCTCAAAAAGTTTGAAGCTTTAGAAGTAACAATCAGTATTGAAATTGATGTATTAAAGCGACAAAAATAACTTTTTTTAATCGAAAAATAATCAACTTTTTAGTAATCTTTTTCAAAATGCATTTTTAAGGAAAAGCCACGCGTTTATTGCTATGACGGGGCTTTCATATCTTAGACAAATTTGGTATAATTAAATTTGTAATTTTACAATTTACATTATTATTATAATATTTTATAAGAAGGAGCCACTATGGCAAATGAAACTGTCATTCAAATGATTGATGTCACCAAACGTTTTGGTGATTTTGTCGCAAACGACAAGGTCAATCTTGAGTTGAAGAAAGGTGAGATTCATGCATTGCTCGGCGAAAATGGAGCCGGTAAGTCAACCTTGATGAACATCCTCTCAGGACTCCTCGAGCCTAGCGAAGGCGAAGTCCACGTCAAGGGAAAGCTCGAAAACATCGATTCCCCCTCTAAAGCAGCAAACCTCGGTATCGGAATGGTTCACCAACACTTCATGTTAGTTGACGCCTTCACAGTTACTGAAAATATCATCCTTGGTAATGAAGTAACCAAAGGAATCAATCTCGATTTAAAGACAGCGAAGAAAAAAATTCTTGAACTTTCTGAGCGTTATGGACTTTCTGTTGAACCAGATGCACTTATCCGTGATATTTCCGTCGGTCAACAGCAACGTGTTGAGATTTTAAAAACACTTTATCGCGGGGCAGATATCTTAATTTTTGATGAACCAACTGCCGTTTTGACTCCTGCTGAAATTACAGAATTGATGCAAATCATGAAAAACTTGATTAAAGAAGGTAAGTCAATCATTCTCATCACCCATAAGTTGGATGAAATTCGTGCCGTAGCTGACCGTATCACTGTAATTCGACGCGGAAAATCTATTGATACCGTTGAGCTTGGCGACAAAACCAATCAAGAGCTTGCAGAACTCATGGTCGGACGCTCTGTCTCATTCATTACTGAAAAAGCTGCTGCCCAACCTAAAGATGTCGTCTTAGAAATTAAAGACCTTAATATCAAAGAGAGTCGTGGCTCCCTTAAAGTTAAAGGCCTCTCTTTAGATGTCCGTGCCGGTGAAATCGTAGGAGTAGCCGGAATTGATGGTAATGGAGAGACAGAATTAGTAAAAGCAATCACTGGTTTAACAAAAGTGGATTCAGGTTCTATCAAACTTCACAATAAGGACATTACTAATCAACGCCCTCGAAAAATAACTGAGCAATCAGTTGGACACGTTCCAGAGGACAGACATCGTGACGGACTCGTTTTGGAAATGACAGTCGCTGAAAATATTGCCTTGCAAACCTACTACAAACCACCAATGAGCAAATATGGTTTTCTAGATTACAATAAAATCAACAGTCATGCTCGTGAACTTATGGAAGAATTTGACGTCCGTGGAGCTGGTGAATGGGTTTCTGCCTCATCTCTTTCTGGTGGTAATCAGCAAAAAGCAATTATTGCTCGTGAAATTGACCGTAACCCTGACTTACTTATCGTTTCCCAACCCACACGTGGTCTTGACGTTGGAGCGATTGAATATATTCATAAACGTTTAATCCAAGCTCGTGATGAAGGAAAAGCAGTCCTTGTTATTTCTTTTGAACTTGATGAAATTCTTAATGTCTCTGACCGAATCGCTGTAATTCACGATGGTCAAATTCAGGGAATTGTAAGCCCTGAAACAACCACAAAACAAGAACTCGGTATTTTAATGGTTGGAGGTAACATTAATGAATAATAAAACAAGAAAAGTCCTCGTTCCTCTCATTGCCATTGTTTTTGGTTTCCTGTTAGGTGCGATTATCATGCTAGCCTTTGGCTATAACCCGATTTGGGGTTACGAAGACCTTTTTATTTCTGCTTTAGGAAGTGCAAGATCCATTGGTGAAACCCTACAAACTATGGGACCTTTGATTTTGACTGCTTTATCCTTTGCAGTTGCCATGAAAGTCGGCCTCTTCAATATCGGGATGTCAGGTCAAGCATTAGCTGGTTGGATTAGTTCCATGTGGTTTGCTTTAAGTTTCCCAGATATCCCCCGCTTACTGATGATTCCTTTAGTTGTAATTATCGGAATGGTCTTTGGAGCATTTATGGGATTCATACCCGGTATTCTTCGAGCTCTACTTGGAACTTCAGAAGTTATCACAACAATTATGCTGAACTATATTATGTTGTTCTTCTCAACATTTATGATACACAGTATGTTCCAAAAAAACATTTTGATGGACAATACAACTGACCAAACAAAATTAATTAGTGCAAATGCTTCTTTTAGAACCAATTGGATGTCCTCATTAACAGATAATTCAACCTTGAATATCGGACTAATCATTGCATTAATTGCCCTTGCGATTATGGCCATTATCTTCACTAAGACAACTCTTGGATTTGAAATTAAAGCAGTTGGTTTAAATCCTGACGCTTCAGAATATGCTGGTATCTCAGCAAAACGTACTCTTATCTTATCTATGGTTGTCGCCGGAGCCCTCGCTGGACTTGGTGGTGTTGTTTATGGGTTTGGGTATATGCAAAACTTTGTCTCTCAATCGGCATCCCTTGATATCGGATTTAATGGGATGGCTGTCGCCCTTCTTGGCGGTAATAGTCCTATCGGTATTCTCTTTGCCGCTCTTCTTTTCTCTGTTCTTCAAACAGGTGCACCTGGTATGACAAACGATGGTATTCCACCAGAAATCGTTAAAGTTGTCACTGCTGCAATTATATTCTTCATCGCAGTGAAATTCATTATCGAAGTCATGCTACCAAAAGCTAAAGCAATCAAAGCTTCAGAAGTCACTAAGAAGAAAGGAGAAAAAGCATGAACATCGTAAACACTTTACAGATTATTGTCGCTAATATGCTCATCTATTCAACACCTCTAATCTTTACAAGTATTGGTGGTGTCTTCTCCGAACGAGGCGGAATCGTCAATGTCGGTCTCGAAGGAATAATGACTATCGGGGCCTTTAGTTCCGTTGTCTTCAACTTAACTACTGCCGGGATGTTTGGAAGCATGACTCCTTGGCTCTCAATCCTCTTTGGAGCTTTAATCGGTGCGCTCTTCTCTTCTCTACACGCGGTTGCTACCGTCAACCTAAGAGCAGACCATATCGTATCTGGGACCGTACTTAACTTGATGGCTCCAGCACTTGGAGTATTCCTACTTCAAGTTTTCTACCAACAAGGTCAAATTAATATCAATGAACAAATTGGTTATTGGAATGTTCCTTTACTTTCTAATATTCCTGTCATTGGTAAAATCTTCTTTACTCAAACTTCACTCCCAGGTTTCCTTGCAATAGTTGTTGCAATTCTCGCTTGGTACGTCCTATTTAAAACTCGCTTTGGTCTTCGCCTTCGTTCTGTTGGTGAAAATCCTCAAGCAGCTGACACCCTTGGGATTAACGTTTATGCCTATCGTTGGGCAGGGGTACTTCTCTCTGGTGTTCTCGGAGGAGTTGGTGGAGCAATCTATGCTCAAGCAATTTCTGGTAACTTCTCAGTTTCAACTATTGCAGGACAAGGTTTCATTTCGCTTGCAGCCATGATTTTTGGTAAATGGAATCCAATTGGAGCAATGCTATCATCACTTCTCTTTGGACTCTTTACTTCACTGGCCGTTGTCGGTGGTCAAATCCCAGGAATCAAAGAAATTCCTTCTTCATTCCTACAAATGGCACCTTATGTCTTTACAATTATTGTCTTGGCACTCTTCCTTGGAAAAGCAATTGCGCCTAAAGCTGACGGGGTAAACTATATCAAATCGAAATAAATTTCTAAAAATAAAAAAGTCTGTCGATGAACAGACTTTTTTATTATAGTTTAAAGCAAACTTTTAAATATAAAAAAAGAGTTAGTTGAAAATTTCTACTAACTCTTTTTTATTTTTAGTTTTTAACTGCAGAAGCAAATTCTTCTTTAGCAAAAGCCTCATCGATGATAGCTTTCAATTGAGCTCCAGAAGCTTCCATTTTTTGCATTTCAGCATCGTTCAATGGAATGTGAATTGGGTTAACAACACCTTCAGCACCAACTACAGCTGGTTGACCAAGGTAGCAGTCGCTTACGCCATATTGTCCATCTTGGAATACTGATACTGGAAGTACTGCATGTTCATCATCAAGAATTGCTTTAGTAATACGAGCAAGAGCTACAGCGACACCATAGAATGTTGCACCTTTTTTAGCGATGATTGAGTAAGCTGCATCACGTACAGATTCAAACAATTCAACGATTTCAGCTTCGTTAAGGTAGTCATTTTCTTGGAACCATTGTTCCAATTTAACACCAGCAACGTTAGCGTGTGACCAAACAGCAAATTCTGAGTCACCGTGTTCACCCATGATGTATGCGTGGATTGAACGAGCGTCAACATCAACTTTTTCTGCCAATGCTTGACGGAAACGTGCAGTATCAAGTGAAGTACCTGAACCTACAACGCGGTTTTTAGGGAAACCTGAGAATTTCCAAGTAGCGTATGTCAAGATGTCAACTGGGTTAGCAGCAACGAGGAAGATTCCTTTGAATCCTGAAGCAACAATTTTAGTTACAACATCTTTAGTAATACGAAGATTTTTTTCAACAAGGTCAAGACGAGTTTCACCTGGTTTTTGTGGAGCACCAGAAGTCAAGACAACGAGGTCAGCGTCGCTTGCATCAGAGTAGTCTGCAGAGTAAATCTTTTTAGGTGATGTAAATGCCAAGGCATGAGAAAGGTCTTCTGCATCCCCTTGAGTTTTTTCTTTAAAAAGGTCAACAATACCTAATTCTTGTGCAATTCCTTGGTTAACAAGGGCAAAAGCGTATGATGAACCTACAGCACCGTCACCAACAAGGATAACTTTCTTACGTTGTTTATCAGCCATGATTTTCTTTAATTCCTTTCAAATTATAAACGAGTATTTTATAAAATATAATCTTTTCAACAATAGGGCCTGTCGATAGCGGCAGGCTGTATTGTTTTAAGATCATTAATTGACAAATTATTTAACAGTGCGGATACGCATTGTATTAGTGCGACCAGTACCAACTGGAACACCAGCAACGATGATGATATTGTCGCCAGCTTCAACCAAACCAGAAGCCAATGCAAATTTTTCAGCAACTTCAAACATGTCATCAGTAGATGCAGGTTTTTCAGTCATCATTGGGATAACACCCCAGTTGATCATCAATCCACGTTCAACTTTTTCGTCAAATGTGATAGCCAAGATATCAGCATCTGGACGGTGTTTAGAAATCAAACGAGCTGTGTTACCAGATTCAGTCAAAGCAACGATCAATTTAACATCCATAGCTTCTGCAGCATTTTTAACTGATGCAGCAACAACTTCTGTTACAGTTGATTTATCGTAACGTTCTGGGTGAAGACGTCCGTATTCTTTCAACATTGTTTGAGCGTTTTTGTTAACAGTAGCCATCGTACGAACTGATTCGCGTGGGTATTTACCATTAGCAGACTCACCTGAAAGCATTGTAGCATCAGTTCCGTCAATAACAGCGTTAAATACGTCTGAAATTTCTGAACGTGTAGCACGTGGGTTGTAAGTCATTGATTCAAGCATGTTTGTTGCAGTTACAACAATTTTACCTGCTTTGTTAACTTTGCTGATAATCAATTTTTGGTAAACTGGAACCATTTCAAATGGAACTTCGATACCCATGTCACCACGTGCAATCATGATACCATCAGCTGCTTCGATGATTTCATCAAGGTTTTCAATCCCTTGTTGGTTTTCAATTTTAGCCAAGAGTTGTACGTGTGGATTACCAGTTTCTTCACAAATACGACGTACTTCTTTAACGTCATTTGCAGTACGTACGAATGAGATAGCGATAAAGTTAATTCCACCAGGTTGTGAAAGACCGAAACGGATATCTGCATCGTCACGTTCAGCAAGGGCTGGGAAAGGAATTTTAGTGTTAGGAATGTTAACACCTTTTTGTTTACCGATAACACCATCATTTTGTGCTTCAACTTCGAATTCACGAGTTGCTGCATCTTTACCAGTCAATGACAAACCAAGTTTACCATCATCAATCAAGATAGTTTGACCGATTTCAACATCATCAAAGATGTCAAGTCCGCCAGCTACGTTCAAGGCAATCAATTCAGGAGTTGATTTAAGACCTTGTTTAGTTGCAACACGGAATTTATCTCCAGTAACAACGCTGATTGAATCAGCACCGTCAGTGAAGAGTTCTGTACGCATTTCAGGACCTTTAGTATCAAGCAAGAAACCTACTTTGTGACCAGCGATTTCTTCAGCGCGGTGAACAGTTGCCATACGAGCACCTTGTTCAGGATGGTCACCGTGTGAGAAGTTGAAACGGAAGACATTAGCGCCTTCCTCAATCAAAGCTGCAATGTTTTTTGCTGATGCTTCGACGTCAAGAGATTCTCCCCAATAGCCGCTTTCACCAAATTTTTTGCCACCACGAATTTCGACA
>SKDZ01000795.1_pt1 | contig 13951 bp, 14 predicted proteins | sample 4826551 | NCBI WGS metagenome assembly SKDZ01 (sample SAMN11008822, study PRJNA524170) | human gut metagenome | biome: Human fecal sample; material: Feces; isolation source: fecal sample from pouch patient p12, p15 | host: Homo sapiens | place: Israel: Tel-Aviv | collected 2016-02-02 | reverse complement strand
TATCTAGGCTACTTCGCGCTTGTCGGACATGGAAATATCAACGAGGGTATTAATGTTGGAAGTCCGCTCAGTATTTTTCCGATGATTTGGCTCATTATCATGGGTATAGCCAATTTTGTAATACTCATAGCTTTCCTATTTCTCATATTTCGGCGGATGAATGACGCGCGCCTCAGCAAAGTCTGGCTTTTGTTTCTCATCGTACCAGTATTTATCTTGTGGTTGGCAATGCTATTTCAGCAAATCTGGTTGGTCACACCGCTTATGCTTGTGACGGGATTAGGAGTTTTAGTCCTCATTGCTCTTTGTCAAACGCCGTCAAAGCCACAAGACTTGGACGAAGTTATTCCGCTTGTAGCAGGTGACTCCGTCATCACAATAACACGGCGCTGGGCTTATTCGGGAAGTGTTCGTAAATTTAAAATTTTTATTGATGGTAATTTTGTGGGTGGAATCAAGGTCAATCAAACCAAAACATTTAAGCTTGCTGCGGGTAATCATAATATCAAAGCCAAGTTAGATTATTGTGGAAGCAATAGGCTGACGGTCGAGGCAGGCGAGAAGCCTGTGGCGGTTGAATTACGTGGTCGAAACTTGTTTCAATCTTTTATTCACAGCTTATGGCGGGTCAATGAATATCTGATTTTGCAAGAAAAAAATGAAAAATAAACAGGTCAGCTTTGGACTTGGTTTGATGTTGGACTGTCTCTCCTTGTCCAACGCTATTACGTCTGGCATTTAGCGGGCAAGGAATTTCCACAGGAAATTGAGAAAAATCGAAAATTTAATAAAAAATAGAAAGAAGAAAAATGACTAAAAAAATTGTAACCTTATCAGGCGATGGTATCGGCCCTGAGATTATAAATGCGGGACTGCAAGTCCTGTCTGCAGTAGCTGAGAAAATCGGCTTTGACTATGAATTGGACGCGAAAGATTTTGGAGGCGCAGCGATTGACAAATTTGGTGTGCCATTGCCTGATGAAACGCTTGAAGCGGCGCGCAATGCGGATGCGATTTTACATGCCGCGATTGGCGACCCGAAATTTGACGGCGCGGAAATTCGCCCTGAGCAGGGATTACTCAAAATTCGTAAGGAGTTAGGCTTGTTTGCCAATGTCCGTCCTTTGAAAATTTATGAACCATTGAAACATTTGTCGCCCATTAAAAATGTCGAAAATGTGGATTTTGTGACCATTCGTGAGCTGACAGGCGGGGTGTATTTCGGCGAGCATACGCTTGAAGCTGACAAAGCGCGGGACATCAACGATTACACACGTATCGAGATTGAGCGTGTGGTTCGATTTGCTTTTGAAACGGCGCAAAAACGCCCACGTAAGCAGGTTACGAGCGTGGATAAACAAAATGTCCTTGCCACCTCAAAACTTTGGCGCAAGACGGTGGACGAGGTCGCGAAAGACTATCCTGACGTGACTTACGAGCATCAGTTGGTTGACTCTTGCGCCATGCTCCTGATTACCAATCCGCAGAAATTTGACGTGATTGTAACGGAAAATCTCTTTGGCGACATTTTGACGGACGAGGCGTCAAGTTTGGCGGGGACTCTAGGGTGTAGCGCGTCAAGTTCGCATGGTGCGGGGACGGCATTTTACGAGCCTATCCACGGCTCTGCGCCTGACATCGCAGGCAAAGGCATTGCCAACCCTGTCAGCATGATTTTGTCGGTCGCCATGATGTTGCGCGAGAGTTTTGAGTTGGAAAATGGTGCGGTGCTGATTGAGCGTGCGGTCGAAAAAACGCTTGCTGACGGTATTTTCACGCAAGATTTGGGTGGAAGTGCGACGACGGATGAGATGACAAAGGCGATTTTGGAGCGGTTGTAAAATGACAGAAGATTGGAATATTGAAGCAGGCAATGACTTAGCTGCGCTGCGTGCGTCAGGGATTGTACGGCGAGGCAATAAAATTTTACTTGACCATGTCCTTGACACGGGCGAATATTGGTTGCCCGGTGGACACGTCAAAATTGGCGAGACGACGGAAAATGCCTTGAAACGAGAGTTCCAGGAGGAGCTGACGGTTGCTATTTCGGACGTTCATTTGACGAGCATCATCGAAAATTTCAGGCATTGGCATGGCTATCGGACGCATGTGGTTGAGTTTATTTATGTGGTTGAGGATAGTCTGGACATTTCGGACACACCCGTTTTGACGGCGGATAATGACAATGTGGAAAAGCGCTGGGTTGAGGTTTCTGAGCTGTCAAATTTGACAACGTCGCCGTCAAATTTGACAGAGCTTTTGACAGATTTGTCAAAAAATTTACGACACTTTGTGAGCAGGGATAGATAGAAAAAGAATTAGGCCAAATTTGACCTTGTAAGAGGATTTGGGATGATAGATATAAAAACAAAAAATTTGATTTTTCTAGGCTTGCTTGGTTATTGGCTATTTCCAGTCGCTCTTGCGCTATTTGTCGCCATTTCTCAAATGGACTATACGCCAGGATTTAATTTTGGGGATTATTTTATTGGTTCATTTTTGATGGGACTCATTTTCCTCCCTCTGCCAATCCTTAGCTATATCATTTTATTGTGGCTTTGCACAGCGATTTGTATCATGACGGTGTCAAATTTAGGAACAACAAAAGCAAAAATCTGGGGGCGAGTACTTTTGGTTATTGGGATTTTGATGGCGGTCATTAGCCTGTCGGGAGGAATACTTTTTAGCTTAGCATTATCGCTTGACGGCATTGCATTTCTAATCTTACTTCTGCCAATTTTCTGCTTTAGTCTTGCTTACCGCAGAATTACAAAGATTGATAGTAGTAAAGTTAAGAGAAAGTGAAAAATAAATCGCGTCAAATTTGACATAAATAAAAAAATAAGAAAGAAGAACAAAAAATGACAGCAAAAACAATTTTTGACAAACTCTGGGACCGCCATGTGGTCGCAGGAAATGAGGGGGAGCCACAGCTTCTCTATATTGACCTCCATGTTATACATGAAGTAACGAGTCCACAGGCATTTCAAGGTCTGCGTGATGCAGGGCGGAGCGTTCGACGCAGGGATTTAACTTATGGAACACTTGATCATAATGTTCCAACAAAAGATATTTTTAATATTCAAGATTTGATTTCTAAAAAGCAAATTGATACCTTTACTAAAAATGTCAAGGAATTTGGTATACCGGCAGAAGCGCATGGCGGCAAAGGACAAGGAATTGTTCACATGGTCGCCCCTGAATCTGGGCGTACGCAACCCGGTAAAACAATTGTCTGTGGTGATAGTCATACTGCGACAAATGGGGCTTTTGGCGCTATTGCGTTCGGAATTGGAACTAGTGAAGTAGAGCATGTCCTTGCGACTCAAACCATCTGGCAAGTCAAACCTAAACGTATGAAAATCGAATTTCAAGGTCATCCCCAAAAAGGAGTTTATAGTAAAGATTTTATTCTCGCTCTCATTGCCAAATATGGGGTTGATGCAGGTGTAGGTTATGCGGTTGAGTATACTGGGAATGCCATTAGTGATTTAAGCATGGAAGAACGGATGACAATTTGTAACATGTCCATTGAATTTGGGGCAAAAATGGGCCAGATGAATCCTGACGAAAAAACTTATGATTATGTCAAAGGACGCGAATATGCTCCTGAAAACTTTGACGAAGCTGTCAGTAAATGGGAAAAACTTGTCAGTGATTCTGACGCGGTTTATGACAAGGTCTTAACCCTTGATGTTAGTCAATTAAAACCCATGGTGACTTGGGGAACCAATCCGGGCATGGGCTTAGAATTTGGTGAAGAATTTCCTAAAATTAATGATGACTTAAACTACGAACGTGCTTATCAGTACATGGATTTGAAACCGGGACAAACCGCTTCTGATATTGACTTGGGTTATATTTTCATCGGTTCTTGTACCAATGCATGGCTTGGCGATTTAGAAGAAGCAGCAAAAATTATCAAAGGCAATCATATTGCTGACGGACTGACAGGAATTGTTGTACCCGGCAGTCGCCCTGTCAAAATCGCTGACGAAGAACTGGGTCTTGATAAAATCTTCAAGAACGCAGGTTTTGAATGGCGTGAACCCGGATGTTCGGCTTGTCTGGGCATGAATCCTTACCAAATCCCAGCTTATGTCCATTGCGCATCTACAAGTAATCGAAACTTTGAGGGACGTCAAGGACATAATGCCAGAACGCATTTATGCTCTCCTGCAATGGCGGCTGCGGCTGCAATCGCCGGTAAATTTGTTGATGTTAGAGAAATTGTCTAATGAATACGAACCAATTTAATCAAGCGATGAACACAGACATTCAAGCTTTCATTCAAAACTTTGCACCAGCGATATTGGGGATTCTCATCATCTTCTGGGTCATTAGTCGTCAGCTTCGCGCACGCGTCGTGACTGCGCGCATGACAATCTATCTCATACTCATGGCATTTGGGGCTATCGAGATTTTCCAGTATGTTGAAAAGTCAGGATTGACGATTGGTTTTCTGGGCAATCTTCTGATTTACAGTCTGGCTTTGCCACCTATCTTTGGCTGGTTGAGGGTCTTGACCTATACTTACTTGGTCAATGATGACCAGCAGGTCATGCGCAAAGGAAATCTTTTGACTGCTTTTTTTTGGATTATTTATATGGCTTTGCACTTGGGACTAGATCATTTCACAAAAGCGCCAGGCAATCTCTTTTTGCTCTTTGACATTGGCTTTTCTTTATTGGTGCAACGCTATCTCGCCTATAACAAGGCGCGTAAGCATTTTCCAAAAGAAATTGAAAATAATCTAAAAACAAAAGCATGAATTTACAATTATTTAAAAATAAAAAATAATAGAAAGATAAAAATGGAAAAATTCACAATTTACAAAGGAACAAGCGTTCCATTGATGAACGACAATATTGACACTGACCAAATTATTCCTAAACAATTTTTAAAAGCGATTGATAAAAAAGGTTTTGGGAAAAACTTATTTTATGAATGGCGCTATAGCAAAGATTATGAGGAAAATCCCGATTTTGTGTTAAATAAGCCGCAATATCGCAAGGCCAGCTTGTTAATTTCTGGCGATAATTTTGGCTCAGGATCTTCCAGAGAACATGCGGCTTGGGCATTAGCAGATTATGGTTTTCGAGCCATTATTGCAGGTTCTTACTCAGACATTTTTTATAATAACAGCTTGAAAAATGGACTTTTACCCATTGTCCAACCCAAAGAGGCGCTAAAAAGTCTAGCCCAACTTTCAAGCCAAGAAGAAATCACAATTGATTTGCCTCATCAGTTAATTCAAACGAGCACAGAAAACTTTTATATTGAGATTGACCCCATTTGGAAAGATAAACTGATTAATGGTTTAGATGATATTGGGATTACTTTGCAATATGAACAAGCTATTACTGCCTATGAGCAAAAACATCAATAAAAGAGAGAAAAAGATGACAATTATTAGCTTAAAAAATGTGAATCTTACTCGAAATAAAACAGAAATTCTCAAAAATATCACTTGGCAGGTTAATCAAGGGGAAAATTGGGTGATTCTGGGTTTAAACGGTTCTGGAAAATCAAGTTTGTTGAAATTAATTTTGGCCGAAGAATGGAAAAGCTCAGGCCAATTAAGAGTATTAGGGACTGAATTTGGTAAAGGAGAAATTCCAAAACTTAGAAAACGAATCAGTGTGGTTGGCTCATTTATCGCCGAACGATTCCATTCAAATATCAAAGCCGAAAATCTAGTCTATACAGGTAAATTTAATTCAAGTATGCTCTATAAACCTTATAGAGACCAAGAACTCGACGAAGCCCGTAATCTTTTGATGAAAATTGGAGCCGAAGCACTTATTGGTCGAACTTACGGGAGCCTCTCACAGGGAGAAAAACAAGTTTTACTTATTGCTAGAAGTCTAATTTTAAAGCCTGAACTATTAATCTTAGATGAAGCAACCAATGGTTTAGATTTATTTGCAAAAGAAAATTTATTAAAGCAACTTGAACAAATTAATAAATTAGAAAATGGGCCAACAATCATTTATATTACTCATCATCCTGATGAAATTTCTGATACTTTTACGCACCTTTTACTTTTAAGAGCAGGAGAAGTCGTTCAAGCAGGCAAAAAAGATGACTTATTAAATGAAAAAATACTGACAGATTTTTATCAAGAAAATATTGAAATTCAACGAATTAAGCATAAGTATTTCATTATTCCGATGAATTTTTAAAAAGAAAGCAAAAGTATTTTATAGACTTTATTGAATATTCTGACAAATTATTGTATTTTCAATTTTTTAATGATAAAATAACTCTATAAAAATTTACGGGGAGGTCAAAAAGATAACATATGGAATTCAAATATAACGGAAAAGTTGAATCAATAGAGCTCAATAAGTATTCAAAAACATTGACACAAGACCCAACACAGCCAGCGACCCAAGCCATGCACTATGGCATTGGTTTTAAAGATGAGGACTTCAAAAAAGCTCAGGTCGGAATCGTCAGCATGGATTGGGACGGAAATCCCTGTAACATGCACTTGGGCACACTCGGTAGTAAAATCAAAAATTCTGTCAATCAAACTGACGGACTGATTGGGCTTCAATTTCACACGATTGGGGTTTCTGACGGAATTGCCAACGGAAAGCTTGGCATGAGATATTCCTTGGTCAGTCGTGAAGTTATTGCTGACAGTATTGAAACCAACGCTGGCGCCGAATATTACGATGCAATTGTCGCTGTTCCCGGTTGTGACAAAAATATGCCAGGCTCAATCATTGGCATGGCTCGGCTCAATCGTCCGTCAATTATGGTTTATGGTGGAACGATTGAACATGGCGAATACAAAGGCGAAAAGTTAAATATTGTTTCGGCTTTTGAAGCGCTTGGACAAAAAATCACTGGAAATATTTCCGAGGAAGATTATCACGGCGTCATTTGTAATGCCATTCCGGGACAGGGTGCTTGTGGGGGCATGTATACAGCAAATACACTGGCTTCGGCAATTGAAACTTTGGGAATGAGTTTGCCTTATTCGGCTTCAAATCCAGCGGTCAGTCAAGAAAAAGAAGACGAATGTGATGAAATTGGTCTGGCAATCAAAAATTTGCTAGAAAAAGACATCAAACCAAGCGATATCATGACCAAGGAAGCTTTTGAAAATGCCATAACGATCGTCATGGTTCTCGGTGGTTCAACTAATGCTGTGCTTCATATCATTGCCATGGCTAATGCCATCGGTGTCGAAATTACGCAAGATGATTTTCAACGTATTTCCGATGTCACGCCTGTGCTTGGCGACTTCAAGCCAAGTGGCAAGTACATGATGGAAGATTTGCACAAAATTGGTGGCGTGCCTGCTGTTTTGAAATATTTGCTCAAAGAGGGCAAGCTTCATGGCGACTGTTTGACAGTTACTGGTAAAACTCTAGCTGAAAATGTTGAAACAGCACTGGATTTGGACTTTGACAGCCAAGACATTATTCGACCACTTGAAAATCCTATCAAAGCAACAGGTCATTTGCAAATTCTCTATGGCAATCTTGCTGAAGGTGGTTCTGTGGCAAAAATTTCTGGAAAAGAAGGGGAATTTTTCAAAGGAACAGCTCGTGTCTTTGATGGCGAACAACATTTTATTGACGGAATTGAGTCAGGTCGTTTGCACGCAGGAGATGTCGCTGTCATTCGTAATATCGGTCCAGTCGGAGGCCCAGGAATGCCAGAAATGTTAAAACCGACCTCAGCCTTGATTGGAGCAGGTCTTGGAAAATCTTGTGCTTTGATTACTGACGGACGTTTCTCTGGTGGCACACATGGCTTTGTGGTTGGCCACATTGTCCCCGAAGCGGTTGAGGGTGGATTGATTGGCTTGGTCGAAGATGATGATATTATCGAGATTGATGCGGTCAATAACAGCATTAGTTTGAAAGTTGCTGACGATGAGATTGCTAGACGACGTGCCAATTATCAAAAACCTGCTCCTAAAGCAACGCGTGGGGTTCTTGCTAAATTTGCTAAACTCACGCGCCCAGCCAGTGAAGGCTGTGTGACTGATTTATAGAAAGGATTGCATGAAAAAAATAAAGTTAGAAAAACCAACTTCTGGCTCTCAGCTCGTCCTTGAAACTCTAAAAAATCTTGGAGTAGAGATTATATTTGGCTACCCCGGTGGAGCTATGCTCCCTTTATATGACGCGATTCATAGTTTTGAAGGAATTAAGCACATCTTAGCTCGTCATGAGCAAGGGGCGACTCATGAGGCTGAAGGTTACGCCAAATCTTCTGGTAAGGTTGGTGTTGTCGTGGTTACCTCTGGACCGGGCGCGACAAATGCAGTAACGGGAATTGCTGATGCTTATCTTGATTCCGTTCCATTGCTCATTTTTACTGGACAGGTGGGACGTCAGTCTATCGGTAAGGACGCTTTTCAAGAAGCTGATACTGTCGGCATTACCGCACCCATCACAAAATATAATTATCAAATCAGAGATACGGCCGATATCCCAAGAATCGTGACTCAAGCTTATTATTTGGCTCAGACGGGTCGTCCCGGACCGGTAGAAATTGATTTGCCTAAGGACGTTTCCACCCTTGAAGTCACTGAAATCAATGACCCAACTTTGAATTTGCCCCATTACAGTCCTACTGAAACTGCAAGCAATCATCAGTTAGAAAAATTACTGACGAAACTTTCTGTCAGTAAACGTCCAGTCATTATTGCGGGTGGTGGCATTAATTATTCAGATTCTGTCAGTGAATTTCGTGAATTTGTTGAAAAATATCGAATTCCTGTGGTTTCGACTTTACTAGGTTTAGGAACTTTGCCGATTGATCACGAATTACAATTGGGTATGGCAGGAATGCATGGTTCTTATGCAGCCAATATGGCTCTGGTCAAAGCTGATTATATTATCAACTTTGGCTCCCGTTTTGATGATCGAGTTGTTTCCAATCCCTTAAAATTCGCTGAGAATGCAGTCGTTGCTCATATTGATATTGACTCTGCCGAACTTGGAAAAATCGTAAAAACAGATATTCCCATTCATTCAGATTTGAAAGATGCACTGACGAAACTTCTGGATTTTCCTAAAGTTGATACAGATTTTACTGACTGGGTTCAATTGGTCACAGAAAATAAGAAAAAAGTACCATTTGCTTACGAAACGCCACAAGATGAAATTCGTCCACAAGAATCTATCGAATTAATTGGAAAATATACTGACGGAAATTCAATCATTGTTACTGACGTTGGACAGCACCAGATGTGGGCAGCGCAATATTATCCTTACAAAAACGCTCGTCAGCTGATTACGTCTGGTGGAATGGGAAGCATGGGCTTTGGCATCCCAGCGGCAATTGGTGCCAAGCTTGCCAATCCTGATAAAAATGTCATCGTTTTTGTCGGAGATGGTGGTTTTCAAATGACCAATCAAGAACTGGCTTTACTTAATGGCTATGGCATTGCAATCAAAGTGGTGTTGATTAATAATCATTCGCTAGGAATGGTTCGTCAGTGGCAAGAATCTTTCTATGAGGAGCGCCGCTCACAATCCGTTTTTGATGCCGAACCCAATTTTCAATTATTGGCTGAGGCTTACGGAATCAAACACTTGAAGCTAGAAAATCCCAAGACTTTGGCTGAAGATTTGAAAATCATTACAAAAGATGAACCAATGCTTATCGAAATTGTCATTTCAAAATCTGAACATGTTTTGCCAATGATACCAGCAGGATTACATAATGACGAGATGATTGGTCTGACTTTTACTGACGATAGGGAGGTGGACAATGCGTAGAATGATTATTGCAAAGCTTCATAATGTCACAGGAATTATGAATCGCTTCACGGCCGTTCTCAACCGTAGGCAGGTAAATATCATCTCAATTACCGCTGGCGTGACGGAAAGTCAGGATTTAACTCATACCACTTTTGTCATTGAAGTAGACTATCTTAATGAGGTGGAACAAATTATCAAACAGTTAAATCGCTTAATCGATGTGATTGAGGTTGCTGACATTACTGATTTGCCTCATGTAGCTCGTGAAGTGGTTTTAATCAAAGTATCAGCTCCACCAACGATACGTGCAGAAATTTTTACAATGATTGAACCTTTTAGGGTAAATGTCGTTGATGTCAATCGTGAGAATGTCACCATTCAACTCACTGGTGACTCAGCAAAGATTGAAGCACTCATTGATGTGGTCAGTCCTTATGGTATTCTCAACATGGCTCGGACAGGTAGCGCAGGTTTTGAGCGGGGATAAATTTAAAAAAAGTTAACAAATAAATAGAAAATAGAGGAAACAAAAATGGCAGTTACAATGTATTATGAAGAAGATGTAGAAGTAGCCGCACTCGCGGGTAAGAAAATCGCAGTGATTGGATATGGCTCACAAGGACACGCTCATGCACAAAACTTGCGTGATTCTGGTCATGATGTGATTATTGGCGTTCGTCAGGGGAAATCTTTTGATAGAGCAAAAGAAGATGGCTTTGAAACATTTGAAGTAGGAGAAGCAGTAGCTAAAGCTGATGTCATTATGGTTCTGGCACCTGATGAACTTCAACAATCTATTTATGAAGAGGACATAAAACCAAATTTGAAATCAGGTTCAGCACTTGGTTTTGCCCATGGTTTCAATATTCATTTTGGCTATATTGAAGTTCCAGAAGATGTTGATGTCTTCATGGTTGCGCCAAAAGCGCCGGGACATCTCGTTCGGCGGACTTTTACCGAAGGTTTCGGAACGCCAGCTTTGTTCGTTTCGCATCAAAATGCCACTGGTCATGCGCGTGAAATCGCTATGGACTGGGCGAAAGGCATTGGTTGTGCCCGTGTGGGAATTATCGAAACAACTTTCAAAGAAGAAACAGAAGAAGATTTGTTTGGCGAACAAGCTGTGCTTTGTGGTGGTTTGACAGCACTTGTTGAAGCTGGTTTTGAAACACTGACAGAAGCTGGATATGCTGGTGAATTGGCTTACTTTGAAGTGCTGCATGAAATGAAATTGATTGTTGACCTTATGTACGAAGGTGGTTTCACTAAAATGCGTCAGTCAATCTCAAATACTGCCGAATTTGGCGATTATGTGACTGGACCACGCATTATTACTGACGAAGTTAAAAAGAATATGAAACTCGTGTTGGCTGACATTCAATCAGGAAAATTTGCGCAAGATTTCGTTGATGATTTCAAAGCTGGACGTCCAAAATTAACTGCTTATCGTGAAGCAGCTAAAAATCTGGAAATTGAAAAAATCGGTGCAGAACTACGTAAAGCAATGCCATTTACACAATCTGGTGATGACGACGCCTTTAAAATTTATCAATAATTTATCTTTTTAACATAATAAAGAAAACATAAAACTACTTTATGGAGGAATAAGATAAATGATAAATGCCAAAGAGGTCGAAGAAGCCTATGATTTGTTAAAGCCAGTTGTCACCAAAACCCCTTTACAACTAGACCCTTATCTTTCCAACAAATATCAAGCAAATATTTATTTAAAAGAAGAAAACTTACAAAAGGTTCGTTCCTTTAAGTTGCGAGGCGCCTATTATTCTATCAGTAAATTAAGTGCTGACCAACGCTCTAAAGGTGTGGTTTGTGCCTCTGCGGGTAATCATGCACAAGGAGTAGCCTTTGCAGCCAATCAATTGAATATTTCTGCCACAATTTTCATGCCTGTCACCACCCCTAATCAAAAAGTTTCACAAGTTAAGTTTTTTGGTGGTCATCATGTCATGATTCGGCTGATTGGCGACACTTTTGATGAGTCAGCAAAAGCAGCCAAAGAATTTTCGAAAGATAACGGAAAACCATTCATAGATCCTTTTGATGATGAAAAGGTAATCGCTGGACAAGGGACAGTAGCTTTGGAAATATTTGCTCAAGGTCAAAAACTTGGGGTTAACTTTGATAAAATACTCGTCCAGATTGGCGGAGGGGGCTTAATTGCTGGAATCACTGCCTACAGTCACGAACACTATCCTGACACTGAAATCGTGGGAGTTGAAGCAAAAGGTGCAACAAGTATGAGAGCAGCTTACTTGGCGGGTCATCCAGTCACTTTAGAACATATTGATAAATTTGCTGACGGAATTGCTGTGGCAACTGTTGGCCAAAAAACTTATCAAATCATTAATGACAAAGTCAAGCAATTAATTGCTGTTGACGAAGGATTGATTTCACAGACCATTTTGGATTTATATTCTAAGTTAGGAATTGTCGCAGAGCCCGCTGGTGCAACCTCTGTTGCCGCACTTGAACTCGTCAAAGATGAGATAAAAGGCAAAAATATCGTCTGTATTATTAGTGGTGGAAATAACGACATCAGTCGAATGCAAGAAATTGAAGAAAAAGCTTTGGTTTATGAGGGCTTAAAACATTATTTCGTCATTAATTTCCCCCAAAGACCGGGAGCTCTTCGGACTTTTGTCAGTAATATTTTAGGACCCAATGATGACATTACAAGATTTGAATATATAAAAAGGGTGGACAAAGGTAAAGGGCCTTGTCTTGTTGGTATTTTACTCGAAAATCCCAATGACTACGACGCTTTGATTAAGCGAATTGAACAATTTGATAGCCGTTATGTAAATTTACATGGAAATGAAAGTTTATATGAATTATTAGTTTAAGAGATAGTTCATACTAAATTGCTTTTATTTTCCCATTAATATTTTCTAGTCTACGTTTCTTTTAAATCACTAGAAATTTGATATAATTTAATTAATAAATTATTTAAATTTAATGAGATAGAAAAGAGAATATCATGTCAGAAATCACACAACTTTTTCAATATAATACCCTTGGGGCATTAATGGCCGGACTTTATGAGGGGACAATGACGATTGGTGAGCTCTTGAAACATGGTGACTTAGGAATTGGAACTTTAGATTCAATTGATGGCGAATTGATTGTTTTAGATGGTAAAGCTTATCAAGCTAAGGGAGATAAAACGATCGTCGAATTAACTGACGATATCAAAGTTCCTTACGCTGCAGTTGTTCCTCATCAGGCAGAAGTTGTTTTCAAACAAAAATTTACAGTAAGCGATAAAGAATTAGAAGACCGAATTGAAAGCTATTTTGATGGTCAAAACTTATTCCGCTCAATCAAAATTACTGGTGAATTTCCAAAAATGCATGTACGAATGATTCCGCGTGCTAAATCAGGAACAAAATTTGTAGAAGTTTCACAAAACCAACCAGAATATACCGAAGAAAATGTCAAAGGAACAATTGTCGGAATTTGGACTCCTGAAATGTTCCATGGTGTCAGCGTTGCTGGTTATCATCTTCATTTTATTAGTGAAGATTTCACTTTTGGTGGACATATTCTTGATTTTATTATTGATAATGGGACTGTTGAAATTGGAGCAATTGACCAATTGAATCAATCATTCCCTGTTCAAGATCGCAAATTTTTATTTGCCGACCTTGACATCGAGGCTTTGAAAAAAGATATTGACGTAGCTGAATGATAATTGCTTAAATTTCTTTAGCTACAAAGGAGAAATTTAATGAACATTATTGCAACACCCAATGCTCCCGCAGCGATTGGCCCTTACGTTCAAGGGAAAATAGTAAATGGCTTACTTTATGCCTCTGGACAAATTCCTTTGAATCCTCTTGATGGAGAAATCGTCGGTGATACAATCGAACTTCAAACTGAACAAGTGATGAAAAACATTGCCGCAATTTTGAAAGAGGCTCATTCAAATTTTGATTCCGTTATTAAAACAACTTGTTTTTTAAAGAACATCGAAGATTTTTCCAAGTTTAACGCGATATATTCAAAATTCTTTAATAAAAACTTTCCAGCTCGCTCCGCTGTAGGAGTTGCTGGATTGCCCAAAGAAGTTCTCATTGAAATCGAATTTATTGCTGAGATTAAGTCCTAACGTAATAGCATATTAACTATAAAAATTACTGACAAAAAAGCTGTCAGTAATTTTTTTTAGTTACAATTACCCGAATTGCTAGTTGATT
>SKDZ01000785.1_pt1 | contig 14095 bp, 15 predicted proteins | sample 4826551 | NCBI WGS metagenome assembly SKDZ01 (sample SAMN11008822, study PRJNA524170) | human gut metagenome | biome: Human fecal sample; material: Feces; isolation source: fecal sample from pouch patient p12, p15 | host: Homo sapiens | place: Israel: Tel-Aviv | collected 2016-02-02 | reverse complement strand
AATAAAGAATATGGTAAAAATTTAAGGCTTAAATCTTTCGCATCTTTTTGCATATCAGCTGTAGAAACAAATTGTAGATTTGTTTTTTTACCATTATTAAGCTTTATTTCTCTTTCTTCAATTATCAAAGAATTACTATCACTTTCTAAATTAACATTTATATTATCTTTGATTTGTATTTCATTCTTATTGTTTTTTTCTTTTATAAATGCTTTTATTTCACTACTCTTAGAATAAAGCTCCAAAGTTTGTTCTATATATTTTATTTCTTTTCCATTCATATTACTAGAAATTTCATTTGCCATATTATGAATCTTTTCTTTTCTCGTCTCCAAATATGTTTTAGGAAAGATAAAAAAAACTAATGAATGAATTAATATAATTATTATTCCAAGAACAGAAAATATTTGTATGAACATTTTTGGAAAAATCTTTAATTTTTTCATTTTCTCTCCAATTTATATCCTACATTTCTTATAGTAGTTATACAGTCTAATTGTAATTTTTTTCTAAGTTCTTTTATATATACATCTATTACTCGATCATAAGGAGTTTCTTCGCTATCTTTCCATACATAATCAATAATTTGCATTCTTGTTAACACTTGTCCATTATTATCCAATAAACATTTTAATACTTCTAGTTCTTTTGCATTTACATCTATTTCTTCACCATTTATTTTAGCTGTATAGCTATTAAAATTAACCGATAGATCCTTATATTCAAACTTCTCTAAATGTCCATAATTCTTCTTAATTAAAGAATCTATTCTAGCTTTTAAGACCGGCAATGAAAATGGCTTTTCTACATATCCGTCTACTAAATTAGTAAATGCATCAATTTTATATTCTTCATCACTAAATGCAGTCAAGATTAGAATTGGTAAATTGCTTTTCTTTCTAATTTCTTTCAACACTTCTAAACCATTTATAAAAGGTATCTGAATGTCTAAGATAACCAAATTTATATCGCTATTAAATTTTGACAAGGCTTCTCTTCCATCTTTAGCTTGAATAACAGTATATCCAAATTCTGAAAGATATTCACTTATTCCCTCTCTTATCATATTATCATCTTCAACAGTTAATATTTTCATATATACCTCCACTTAAGCCTATACACTAGATATTATACAGCATATTATGGCTCTATAATATCTAGTGTTGGTGACGCCTTCTGTTGCCAATACTTTTTCTTTTTTTTAATAAATGCAAACAGACACCTTGAAATCCTTTAGAAAAAAGGCTTCTATAATATTTTGTGTTGTTGGAAAATCGAAGGCGATTTTCTACTAACACTTTTTCTTCGTTTCAACTCAAAAAGAGACTCACTTTTGGTAAAATTTAGTCGACCAAAACATCACCCTACCAAAGGAGTCGCTCTATGGATAATCATACTAGAAAATTACTCGGATTAACAGATAAACATTTATTTTTTGATGAAGAATGGCTGATTGAAAAAGAATATAAAGGCGTTCAAGCGCAGTTTATTAAAGGGAGATTGGATGACTCACCTTCCCATTGTGAACACTGTGGATCGATTCGTATTATCCGCAACGGTTCCTATACGACACGTACTCAGATGTTGAAAGTCAAAGAAAAGTTGACTATTTTAGAATTAAAACGTACCCGTTTTCTATGCTATGATTGTGGGCAGACCTTTTCTGCGAAAACGGACTTAGTTGATGAACATCATCAACTAACAAAGGAACTGAAGCAGGCGATTCTCATAGAACTGTACGAAAATCAATCACGTAATCTGAAAATCAGAAGAAGTACCGTCGGCTCAAGCGATATTGGAAACTCTTACTCAAAGATTCCACGACATTGGAGCCGCTCAAACGGCATTATCATCGACTGTTTAAACGACCAATTAGTCAAACAGAAATCGTCGATGAACCGTTGTGCACAATGGTGTCCTGAACGTACAGCGACACCTTCCATATCCAGAGCAGTCGCCACATCACGGGGATGGATGCCATCCAAATTAAAAGCAACCACGCCAGTATGATGTTCAGGATCTTGCGGTCCGTAAATGGTGATACCGCCGATCGCTTGTAATTTAGGTAAAACGTAGGCAACCAGTTCTTGCTCATAACGATGAATATTCTCCATACCAATCTCATTCAAGTAATCGATTGCTCCTGCAATGTTCGGAGTACCAGCTTCAAATTTCCATGGCAGCTCTTTCCATGAACTATCGTAAAGATTGACAAAATCTATCATTTCACCGCCGAATTCGACTGGCTCCATTTGTTCTAACAATTGACGTTTGCCATATAATACACCGATTCCTGTCGGCCCGCACATTTTATGCCCGCTAAAGGCGAAAAAATCTGCATCCAACGCTTGTACATCAACTGTCATATGCGGTGCTGCTTGGGCACCGACTGGACTATCCTCAACTACAACAGCCTGTTCAACCCTCAGCCGTTTCAAGCACAACAAATAACCTTCTGGATCTGGTTTGCCGACCTGAAGATCATCGATCGTCACAAAGGAATCAATTTTTTCCTTAATCATCGGATGTGCTTCAAAAAAATAGTCTAGCTCCCGCAGTTCAGAATTGAGACTACTCCGATTTTCCAGTGCTGCTGATCCGCTGCTCAAAATGTTCAGCATCCACTGGTCTCCCAACCGCTTGACTTATCCCTTCATAAAAGGACAGTTCTGCTGCCGTCCCAACACCTTGTTGATAGTCTGCAAAAGGAATTTTATAGCCGAACTGCTCCAGTAAATAGGCTTCAGTAAATAGTGATGAATACTCTCGTAAAACATCCATTCACTGTCAATCATCGTCCCATCAAAATCAAAAATAAGTGCTTTGGTCATCTTCTTTCCCCCTTACCCAAAACAAGCAAAAGCTGTGTCCTGCTCTCTCTACAGTATCAGCATAAAAACTGCCGTCTGAAAAGTCAAAGGTGAAAGAAATGTGGCGCTATAATTTCTAGGACTGATAGTAAATCATTCTATCAGTCCTTTTGAGCATAAAAAAACAAAACATACAGAAGCTCCGTTAGAATTGAATCACCACAACACAATCAAAGGAGCGTTCTGTATGCCTGATCTTCATCTTATCAAACTATTACTAGGAATCAAAGATGGAAACATTCAAATCACTCATGTCGAGAAGAAAAAAATACATTCAATCAACAGTATCGTTGTTTCTGCCACGCTCATTAAAACGATTCAGCCCTGTCCTCAGTGTAAACAGGTGAATCAACATGGGCTGATCGTTAAGAACGGAAAGAAAAAATCGCTGGTCCTTCTCAATAAGTGTGCGAATCAACGGACTTATCTTGCTTTGGCAAAGCAACGGTACCTCTGTCGTGGCTGTCACACCTATTTTACGGCGAATACCTACATTGTTGAAAAAAACTGTTTTATCGCCAAACAAGTACATTATAAAATATTGGAGGAATTGACTGAAAAACAAGCAATGACGACGATTTCTAAACATTGCGGCGTTTCTTGGTCAACCGTTTCGCGAACACTCGCTTCTCTGCTCCCCATGACAAACGTGAAAATAAATTGGTTGCCTCGCTGTTCATTGGTAGATGAATTTCGTTCATTGAAAAATCAAGTCGGTCCCTATTCTTTTTCTTGTATGGATGGCGATACTGGGAAATTACTGGATATTCTTCCTTCACGTAAGAAGAAAGATCTCATTTCTTATTTTATGCAATTTGAACGACGTGCACGTTTAAACGTAAAAATACTCGTAACAGATATGAACGCCTCTTATGCTTTGCTGATAAAAGAGTGCTTTCCTCATGCCAAACTCGTTGTGGATCGCTTTCACATCGTCAAGCACCTCATTCGCAGTTTTAAGGATATTTGACTATGAGTCATGAAAAGCTTCGACCGAAACGATCCAATACAAGCCAAACACTATCGACAAGTGAAGGCTTTATCTCGACTTCTGATCAAACGACAGGACACGCTTGTTTATGATAAATGGACAAAATGGCGTAATTTTGGTTGGGCCTATTTAACCGAAAGTGAAGTCGTAGAACGTCTACTTTCTACTTCTGATGAACTACGAATAGCTTATGCTTACTATCAAGAAATTCTTCAAGCTTTTTATGACAAAGAAGCGGACATCTTCTTTCAGCTTGTAAAAACAATGCCCAAGTCGGTTCCAAGAGAACTGCATCATATAAAAAAAGCGTTTATAAACTATGAATCCGGCATTCGTTTAGCCTTAGAGTTGCCTTACTCAAATGGCAAAATAGAAAATCTGCATACCCACATCAAAGCATTGAAACGAATAGCTTACGGGTTAGGATGAGAACCAGAATTTTCTTAATCAATCATCTGATCACTTATTAAACATAAAAAAACATCTAAAGCAGAAAATCAATTCTACCTTAGATGTTCTTATATCACTCTATCAGTCCTATTTGACAAAGAGCCAGAAATGTTTGCCGACTATACACTAGCTTTGTTGTGCAAAATGCTGAGTATCAATTTCCACAGGGATTGCTAGAATATCTTTCAGCTGAATGTATAAGGCATCGCTAATTTTCTCTTCCCGATCGTTCAACCGATCCACTAAAATTTCTTTGCCCTCCAGCGTTTGAAAAACATACCGTTGAATGTTGCCTAAAATAAATGATTCCTTCCATAGAACCGGAATCTTAACCCCCTGAGGAACCGGTTCAAATTGAATCAGCTCCGGTCTTAAATAATAAATGCAGCGATTGCCCTTAGCGGAAAACTCGTGGGTATACTGATTCAGCTCATACCATTCGAAACGATTATAGTTGCCGATAAATTCCGCAACAAATCGGCTCTGAGGATTCTGATACAATTCCTTCGAGGTGGAAACCTGAGCCACCCGCCCAGCTTCCATCACAAAAATCCGATCACTGATTCGCATCGCCTCTTCTTGGTCATGAGTCACAAAAATCATCGTCATCCCTAGCGATTGCTGGATAGCGCGCAAATCCCGCTGCAGCTGTTTTCTAATTCGGGCATCCAAAGCACTTAATGGCTCATCCAGCAGCAGGACTTTCGGTTCAGTGACCAATGAGCGAGCCAGTGCCACCCGTTGTCGTTGACCGCCAGAAAGAAACTGGACATTTTTATCTGCCTGCTCCGTCATATCCACCAATGATAGCATCTCAAAAACCTTTTCCTGAATCACCTCAGGACTCAGCTTCTTTACCTTCAAACCAAAGGCTACATTTTCAAAAACAGTCATAGTTGGAAACAATGCATACTGTTGAAAAACAAAGCCGATATTGCGATCCTTCGTAGGCTTATCGGCAATATTCTCATTGTCCAGCACAATCTCACCGCTCTTTGGTTGTTCCAATCCCGTGATACAGCGCAGCAACGTAGACTTTCCGCACCCGCTGGGACCTAGTAAAGTAACCAGCTCACCCTTTTCAATCTGAATTTCATCAATAGCTAAAATCTGTTTTTCATCAAAAAACAGATTGAGATCATGTATTTCTAAAAACATTTTCCGTCACAACTCCTTTAAGGGCTTCTTTTTCGACTGCTTCTCTTCCCTCGTCTGCTTAAGGGACAGCTGTTGCTTTTGTCGATAAGTCAGCATAAAGGTAGTTAAAGCAATTCCCACCATAAACAGCAAATACAAAACCATCACAGCGCTAGCCAAATGGCCGTTTTCGTTCATCCGCCGCAGCATATAGATGCGTACCGTCTGAAATCGACCGCCAATCAACAGGTTCGTCAGCATGTACTCCCCAAAAACCGAAGAAAAAATCATCAGAGAAACTAGGGTCACACCGATACGGATGTTTGGAAACAGCACCTGGATAATAATCGTAGACATCGGGGCGCCCAAGGTTTCTGCTGCATCCACTAATTCCTTCAGATTAATTAAGCGCATCTGGTTGTTAAGACTAAGATAGACAATCGGCAACGCCGTAATAAACAATGCACCTACCAACACTACAAACATTGGGATACCAGTTTCAGCATACGTTCGAAGCAAAGCCGTTACCAAAATCACTCCTGGTAAAGCATACGGCAGCAGGAGCAGCTTTTCCAGCCAACGATTCAAACGAGGGAAATACAAATGAATCCAAATAATGGTGGGAATCATCAACAACAGAATCGTCACCAAGACCACACCTGCTAATAAAAGTGAGCGACCCACCGCAGCAATAAATTCCCTGTCCGTCAGCAGCTGTTGGAACCATTGCAAGGTAAAATCACTAGGTAAAAGCGATTTTGACCATTTAGTGGAGCTGGCATACAAAATCGTTCCAATAATCGGCAGCAAGTAATACAGGACAAAGCAGAACAAAATCGGTTTTATTAACTTTTTCACGTCTGCACCACCTTGCCTTTCTTTTGAATAATCAACATTGCCGTTACCAGCAGGACACCTAAAGCGACTGCCAACGCACTGCCTAAATTAGGCTTGGCGAACACATCTCCCGACACTAAAGCCGCAATTCGAATCGTTAAAAGATTTACATTACTGCTGGTCAGGGCATACGCTGTTTCATAGGTCCCCATGCCATTAGCAAATAAGATGACAAAGGTGCTGGCAATCGATGGTCGCAAAAAAGGCAAAGCCACCTTGAACCAAGCATACGCTGATGAAGCGCCCAGCAATTGTGCGGACTCCAGCCATTCCTTTTTCACTTCCTTCATGCTGGGATACAAAAACAAGACCCCTAACGGAATTTGGAAATAGGTATACGTGATGGTCAATCCCCACCAAGAATACAAATTGAAGTCCGCTAGAAATGGCAAAATCATTTTCAGCACACCTACATTCCCCAACAAAATAATAAAAGAGAATGCCAGCGGAATCCCAGCAAAATTAGCTGCCAAATTGGAAACAAAGGTGATTTTCTCCTGCAATTTAGTCGATAGATTCATTAAGCATAAACATAAAATAAACGTCCCGATTAACCCAATCACACTGGAGCTGACAGCAATCAGTACGCTGTTAACAAAGGCCTGTGTGTAATATTTGTTGCTGAAAATATCACTGTAATTGGCCAATGTCCACTGGTTAGTTAAATCACTGTGCAAGCTGCACAGAACCATAAAAAGCAGCGGCAGCAGTAAAAATGCACAGAAGATAAAGGAGGCAGGAACCAGAACCAAGCGTTTTTTCATCTCTTTCATCCCCTCATCAATTCTTGAATGTCCTGCATTTTCTCTGACGGTGCAATTCCTAATAACCAGCAAAACAATGGAGCCGCCAGCAGCTGTGGTACAGTTTGTTCCTTCAGCTTTTGGCGTTTATTTGAAATCAAATAAAAAGGAACTTCACGATGTGCAGCCAAGCTGCCGCCATGCAGTCCGTGCGCATCCATCCCGTGATCCGCAGTCACCACGACTTGATAACCTTTTTGCAGCCATTCAGGAAGGTAAATAGCCAATAATCTGTCCGCCTGATTAACCGCTGCTGCATATTCATGAGAATCGGCGGTAAATTTGTGACCGACATCATCAATATTCATCGAATGTACGACCAAAAAGTCTGGCTGATACTGATTCACTAAATAATGGGCATCCGCAAATAAATGCGAATCAGGGTAAGTGTCCTCACTATAAAAGATGCCATGCTGAATCAGTCGCTCCTCCTGATGCTGGATGCGATCAACCAAACGATTATAGGGGGCTTGATTGTACAACTCGCTGTACCAGTGGTAAGCGGCGGCTCCTGTTTTTCCGCCAGCTTCCTTAACTAATTCAAACAGCGACCACTCTTTGGATCGCTGAGCATGGTAATTACTATAGATGCCATTTTCATAGGCTGGAACGCCGGTCATCAGTACTTCGTATAACGGACGTGAATTGCTGGGCAGCTCACTTTTTACCTTCAATAAGCTTGCTTGCTGGTGCTCAACTAAATGATTCATGAACCCAAGCTGGGCGACGGCTGTGTCGTAGCGACAGCCGTCTAGTATAACTACAATCAGTTTGTCAAGTCTACTTTGCATAGGTCAGTACCTCCGCCTGCCAAAGCTCTGGAAGCTCTACAGAGGTCTTGTTCCAAGCTTCATTGTCTTCAACTGGCACCGCCGCTTCATAAGCATCCTCCGGCAGTAATTTTTCAGCTACTTCTTTAGGCAGCTCTACCTTGCGAATAGGTCGCGCATAGCCCTTTGCCAAATTGATTTGCCCTTCATCAGATAAAATATATTCCCGTGCTAGCTTTGCCGCATTGGGATGAGGGGCATTTTTATTGATTAAGGTTGTATACCCGCTAATGATGGAGCCGTCTGTTGGCACAGTTACCTCAAAACGCTCGGAGTCAATTTGGTCACGATAATTTAGTCCATTGAAGTCCCAAACAACTGCCACATCGATTTCACCTTTTTCAAGATTTGCTACGCTGGCATCAACGGTGGACAAACGGCCTTTTTCTGCCATTTTTTTGTAGTAATTCAGACCTGGCTGAATATCCTTTTCGTCACCTCCGTTGGCAATCGCCGCAGCCAATACAGCAAATTGTGCTTGGTTGGCAATCGTCACATCCCCCACGCTAACTTGATAGTCACCCTCTTGCAGCTCCTTCCAGCTAGTCGGTGCTTGCTTCACATTCTCTTTATCGGTGATAAAGGAAATGGTTCCCGTATAGCTTAACAACCAATCCCCATCATCATCCTTTGCCCAATCCGGAATTTCCTCCCAATAGTTGGTCTTATAAGGTAAGGTTAACTCTTTGCTTTCAGCCAACGGACCGAAGCTGATACCGACATCACCAATATCGGCGGTTCCATTTTTTCCTTCTGATTCAAACTTAGCCAATTCTTCTGCACTGGACATATCCGTATCCACGTGACTTAAGCCGTATTCTTTTTCAAGGTCGTTCCAAGTGCCTACCCAATTTGCCCAAGTATCCGGCATTCCCAAGCTGGCAATCTCTCCTTCTTCCTTGGCTTTTTCTATAATCGTATCTAAAGAGTCGTCTGCCGCAGCCGATTGCTTCGTTGCTTCACCTGAGCCGCAGCCTGTCAGCAGGATACTTACTGTTGCTGCACAAAATAAACCGATAGTCATGTTACGAATTTTTTCATTCATTTTCATTCATTCTTCTCCCCTTTCGATAATTCCATTCTAACAAAGCTTTGTAATGAGAGAATCAGTTTCTTGAAAAGGTTTCATGAACAATGTAAAGGTTGTATATGGTTTGTAAATTTCGACGAATTCCCGTTAACCTTCTAAAGCTTTTGCGGTATGATAGTAGAAAAAAGGAGGCTCCCTATGCAGTATTATGATCAGCATCTCCACACGTATTTTTCCTTTGATTCAGAGGAAAAATTTGAAAACTATTTAGCCTATCAGCCGGAGTTTTTCGTTTCTACGGATCACTTTGATTTAAACAATCCATCTACCGGAAAAGATGACATTCCGGATTATCCAGCCTATATAAACAAACTGGACTCTTTAAAAGAAACCTATTCCACCAAATTTCTGCGAGGTATCGAGATTGGCGTTGTTCCAGGACAAGAAGAGCGGATCGTGGATTACCTCGCTCAGCATCCTTATGATTTAAAGCTGGTAAGTATTCATCAAAATGGCCGCTTTGATTATATGGACGATGTGGTTTTAACCAAAGATCCCATTCAAACTACCAAGGAATATTTTGATCAGATGTTGCAGGTCTTGACGGATTTTCCAGAAGGAGATATTTTGACTCACTTTGATTATGGATTACGCCGCTTCACCTTCACAGCGGAAGAATTCGCGGAGCATTTTGAGGCTCAGCTGCTAACGATTTTCAAAAAGGTTGTTGAACGAGAATTGGCGATGGAGTTAAATGCCAAGAGCTTCTTGAAATACGGCAACGAAGACCTTTACCGTTATGCCGTTCCTTTGTATCAAAGTGTCGGCGGAAAGCTCTTTACCTTAGGCTCGGATGCTCATGTTGCCGAAGATTATCAGCTGGGCTTTAAAAAAATGAGTCAGCTGTTGGCAGACTGTCAGGTAGAAAAGTTGCTAGTCATTCAAGGAAAAGAACGCCGCCTGACGCCGCTGCCGATTTTGTGATTCCTATATAATAGAAGAAAGTGGTGAAAAAAATGAGCAACCTGTGGGACTACAATCAAGAGGCACCCATCCATTATTTAATTGCGCGACATTGGGATGCGTTGAAAATTGAGGCGGTTTGCCGATCCTTGTTAGCAGCCGTTCCAAAACAACAACTGGAAAATTTTTTGGTGGCTGACAGCTTGCAGCGGGAAAAAGTTCAGGCTTATTTTGCAGCCTTTAAAGATCAGCCTTTGGAATATTTGCATGCGCAGTTTCATCTTTTTTATCAAGTAGCCGCCCCAGATGACTACAACGATTTACGAGGACAGCTGCAATTGACCTTTCAAGCGGATGAAACCGCCTATACCGTTTTATTGGGAATGGCTCGCCTTGGTGATCAGGCGAAGGTCGAGTGGCGGATTTTCGATATTTGATGGCAGGATCAAGGCGTTTCAGTTGCAAACCTTCCTCTCTTTCAATTAGAAAAACCGCAGCAGGAAGAAGTTTGTGTGCTGGTCACCGATGCTGGTGAAATTCGTCTCCGCTTATTTCCTGACCAAGCTCCCCTGGCTGTAGCCAACTGGCGCTCCCTAGCTGAGCAAGGCGTTTATGACAACACACCTTTCGGCTCGTGTCATTAAGGAATTTGTTATTCAAGGTGGCGCTTTGGATGGTTCTGGTGATGAAGCTGTTTCCAGCTATGAGGGCTTTTTCGCTGATGAAGTGCATCGCGGACTTTATCATTTTAATGGCGCCTTGGCCTTAGGGGACCACGGCCCCCACACCAACGGCAACCAGTTTTTTATTGTGCAAAACACAAAGGCGCAGGCTGACCTGCTAATGTAAAGCAAGCATACTTGGAGCTTGGAGGACTACCGGAGCTGGATGGTCGTTATACTGTTTTTGGACAGGTATACCAAGGGTTAGAAATCGTAGCAGCGATCGCAGCTCAGCCGACAAACAGTGAAGATGTACCGATTGAGCCAGTGTTCATTCGACAAATTAACTTCGAAAAAACATCGTAAAAAGACACTCACTGACTTCAGCAAAAGCTCTATTCTTGAGCTGGCTGCAGCTAGTGAGTGTCTTTCATTTATCCATAAGATAAAGCTTGGATTCAATAAATAAATAAATGTTTTGGTTAAAGCTGTGACCAGCAAATGAGGAACCGTGCGAGCCAGTTGATCTGCCAATGCAAACATTTCTTTAGGTGAAGGCGCTGGCGTGTCTGCCAACGGATACTCCAGTCCCAATGCTTGGTAACCGTGCATACCATAGCAGTGGTACGGTAGTAATTCTAACGGTACGAACCGATCAAGATCTGCCACAAAACAAGCAATCGTCAGCAGCTCGGTCAGGTTCATATTGATACCTGGAACCACAGGAACTCGAATTCGCACTTCGCAGTTAGGATACTCAATTAAAAAGCGACGAATATTCTTCAAAATTTGTTGGTTATCTAAGCCGGTCCATTGTTTGTGGAGCTTGCTGGTAAACATTTTTACATCCACAAACAATGTATCCACATAGGGAGCTACCTTTTGGATTTCATTATAAGCACCACAAAAGCTGGTTTCCAGTACGGTATTGATTCCAATGTATTTCGATTTTTGCAAAATTTCTTTAGCAAAATCCGCCTGAACCAGTGCCTCGCCTCCGCTAATGGTCACTCCGCCATCCGAGTGAAAGTAAAAAACAGCATCCTTCTCAATCTCATCCATTACCTCTTCAGCGGTCATGGTCTGGCCAAATCCTTTTTCAATCTGCTTGCTTTGTGATTCGGGAATCGAACACCAGGCACAGCGTAATGGGCAGCCCTTTAAATAAACAACGGTCCGTAAACCAGCACCATCATGTAGAGAACCCTGTTCTATTCTTAATACTGTTCCTTCCATATAGATTTTTGAATTACACACTAGTTTAAACTAAAACACACAAGGAAAAACTTACCATTTAATCATAAAATTAGCTCATATAAATATACTAGGATGTAAAATAGACTGGTCAAAATCTGGTCAAAAAAGAGGACTAATACAGGTAGTCCTCAGACTGTAGACAAAGTCCATTTTATGGATGATATCTACAGTCTTTTCTTTTATAATAGATTTATGAAAACGAATGCAAGGAGTGATAGCTATGATGTCTAAAAACAATACGAATGGTAGAAATCAATTTGCGATGCTTACGATTGATGATCTAGTTCCTCAAGATCATCTCGTTCGAAAGATTGATGCCGCGCTTGATTTTGAATTTATTTATCCAATCGTCGAAGCCACTTACTCCGATTTAGGTCGCCCAAGTATCGATCCAGTGATTCTGATCAAATTGGTGTTTATTCAGTATTTATTCGGTATCCGTTCCATGCGACAAACCATTAAGGAAGTCGATACCAATGTCGCTTACCGCTGGTTTTTAGGCTACTCCTTCGAGGAGAAAATCCCCCATTTCTCAACTTTTGGAAAGAATTATGTTCGCCGATTTAGAGAAACGACGGTGTTTGAGGATATTTTTGCCTATATTTTAGAACAAGCAGTTAAAGCAGGTTTTGTAACAGAGGATAATTTGTATCTGGATTCTACCCACATCAAAGCTAACGCCAATAAACATAAGTTTACGAAAGAAATGACCCATGATGAAGCGAAAGCCTATCAGGATGAATTAGAAGATGAGATCAATCGTCAACGAATAGAGGCTGGAAAACGCCCTTTTACTTTGGACTTAGAAAAGGAAGTGAAGCTGAAAGAAAGAAAAATAAGTAAAGCTGATCCGGAAAGCGGCTACTACGTCAAAGGCGAACGAGAAAAACAATTTGCTTATTCTGCCCATACTTCATGCGACGACAATGGATTTATTCTTAGCACAATCATCACTCCTGGAAATATTTATGACAGTCAAGTCGCCTTTCAGCTCGTCAAACAATCGAAGAGACTTTTTCCTGAAATCAATTGTGTTGTCGCTGATGCTGGGTATAAGACACCTAAGTTTGTTCACTTTTTGACTCATTTGAACCTTCGACCTTGTTTGCCTTATTCAAGGCCCAAAGGGAAAAAGGGGCTATTATCAAAAAATGAGTTTCTCTATGACGAGTATTTTGATTGTTATATTTGTCCGCAAGATCAAATGCTCGCTTTTTCAACGGTTACTCGAGAAGGGTACCGAGAATACAAATCCAATCCAAAAGAATGTGTGAACTGTCCTCTGCTAAACCAATGTACCATAAGTAAAAATCATCAACGAGTCATCACGAGACATGTTTGGGGAGATCTGATGGATGAAGTGGAACATCTTCGCCTAACAGATCTGAATAAATCAATTTACAAAAAACGGAAACAAACGATTGAACGAATATTTGCGGATGCAAAAGAAAAGCATGGGATGCGTTGGACCAAGTATCGAGGCTTGGAAAAAGTCGCGACGCATACGATGCTAGTGTTTGCTGCAATGAATTTAAAGAAATTAGCCACCTGGCTATGGAAAGGCAAGGAGCCTTTATTTTTTTGTTCAAAAATTCGAAACGAAGTAGATAAAAAGCTGTTCCAAGCTCGAGTTACGAGTTTGGAACAGCTTTTGTCTACAGTCTGCGATGTCGGAGACATCTCGTTTTCTATTAGGAATCAACTCAGGTTCAAAAGAAGCCTCCCGGTCTCTGGGAACATCAATGTTTACTTTACCAAAGCTCGTTTTAAGCGTCTTATTGCCATAACCGTTTCGTCGATTGTCATGTTTCTTTGGCTCTTTAGAATGGGCGTCATACCCTAAATGGTTATTCAATTCTCCTTGAAGCATTTTTTCAAATAAGGGACCAAACACATCTTTTAAAACATCTTGCATATCCTCTACAGATTCGGGTTGATAAGTATTCAAAATGGATTCAGCTAACTTCTCAGCATCAGGATTTCTTTTCTTTCTAGCCATCGTGTAATCACCTCTTGATCTTATTTTAGAAAAATAAAAACCGTGAAGCAACCACCCGCCTAGGATTGATGGTTACTTACACGGTTTATATTACACTCTCATTTTTGGTGCTAAAAAGCACCGAAAATTTTAATTATTGTCAATTAATAATTCTTTTGGATTCCTTCTTAATATATTGAATGAAGAAATAATCAATGATACAAGAA
>SKDZ01000784.1_pt1 | contig 14101 bp, 9 predicted proteins | sample 4826551 | NCBI WGS metagenome assembly SKDZ01 (sample SAMN11008822, study PRJNA524170) | human gut metagenome | biome: Human fecal sample; material: Feces; isolation source: fecal sample from pouch patient p12, p15 | host: Homo sapiens | place: Israel: Tel-Aviv | collected 2016-02-02 | reverse complement strand
CGCGCCCCCCCCCCCCCCCCCCCCCCCCCCCCCCCCCCCCCCCCCCCCCCCCCCCCCCCCCCCCCCCCCCCCCCCACCAAACAGACACAGCGCATTTCAGTTAGCGGAAGCGCTCCCGAATCTGCGCGGCGGTGCCATAGGAGGCCTGCGCACCATAGCCGGTGGCCGCATATGCCGACACATACGAAGCCAGTTGCGCGGACTCCTCCAAGCTCAGTCCACTGGCCAATGAAGCCAGCACAGTGCCCATGAACGAATCGCCGCAGCCCGTGGTATCCACCGCATCCACACGCACCGGGGCAATGCGGATGATCGATGGATCCACCGTGGAGTCAAGCACCACCGAACCGTCGCCGCCAAGCGTCACAATCGCCTGATCAAAACCGAACTCGCTCAAACGGTTCTGAGCCTGTGCCCAATCGAACGAATCCCAGTCATCATCTTCAGGCTCGTCAATGTGCAGCAGCTGCACGAGCTCATGCTCATTGACCAGCAGAATGTCGGCATGCGCAATGAGTTCGGACGGCAACGTCGCAATGAAGGGCGAATCGTTGAGCAGCACCTTCATACCCGCATCATGGCACATGGTCGCGCATGCGGTCACTGTTTCAAGCGGGCTTTCCAAACACAGTCCCAGCACCGACGATGCGGTAAGCAGATCGCGCTGGGATTCGATGTATTCCACCGTCACGTTCGCGTTGGAACCCGGCGAATACACAATGGTGTTCTCGCCATGGGAATCCACAGTGATCACCGTCGTGCCGCTGGGGCCGAGCACCTTGCGAATGCCATCGGTGTTCACTCCGGCGGATGCGAGCTGAGTCAGCAGGAAATCCGCATTCGAGTCGGAGCCCACTGCACCGAACATGCGCACGGTGGCGCCGAGCTTGGCGGCAGCGGCGGCCTGATTGCCCGATTTGCCACCGGGCAGCACCTGTAGCGGGCCGCCGGTCACGGTCTCCCCCGGCCCGGGGAGCCGCTCGGTGGTCACCGTGTAATCTGCGTTCATCGAACCGACCACGGAGACGGATCCGTGAATCTGCTCCAGCTTATCGAGAATCTGATTCATCGTATTTCCTTCGCATATATGTTTGGTCGTTTGCTTACGCGGCATCGAGGTGAACGACCATACTACTCACCATTCAATGACACAGCGCGCACAGGTGCCGTGTCACTTGGCTGGGTGGAGCACCTCTTCGACATCCTCCGGCTGCTCCACTTCCTTCTGCACCTGCGCGGACTCACCGCGGTAGATGTGCTTGTGGAACACCAGGAACCAGACGAGGCCGAGCACCACCACGCCGGCGGCGATGATCAGCAGATTCGAGTAGACCGCAGCCGGTCCGGTGGCACCGGTGAGGGAGCCGCCGGCGAGCGCCGTGCCGCCGAGCTGTGCGCCGAAGACGGCGATGCCGATGGAAGCGGTCACGTTCATCACCAGATCGTTCATGCCGACGCCGCGGCCGGATTCATCGACAGGCAGCGTATCGAGCACCGTGGAGACAACCGGCGAATACATAAGTCCGCAGCCTGCGTAGAAGATGCACGCGAACAGCGTGAGCAGTCCGAAGTCCGTGTTCACGCACAGCGCCGAACCGACGAATCCGCAGATCATGAGCAGCGAGGCGAGCACGATCGCCGTGGTGCGCCCGATCTTGCCGACGATCCAGCCCGAGGTGGTGCCGAAGACGGCGGCCACGATGAACGCCCACACAATGTACTGCGAGACCTGCGTGACATCCATGTTGTAGAGGGTCGTGCCCATCGTGTTGAAGATAGGCGAGACGCAGTAGTTCGTGAAATAGAACAGCACGATGAGCATGATCGCGGCGAGCCAACGCGTGTTCTTGAAGAACGCGGGCGTGATGAACGGGTCGCTCGCCTTGTTAATGTACACGCCGAACAGCACGAACAGCACGACGCACACCGCGAGCATCCACCAGCTGTTGTACGAGAAGAACAGCGAGAGGAATGCCGAGGCGAGGCCGAAGATCGTGAAGCCGAGCCAGTCGACATGCTGGGAACCGCCGCGGCGGTTCGGCAGCAGATGCAGCAGGAACGGCAGGAACACGATCGTCACCGCCGGAATGAGGAACAGGTACTGCCAGGCGATCGACGTGAGCAGGCCGGCCGCGAACACGCCGATGGCCGCGGAGACCTGGTAGCCTGCGGTGAACAGACCGAAGAAGATCACCTTGAGTTCCTTCTTGAGGTACTTCGTGGCGATGACGAGATAGACGGACCCAGACACCTGCTCGCCTGCGGTCTGCAGGATGCGCGCGATGATGACGGTCCACAGATTCTTCGTGAAGAAGAAGTTCGCGATGAACCCGAACAGCGAGCCCACGAACAACGTGACCAAGCCGAATACAATGAGTTTCTTCAGCGAGACGAAATCGCCGAGGGAACCGTAGATGAAGCAGACGATGCCAAGCACGATGCTCGGCAGGCTCGTGATCAGCGCGGCCTGCTCGGGAGCGCCGACGTCGGAGCCGATGTTCGTGAACACAAGATTGAAGCCCTGCAGGCACAAGGTGCCGAGAATGAACGTGATGAGCAGCAGAATCAAGGCGCGCACGGCCATCTTGTTCTGCTGTTCGAGGTCAACGGGCTCTTCCTGCACAACCGCAGTGTTGTTGGGGGCAGTCATGATGTCTCTTTTCCACAGATGCTTGAAAATTCCGATTCGTGGTCTGCATGCAGACCGGGTGCAGATTGTCTTCTGCTTGCAGCTATGCGTTCTTCGCGACGTTGGTGATGCGCGTCATGAACTCGTCGAGGAAGCGCGGCACATCGACGTCGAGCGCGGCTCCCATCGTCTTGTGCGGGTCGTTGAGACGGTCCTCATCGCCAATGGTGCGGCCGCGAGTCGGGCCTTCCACATCGACCTTCATGTTGATCGGATGCACGGTGACGAGCGTCGGGTCGACGGCCACGCCGACCGCAAGCGGATCGTGCAGGCCACAGCCGCCCAAGTGGGGCGCGGTGGTCTCGTATGCCTTGATGTAGAAGTCGGTCATGTCGGCGAGGAACGTGCCGGCGGCATTGCCGAGGTCGCGCCAACGTTGCGTCTCCTTGTAGGTGAGCAGCGTCTGCAGCGTCACGTCCAGGCCGATCATCGTCGCATCCTTCGTATGGCGGAACACATAGTCCGCCGCATCGGGATCCTGCGAGATGTTCGCCTCGGTCCAGGCATTCACATTGCCCGGCACCGTGAGCGCGCCGCCCATCAGCACGATCTTGCCGAGCTGCTCGGCGATCTCCGGAGCCTTGCGGAATGCGGCGGCGATGTTCGTCTGCGGGCCGGTGGGAACGTACACCAGATCGTCACCGTAGGTCTTCACCGCATCGATGATGAAATCGACGGCCGGCTCGGTTTCGGCATCACGCTGCGGGTCTGGGATCACCGCGTCTCCGATGCCGTTCTCACCGTGAATGAATGCCGAAATGGGCAGCACCTCGAAGGAATCCTTCGTACTGGCATGAGGCAGACCCTTGTATACGGGCACTTCGGGGTGACCGAGCAGTTCGGTGATGGCCAGCGCATTGCGCACGCCCTGCTCCATGAGCACATTGCCGTACGTGCCGGTGATGCCGATCAGTTCGACTTCCGGGCTGCCGAGCGCATACGAAATCGCAAGCGCATCGTCGACACCGGTGTCGAGATCAAGAATGAGCTTCTTCATGGGAACCTTCCTTCAATCCTCTTTGATTGCGACGCATACGCGCCAGTTGGTGATAAAACGTTTTACCAAGAACTACCGTTTATTATACCGCAAAACAGAAGAAGATGCGACGCTATGCAGGCGGCAAAGATTCACGAAAACTAATGCCTCACGTTGAGAGCCGGTGTATGGGGAGTCTGGAATCAGCGGAAAATCGGCGCCTGCGCGACGGTGTCGCCCTCGACCAACTGTGGTTCGAGCAGCAGCAAATCGTTCGCCTCTGCGCAGTTCCGGCCGGAATCATGGTGCTGAATATGCCGGTACAGGCATTGCCAACTCTGCGAAGCGAGTTCGGAGACATTCTGTTCCACCGTGGTCAGGCGCGTGAGCAAACCGAAACGTTTGACAATGTTGTCGTAACCGATTATCGAAATATCCGCGGGAATGGCAATGCCGAGTTCGCGGAAGCGGTCGATTGCCCCCAATGCCATCAAATCGTTGCAGCAGAACAGGCATGTGGCGCCAAAATCTGCCACGGCATCGGCAGCGTCATAACCACCCGAGAATCGATAATTGCCGTCGAGAGTGAGAATGGAGTCCGCCGGCACCTCATGTTCCTGCAAGGTCTTCAAAAAGCCGTAGCAGCGCGTATTCGCGTTCACGCTGTCTTTGTTGCCGGTGATGCAGGCGAATCGCCTGTGACCCGCGCAGAGAAGTTTTTTGGCGGCAAGACGGCCACCGAGCTCGTTGTCGAATCCCACACCGTCACAGATGTCGGCGGTGATCAGCCTGTCAATGATGACAATCGGGCAGGGGGAGGCGCAGATCTGGTCGCGGAGCAATGCGCGGTCCGTATAGCTGTCTATGGATGGAATAAGCAAGAGCCCGTCTATGTCACGTCCGACGAAATTGCGCATGAGTCGGCGTTCCAGCGTGCGATCGTCGTCGGAATTCGAGATGAACAACTGATACCCGTTCCGCCGGCATTCCGTTTCCAAGCATTTGGATAGCGAGGCAAAGAACATATTCTCAATATCGGGCACGATGAGCGCGATGAGGCGTGTTTCATTGGTGACCAGACCGCGCGCATTCTCATTGACCACGTAGTGCAGGCGTCTCGCCACATCGCGAATGCGCTGCTGCGTGGGTTGGGATATACGCGAGGGCTTGTTGTTGAGCACAAGAGACGCCGTGGCTACGGAAACCTGGGCTTCCTGTGCCACTTCCCTTAACGTCACTCGCCGCACCATTTTCGCCTCATCTATTGCCGTACTGTGTGTAGTTATATTCTATGGCACGCTGCACAAAGCGAGGGATTGTTCAGCATTGCATTCCAAGATGACAATGTTAGGAGATGACAATGTGAAGAGGCAATTGGGAAGATTGTATTGGATTGCGGTTGTTCCTCTGGTTTGGAGGCATGTAGGTGGGGAGAAAATAGTAGGGAGTTGTTGTTCTTCCGGTTTGGAGGGGTGTTCATGGGATGAAGATCGCGCGGTGTGATATGCTCCCCCGGTTCGGCGGTGTCCGTGTCGGGGGTTCTGCGTTGTGCCCGGGATACGGGGAAGGCCCGGGGAACGTGTGTTCCCCGGGCCTTCGGTGAAGTGTGGTTGCGGCGGTGTGCTACTCTCCCATGTCCTCTCGGGCATAGTACCATCGCCGTGCCAGGGCTTAGCTTCCGGGTTCGGAATGGGACCGGGCGTCTCCCCTGGGCCATGGCCGCCGCAAAATCTGTTATCCTGTCTGCGGGTGGCGGTTCGGGAACCGGATCGTGGACGCGAGTGAGGGACTTGGTGTTCGTGCCGCCGTGATGCCGCCGGGGTTTTCCGGCTTCGTCATGGTGGTGTTGGTTGTCTTCGACCGTTAGTGCCGGTCGGCTCCACCCCTCGCGGGGCTTCCACGTCCGGTCTATCAACCACATGTTCTCTATGGGGTCTCACACACCCCCGGGGGGGGTGTCAGGAATCCTTATCTTGGAGCGGGCTTCCCGCTTAGATGCTTTCAGCGGTTATCCCTCCCGAACGTGGCCAACCAGCCGTGCCGCTGGCGCGACAACTGGCATACCAGAGGTTCGTCCACCCAGGTCCTCTCGTACTATGGGCAGGCCTCCTCAGGATTCCAACGAGCGCAGAGGATAGAGACCAAACTGTCTCACGACGTTCTGAACCCAGCTCGCGTGCCGCTTTAATCGGCGAACAGCCGAACCCTTGGGACCTGCTCCAGCCCCAGGATGCGACGAGCCGACATCGAGGTGCCAAACCATCCCGTCGATATGGACTCTTGGGAATGATCAGCCTGTTATCCCCGGGGTACCTTTTATCCGTTGAGCGATGCCGCGTCCGTACGCCGGCACCGGATCACTATCTCCGACTTTCGTCCCTGCTCGATCCGTCGATCTCGCAGTCAAGCCCGCTTGTGCGATTACACTCGACACCCGATTGCCAACCGGGCCGAGCGGACCTTTGAGCGCCTCCGTTACTCTTTGGGAGGCAACCGCCCCAGTTAAACTACCCGCCAGGCACTCTCCCCGACAAGGCTGACTTGTCCGGGTTAGGCATCAGATGGGGACAGAGCGGTATTTCACTGGCCGGCTCCACCACGGCTGGCGCCGCGGCTTCGAAGCCTCCCGCCTATGCTACACAATCCGCACCTGATGCCAATACCAAGGTATAGTAAAGGTCCCGGGGTCTTTTCGTCCTTCTGCGCTTAACGAGCATCTTTACTCGTACTGCAATTTCGCCGAGCTCCTGGTCGAGACAGCGGGGAAGTCGTTACGCCATTCGTGCAGGTCGGAACTTACCCGACAAGGAATTTCGCTACCTTAGGATGGTTATAGTTACCACCGCCGTTTACCGGGGCTTGAATTCACCACTTCGCATCCCGCGAGGGGACGCTGATGGATCCTCTTAACCTTCCGGCACCGGGCAGGCGTCAGTGCATATACGGCGACTTGCGTCTTGGCATGCACCTGTGTTTTTGGTAAACAGTCGCTACCCCCTGGCCTGTGCCACCCCCAGCCGCCCACGACCCGCAAGGGGCCGGCACGGCCGGGGGTCTCCCTTATGCCGAAGGCACGGGAGCAATTTGCCGAGTTCCTTGACCAGGATTCGCTCGATCGCTTCGGTATACTCTACCAGACCACCTGTGTCGGTTTGGGGTACGGGCGGCAACGGACCTCGCGCCGAAGCTTTTCTCGGCCGACGGGATCACCGGATATCACGCCATGAAAGCGCCCATCATCACGCCTCACCCCATGAAGCCCCCGGATTTGCCTGGGGGCGGGGCCACACGCTTGACCAGGGAAAACCACCTCCCCGGCCGGCTACCCGTCCGCGTCACTCCTGAAACGCTCAACCCATGCGCGTCCAGGCCAAACAGCAACGGAATCAGGAGGCCGAAGCCCCCATCAACCGTATCGGATGGCCCTTGTTCACACGGGCTGTTGGTCGGTCCGAAAGCCGGTACGGGAATATCGACCCGTTCATCCATTCGACTACGCCTGTCGGCCTCGCCTTAGGACCCGACTCACCCAGGGACGACGAACGTGGCCCTGGAACCCTTGGTCTTCCAGCGGCAGGGATCCTCACCCTGCTCTCGCTACTCATGTCTGCATTCTCACTCCCACACAGTCCACGGCCGGGTTCCCCCGCCGCTTCGCCCCGGTGTGGGACGCTCTCCTACCACACGGCCATACGGCCGCATCCGCGTCTTCGGTGGCGTGCTTGAGCCCCGCTACATTGTCGGCGCGGAACCACTAGACCAGTGAGCTGTTACGCACTCTTTCAAGGATGGCTGCTTCTGAGCCAACCTCCTGGCTGTCTATGCGACTCCACATCCTTTCCCACTTAGCACGCGCTTGGGGACCTTAGACGACGGTCAGGGCTGTCTCCCCCTCGACGACGGAGCTTATCCCCCGCCGACTCACTGCCGGAATAGACGCGATGGGTATTCGGAGTTTGGTTGCTGTTGGTACCCGGCACGGGCCCGCAAGCATCCAGTAGCTCTACCCCCCACACGCAATCAACCGACGCTGCACCTAAATGCATTTCGAAGAGAACCAGCTATCACGGAATTTGATTGGCCTTTCACCCCTAACCCCAGTTCATCCCCTCAGTTTTCAACCTAAGTGGGTGCGGTCCTCCACGCGGTCTTACCCGCGCTTCAACCTGACCAGGGCTAGATCATCCCGCTTCGGGTCCAGGACACGCGACTGAAAAGACGCCTTTTAAGACTCGCTTTCGCTACGCATACACCACACGGCTTATGCTCGCCACATGCCACTGACTCGCAGACTCATTTTTCGATAGGCACGCCGTCACCCCACCAAGGGGGCTCCGACGGTTCGCGGGCGCACGGTTTCAGGAACTCTTTCACTCCCCTCCCGGGGTGCTTTTCACCTTTCCCTCACGGTACTCGTACGCTATCGGTCAGACAGGTATACTCAGGCTTACCCGACGGTCCGGGCGGATTCACACGGGATTCCACGAGTCCCGCGCTACTCGGGAGACACCATCCATGGTGCACGCGCATACGGCTACGGGGCCATCACCCTCTACGGCCCGGTATCCAACCCGGTTCGCCTCACGCATGCATTTATCACCACAGCCAACGGCGTCGGCCGTTGGACAGGCGTTCCCACGACACCATGCGCGCAACCCCCGACGGGTATCACACGCGCACGGTTTAGCCATCATCCGCTTTCGCTCGCCACTACTCACGGAGTATCCTCTCCTGCAGGTACTGAGATGTTTCACTTCCCTGCGTACCCCCCGCACAAGTGCGGTGCCAGCCCATGACGGCTGGCGGGTTGCCCCATTCGGACACCCTGGGATCAAAGCCATGTCGGCGGCTCCCCCAGGACTATCGCGGCCCCACACGTCCTTCATCGGTACTGTCTGCCAAGGCATCCACCATACGCCCATCACGACAACCACAACACGGCCGCCATGACCAAAGCACTACTGAAAAACCCTAGAACGACATCAGATCACGGGGACGCACCACACACGGCACGCCCCCATACGATTACGAACGAACCCAAGAAAAAACAATTCCTCGGATCCGAATCACAGTACGAACACCAACCCCACCCCAACGGGCGGGCCGATGCTCGCGTCCACTATCCAGTTCTCAAACCACCACCCCACCAGGACACCCACCCCGCACCAACAGGCACCGGGCAACCGACCTGGGGGACACACTGGCAACCACACCCCACACCAGGGGCCGGTGGCGGCCAGGGAACCCAACAGCACGCACCACACCACACAATCCAATACGACTCTTCCACGCCAGCAAGCCAGGGCGGCGACGACAAACCATCGCACTCGGCAAACCCCAGCCACAAAACCGTGCACAAAACCATGCACGCCCATATTCTCCGTAGAAAGGAGGTGATCCAGCCGCACCTTCCGGTACGGCTACCTTGTTACGACTTAGTCCCAATCACGAGTCTCACCTTAGACGGCTCCCCCCACAAGGGTCGGGCCACCGGCTTCGGGTGCTACCCACTTTCATGACTTGACGGGCGGTGTGTACAAGGCCCGGGAACGCATTCACCGCGGCGTTGCTGATCCGCGATTACTAGCGACTCCGCCTTCACGCAGTCGAGTTGCAGACTGCGATCCGAACTGAGACCGGTTTTCAGCGATCCGCCCCACGTCACCGTGTCGCACCGCGTTGTACCGGCCATTGTAGCATGCGTGAAGCCCTGGACGTAAGGGGCATGATGATCTGACGTCATCCCCACCTTCCTCCGAGTTGACCCCGGCGGTCCCACATGAGTTCCCGGCATCACCCGCTGGCAACATGCGGCGAGGGTTGCGCTCGTTGCGGGACTTAACCCAACATCTCACGACACGAGCTGACGACGACCATGCACCACCTGTGAACCGGCCCCGAAGGGAAACCGTGTCTCCACGGCGATCCGGCACATGTCAAGCCCAGGTAAGGTTCTTCGCGTTGCATCGAATTAATCCGCATGCTCCGCCGCTTGTGCGGGCCCCCGTCAATTTCTTTGAGTTTTAGCCTTGCGGCCGTACTCCCCAGGCGGGATGCTTAACGCGTTGGCTCCGACACGGGACCCGTGGAAAGGGCCCCACATCCAGCATCCACCGTTTACGGCGTGGACTACCAGGGTATCTAATCCTGTTCGCTCCCCACGCTTTCGCTCCTCAGCGTCAGTGACGGCCCAGAGACCTGCCTTCGCCATTGGTGTTCTTCCCGATATCTACACATTCCACCGTTACACCGGGAATTCCAGTCTCCCCTACCGCACTCCAGCCCGCCCGTACCCGGCGCAGATCCACCGTTAGGCGATGGACTTTCACACCGGACGCGACGAACCGCCTACGAGCCCTTTACGCCCAATAAATCCGGATAACGCTCGCACCCTACGTATTACCGCGGCTGCTGGCACGTAGTTAGCCGGTGCTTATTCGAACAATCCACTCAACACGGCCGAAACCGTGCCTTGCCCTTGAACAAAAGCGGTTTACAACCCGAAGGCCTCCATCCCGCACGCGGCGTCGCTGCATCAGGCTTGCGCCCATTGTGCAATATTCCCCACTGCTGCCTCCCGTAGGAGTCTGGGCCGTATCTCAGTCCCAATGTGGCCGGTCACCCTCTCAGGCCGGCTACCCGTCAACGCCTTGGTGGGCCATCACCCCGCCAACAAGCTGATAGGACGCGACCCCATCCCATGCCGCAAAAGCATTTCCCACCCCACCATGCGATGGAGCGGAGCATCCGGTATTACCACCCGTTTCCAGGAGCTATTCCGGTGCACAGGGCAGGTTGGTCACGCATTACTCACCCGTTCGCCACTCTCACCCCGACAGCAAGCTGCCAGGGATCCCGTTCGACTTGCATGTGTTAAGCACGCCGCCAGCGTTCATCCTGAGCCAGAATCGAACCCTCCACAAAAAACATTGCAGAAAGCCAAAAACGACTCTCAAATCCATTTCAAAAGAAATCAGACGGACCCCCTAATAAGGAAAGGGAGCCACACAAAAAACCTCCGCCATCCATCAAAACCCGACAGGATTACCCACACGAAACCATGCAGGCGGACAACGGAACTGGCATCATAAAAGACGACCAAGAACCACAACGGCCACGACAGCCGAAGCGACATCAACCTTGGTCAAGTAGTACAGTACACGCTATTGAGTTCTCAAACCACCACCACACACCCACAACCCCGACCCGGGAACCCCGGCAGGCCGTGAGCGGCAGCAAAAGAAAAACCTACACCACAACCCCCACCCACGCAACCCCACCCCACACCACACACCCCCAAACCCCAACAAACACAACACCACCACCGGCGTGTCGAAAACCCAACACCCAAGACCCGAATCACCCATTCACGCGGCTGGGCGAAACACGCTTCCGTCACCATCACAAGCATCGCGCCCGGCACAACTTACAACACCTTCCACTTCCGACTTCACCATATTCGCCCCTGATTCTCGCCCGACCTCGAGAACGCGCGACTACGCTGAGCCGCAGTGCATAATCTGCGATTCATAGAACGGGAGGGAATTCGAATGATTATGAACAATGGCTTCGTCCCCGTGGCGACCGCATCGCCGAATACACGCGTCGCCGATCCGATGGCCAATGCCGAACTGTGTTGCGATGCCATAGTCCGCGCCGCGAACGCAGGAGCCAAGGTGGTTGCATTGCCGGAGGTGGTGCTCACCAGCTACATCGCCGATGACATGCTGTGCCACGACATCGTGCTCGGTGCCGCCGAGGAGACGCTTGCACATCTCGTCGCCGAGACCGCGAAGCTGGACGTCGTATTCTCGGTGGGCCTGCCGCTATGCGTGAACGGCAAGATCTACAACACGCTTGCCATTTGCCATGCCGGCGAGATCATGGGCGTGGTTCCCAAGACCTACATTCCCACCTATGGCGTTGATTTCGAAGGCCGTTGGTTCAGTTCAGGGCCGGCCGACGTCACCTATATCACCGTCGCCGGCCAGGAGCATGTGCCGTTTGGCTCGCATCAGGTGTTCCGCTGCTGCCAGATGCCGCAGCTATGCCTGGGATATGAGATTTGCGAGGACATCTGGGCCTGATCCCCCGTCGATCCATCTCGCTCTTGCCGGCGCGATGATTATCTGCAACGGTCCTGCATCGAACGCGTCACTCGAAAAGGATCTGTACCGCCGTTCGCTGATCAGCGGGCAGAGTGCACGCTTGCTGTGCTGCTATGCCTACTGCAGTTCGGGGCAAGGCGATTCCACCGGCGACGTGACCGTGGGAGGCCAGGAGATCATCGCCGAGAACGGCAGTATTCTCGCGCAATCCGAGCCATTCGGAGATGGGTTCGCCGTTGCCGACGTGGACGTCGAAAGCCTGTGGGGCGCACGTCGTGGCATGTCGTCGTTCCACGTGGAACCAACCCCGCAATACGCCGATTACCACGAGACCATGTTCGACATGACCATTCCCGATCATCCGCTCATGCGGCCGGTCTCCAAGCAGCCGTTCATTCCGGCGGATGAGAAGATGCGCGCAGACTGCTGCTCGCTGGCCGTGACGATGCAGGCGCATGGTCTCGCCGCCCGCGTGGGCGCGCAGAATGCCGATCATCTCGTCATCGATACCACGAACTCGAGTGTGACGAACACAGCGCTGGCGGTGCTCGCCGTCGCACGATTCTACGATCTGGAACGCCCCGCCGTGCCCGACATGTACGTGGCGATCTCCCAGGATGCGCAAAACGGGCAATCTGCAAACGTGAAACTCATCGAACAGCTGGCGGACGCACTCGGCCTGCCCCTCGCCACACTCGCCTCCGCCCGCGCCGAGCAACAGAACGCCGCACAGAGCAGCCCGGAGCACCCGGTGCTCGATATTCAGGAGCTGATCGGCGACACCAGCTGGCTTATCGTGAATCCGAGCGACATGACCCAGCTGGCACTCGGTCTGACGCAGTTCCCCTTCGATCTCGGCCGCCAATATGGCATCAATTCGCAGATTGCGCACACCTTCGTGCCGGTGATTCCGCGGCAATATGCGCAGGAGTGCGCAGACGGGAATCTGCAGACGTTGCTCGGCGCGATCTGCGACCCCGACAACGAGTTGCACATACCGGAACATGACACGGTGAGCATGAGCGAAAGCGCGGAGCTCGGGCCTGCGGTTGTGGAGGACTTCTATCTGGATGGCTTCCTGCGCGCCCAATACCGGCCTGCGAAAACGTTTGCGCTGGCCAGGCAGGCATTCGCCGGAGAGTATGGCGAACATGAGCTGCCCGGCTGGATGAAGGCGTTCTACGAGCGCTTCTTCGGCTCGCAGTTCCTCCGCCACAGCTTGCCCGACGGTCCGCGTATCGGCTCGGCGGGACTCGACCTGCGCGACGGTTTCATGATGCCGACGTATGCGCAGAGCACGCTGTGGATGAACGAAGTGGACGCGCTGCTCAACGCGGCGACCAAGTGAGCACGCCACCGCGCGCATAGGCAAATGGGGTTGCAGATATCGCATATCTGCAACCCCATTTGCTTCCCTGATTTCACGGATCGTCATGCCCGCAATTGCGCGGCTAGCCGCTTGACGTCACGACGAAAAGCCGATGTGTAGTCCGCTTCCAACCGCGCCATGCTCAGATTCCCAGCGAATCGAACATCGCGTCGGCGTCCTGGAACCGAGGCGCCCCCTCCTTGGCCATGCGTCGCGCTTCAGCCAACGCTTCCAGCGTTTCCTCGGGAACATTGCTGTAGGACAGATTCAATGGGATGCGGCGCTCACGCACGATCTGCCGGTAAAACGCGCGCGTGACGCTCGACAGGTCGAAACCGAAATCCTCTGCGATATCAGAAGCCTGCTTCTTCGTATCCTCGTCAACCCGGACCGTGACCGATGTCATGTTCATAACCACTCCTTGTCCAACGTAAGACAGTATTAAGCTCAAGTATTACAATAATCAAATCATTTCTGCACGCACTTGCCGCATTCAGATCTTGCCTGAGTCAGGCCACGGTTAAGCCGGGAGTAGATTTCGGATCTGACAAAGTCGTCAGCAAGTCTGCCAAGATGTGCGAGCAGCGGCGCGGTGCAAATGATTAGCAGAAGTAGGATGACCCGGCAAGGTATGAAATGACCCCAGGAGAGGCATGTAGGTTGGGAGAAAATAGTAGGGAGTTGTTGTTCTTCCGGTTTGGAGGGGTGTTCATGGGATGAAGATCGCGCGGTGTGATATGCTCCCCCGGTTCGGCGGTGTCCGTGTCGGGGGTTCTGCGTTGTGCCCGGGATACGGGGAAGGCCCGGGGAACGTGTGTTCCCCGGGCCTTCGGTGAAGTGTGGTTGCGGCGGTGTGCTACTCTCCCATGTCCTCTCGGGCATAGTACCATCGCCGTGCCAGGGCTTAGCTTCCGGGTTCGGAATGGGACCGGGCGTCTCCCCTGGGCCATGGCCGCCGC
>SKDZ01000780.1_pt1 | contig 14176 bp, 6 predicted proteins | sample 4826551 | NCBI WGS metagenome assembly SKDZ01 (sample SAMN11008822, study PRJNA524170) | human gut metagenome | biome: Human fecal sample; material: Feces; isolation source: fecal sample from pouch patient p12, p15 | host: Homo sapiens | place: Israel: Tel-Aviv | collected 2016-02-02 | reverse complement strand
ATACTCTTCACAAAGCTTATAGGTCAGCTCGCCGGGGGTCTTGACCTGAATGCCGTCTGCGAAGGTGGAGACGGCGGAAAGGGTCTGGTATTTGTGCTCATGGAGGGAGCGGTACATGCTGGGTGCGCCCTCGGCCTGCACGCCGTAGACCTTGACGTCGGGCTTCAGGCTCTTGATGGCGAAGGCCACGCCGGAGATGAGTCCGCCGCCGCCCACAGGCACGATGACGGCCTCCACATCGGGCAGCTGGTCGAGCAGTTCGAGCCCGATGGTGCCCTGCCCGGCTATCACATTCTCGTCGTCAAAGGGATGGACAAAGGTGTAACCGCACTCATCGCGCAGCCGGATGGCCTCGGCGTAGGCATCGTCGTAGACACCGGGCACGAGCTTCACCTCTGCTCCCAGGCGCTTCGTGGCTTCCACCTTGCTGATGGGAGCCCCCTCGGGCAGACAAATGAGACTCTTCACGCCCATTGCCGTGGCGGCAAGAGCCACCCCCTGAGCGTGGTTGCCGGCCGAACAGGCTATCACGCCCTTCTGCTTTTCGGCCTCCGAGAGTTGTGAAATCTTGTAGTAGGCACCGCGTATCTTGAACGACCCGGTCTTTTGCAGGCATTCGGGTTTAAGGTACACGTCAACATCGTCGTTGATTTTGCCTGCATGGATAAGCTCCGTCTTGCGCAAAACCTTGCCCAACACGTAGCGTGCTTTATAAAAATTGTCTAATTGCAACATGCTATCCGTCGTGTTACTGATGTTGCAAAAGTACAAATAAAAAACGAGCCCATGGTTTATTTGCCCAAGAATTTCGTCTCTAGAAACTTCGTGACAGTCTCCCGACAGGCCACAGGCCAAGTGCTGTTTTTCCTTTCATACAGCCGCTCCACCTTATAGCCTTGCTGACAGCTCGGTGGAAGTCATCGGATGAAAAGGACTTGAGCAGATAATCCGCAGCCCCTTCCTCCCGGACGACTACCGCCTACCACATCGCACTGCCACCGGTAAATGCGTTAGACATCTTTATCATACGAATACAAAATTAACATTTGCAGCCATAACAGTCAAAAACATTCAACCAACGGCACGATATTTTCAACCAACCGGACCTGTCGTCACTCCTCTACCGGCTCCCAGCGCAGCACGGCCCCGTTTCTCCTTCCGGGGTCGGCCCCCTTGAAGTCGAGCGAATAGGGACTGCCGGTGGTGGGACTCTTACCTATATAAAGATGTGTACGGACGGACAAGAGCATAAACTCACGGTCGAGGAAATCCTGATACATGAACACCTCGGCCTTGTCGGCATCGGTCGTCATGCGCACATCGCCGGGAAGTCCCCAACCGGCCGACATCACGTAGCGGCCGTCGGCACACTGCAAGACCACCTTGCCCTGTCCCTTGTCCACCAACCGGAAACGGGTGAACAAGCCTTGGTTGTCGGCTCCGGTGTCGTAGAGCACGCCATGCTTCGTTGCCTCCATGGGTTTGTCCGTGGCCAGATTGACAATACGAATAGTCTTTCCGTAGGGGATGTTGCGGCTACGGTCGGCCTTCGGTTCGTCCACACGGAAGTTGTCAAACTCGGCATATCCGCCCTTCCTGCCCTTGTGGTTGAACGCAAAAAGTCCCATGCGGCTGCCCTGAAAGGTAACCAGTTGATAGCTGAGCGTCATCTCCCGGCCAAGGTCGGTGAAGGTCTTGCCGTCGAGCGAATAGGCATAGCGGCCGCGGTCGTTGTCGAAATCGCCGTTGAAGCGCAGCCAAATCCGGTCACCCTTCAACTGCACGGGCATGTCGAGTGTGTCGTTGTCCACCTGTTGGAAGCATCTGAGCATGAGCCGTTTCCCGTCTTTCACGACACCCGCCCACGAACAAGGCACATTGATGTTGCCCAGTCCGGCTACATCACCGTCTTTCAAACGGCCCACGCGCAATTCCACCGTGGTCGTCGACTCGGGGCCTATGACACGCTGCGTGAGCGTGTTGCGGGCCCACATCAGTTGCGTGGCGGGTAGGGCGTGGAGCCGCAACCGCCCTCCCGTGAGCTGCCATTCGCTGTCGTCGGGGTTATGGTTCCACTGCCAGATGCGCCCCAACCGCGGCCCGTTGAAATCTTCGTTGCGCTCGTATGGGGCGCGCAGGGGCTGTCCCTGCACGGGCTTCGTCCACGTGCGGGGTGCCCGTCCGAGGTTGCCCTCCAGCCCTATCATCGGCCACCCGTCTTTCCACGTCACGGGCATGAGATCCACCGTGCGACCGATGGAGTGGAAATCCTGCATGAGCAGGGCCCACCACTGTCCGTCAGGCGTGGAGACGATGCCCCCCTGATGGGCATTGCTGCAGCCGGTGGCATCGGTCAGTGCCGGCTCTATGCGGAAGGGGTGGCCGTCGTTGACGATGCGCCCCTGCCAGCGGGTCATGGGCGCAGGATGATAACCATAGGTTTCGTCGGCTGTTATCGTGATGGTCTCGTAAGGCCCCCAAATGCTTCGCGAGCGACTGCAAAGCGTCCGGCCGTTAGGGGCGTAGTCGGTGGAAATCAGATAGTACCACCCATCGATCTTATACACATGATGGCCCTCGCCCACCCCTGTGCCCTCGGGAATGATGGTGCGCTCAGTTTCGTATATCGGTTCGGAGAGGTCGTCTTTCAACTGCACGCACTTCACCTCACCATAACCATGGATCGCATAGATTTTGTCATCGTCGTCGAAGAGCACGCCGAGGTCGTAGATGCGGCCTTTCATGTTGATGTGCTTCCAAGGGCCGCGCGCATCGTCGGCCACATACACCTGAAGTCCCTTGCCGTTGATGTTGCTGAACACATAAAACTTGCCTTTGCGCCAACGTATGCAGGGTGCCCAAATACCCTGTCCGTAGACTTCCTTGCCGTCGCGGAGGGAGAAAGCGGGGTCGGGAAAGTCGAAACGATCGAAGCAATAGCTCCACTGCTCCCAGTTCACAAGGTCTTTGGAGTGGAGTATATTCACGCCCGGCACGGTGTGCATCGTGGTTCCGGCCAGATAATAGTCGTCGCCTACGCGCAGGATGTCGGGGTCAGAGAATTCATCGTAGAAAAGCGGATTGGTGAAGGTGCCGTTGCCGTTATCGGCTGTCCACGACCGTTGTGGGGACAAAGACTGTGCTTTCGCATGGACTGGAGAAGCCACAAGCAACAACGTGGCAATCAAAAGTTTACAGGTGTTCTTGTTCATTGTTTTGTTGATATTAGGTTTGCTGCACTCGCAGCATTAAATGGCGAGATTACGATATGTCGGCAAAGATAGTGTAAATTCTACACACTACCAAATAAAAGATGGGGAAAGACAAGGAAAATCAGGCGTGTCTACCTTCTCTAAGACAGACGAGGGGACAGTCGGTGCTTGGCGGGGGAGAAATCCGGACGACAACTGTCAAACTATTTATTCGTTTTCGGCCTCTCATATTTCGATATTTGCAACCAACAACCTGCTCGGCGCAAATAAGCAATTTTGAAGATGTTTTCAATATGCTGATAATCAGCTGTTTGAATTTTACTGACACATATTAATGGCCAAAAACGAGCCTGAAAGGGCCAGAACGGGCTTGAAAAAGGGCCACAGTTGCGCTGCAACTGTGGCCCTTTCGCCATGCAAGTGTGGCTCTTTCGCAAGTTCGGGAAGCCGGAATGAGAGAAGAAGAGGATTTTTCCGATAGTTTAAGGCCGGCCTCCCACCCTGGTTGGAGAATTTCTGCGGATGCGTTTTTGTTAATATTATTCGCCATCATCCGACAACCAGCAAAGACTGTTTTTAGGGATATGTGAGTATTTACTTCTCCCCTTTTTACCATTACCGCGTGAGACTGAACTTCACACTGAGCCCGAAGTCTTGTGTGGTGGTGGGATAGCTGCTGGAGGAGAGAAGCGGCGTGTTGGTCTGACGGTCGTAGTAGAAGCTCATCGTGAGTAAGCGCGAGAGCGTGTAGTCGGCCATGAAACTCAGTTTGAAGGCCGTGTTACCGCTGCTGGCAGCACTGGTGAGCGAGGCAATGTCGCGGGTGATGGCCGCTTGTCGGCGATAGCTCAGGTCGAGACGCATGTTGAGATTGTGGTTGGAGGTGCCCGAAGCGTTGCGTGAGTTGTTCTGCGCCCCGTTACGGTTGTCGGCATTTCGCGACTTGGCATTGCTCTTGGCCCGTCGCGGACGGGGGCCCCAGCCCAGCAGATTGGCCAGACTGAAGTCGTTGATGCGATAGCCCATGCCCACTACCCAGTCGTTGCTGAAGGCCTCATTGACCTGTATGCTCGTCATGCTCAGACTGAGCACGCGTGTCTGCCGATACTCCAACTTGGCCGTGAGATTGTTCTCAAACGTCATGTCCACACCGAGCAAGGGAGAGAAAGCCTCGTTGACACTCACCTGAGAGATGTTGTACATGCTGCTCGGAATGGGCGTTCCCTCCGTATTGTTCACGAAGCCGAGTCCGTTCATCACTTCTTGGAAAGTGCTGTAACTGTTGTAGGAGCCCACGGCATAGATGCTCCTGTAGGCATGGTTGATGTTGAAGCTCTTGAACACATCGCGAAACCACGGGAGTTTTCCGAGTCCGCTGTAGCGCAGCGACCAGTTGGGCAGCAGGCGCGTCAGCGCAGGGAAGATGCTCAGGCCGTTGCCACCGCTGCTCGTGTAGGCAGAAAGGAATGCCGGAATCATCACGTCGCCCGAGTAGGTATTCACTCCACCATTGGCGGCATCGAACTCCTGACCGGCGTAGGCCGTGCCTTGCGGATAGCGCAAACCTCGGTATTGGTCTTCCACCCGGTCTCGGAAAGAGGGCAACGAAGCTACAAACTCCTCAAAGTTCTTACTGCGATAGCCGTTGCCGGCATTGCCAATACTCTCGAAAGCCCCCTTGAGTGAGATAGTGGTCATGGTGAAAGTGCCGCTCTGCGTGGTGGGCACTCCCTCGTACATATATTGTATGCTTTTGGCACGGCTCTCGGTGCGGCTGGCGTTGAGGTCTATCTTAAGATTTTTGATGGGTTCGAGCGTCATGCGCAGTTGCAGGTCTACGGTCTTGTTGGTCGTAGCCGGTGTGGCAACAGAGTCGTTGAGGAGCAGCCAGTTGTGCTCCCGCGCCTTACCGATGTAGTCATCGCCCGTCAGTCCGAAAGCAAAGTCGAGGCCCGGTGAAAGCACAGAACCCTTTCTCTGGCCGAACACGTTGCCCACTTCGGGCAGGAATCCGGGCAGCGACATGGCATATTGGTTGCGATAGGCGACACTCACGTTGCGCACCATCATCAGTACCCGGGCTACCGACTGGGCCGTCTTGTACCATGTCTTGTTCTCGAGCGGCTCCTTCGGCGTGACAGTGAGTTTCACATGCGTGGCCGAATCCACCTTGGAGCGGATACGGATGCGGTTGCGGTCGAGCTTGCGGTAGTTCAACTGGTAAGTCTTACCGTCTTGCGTCTTGGCCGAAAGGATGAACCGGCGGGTGTTCTTGCCGTGGCTGATGATAAATGTTGTGTCGGGCATGAGGGTGATTTCCCGCTCATAACTGCGCTGGTTTTTGGGCAGTTCCTTCTTCTGTTCGGCAGCTTTCCGGTCTTGGGCCATCGGTCTGCCGTCGGCCCCCGTGCCGCCGTCCTTAGCTTTCATCGCCTGTTCGCGCAGTTCCTCCTCCCGCCTTTTGCGTTCCTCGGCCCGTTTGCGTTCGCGCTCCTGCTTCTCGCGTTGCAGTTGCGAGCGGCTCTTCTCTCGGTTGAAACGGTCGTTGGCCACCTTGAGGAAGGGAATGTGATTGTAGAGCTTCTCCATGTTGAACGTGCCGTTGATGCTCAACTCGCGGTTGTTCATGATGGTGTTGCCCAACGAGGTGCCATTGTCCAGCGAAGTGCCCCGGTTCCAGTTGTAGGTGGCATTGTAGTTGGCATCGGCGTTCATCCAGTCGAAAATGGGGATGAGATTGAGCGGCGACTGGTAGGAAAGCGTGAAAGTCTGGTTGTAGGTGAGCGGTCGGCCCATGTGCCTGATGCTCTGCGTCACCGAATCTTTCCAAGCCGAATAGCGGTCGGGGTAAAGGTCTTTATTCACCGGCGTATAGGGTTCTTCTATCTCGGCATTGGTAGCACTTTGAAAACTTGTATGCAGGTTGCGAGTGAAATCCCATCGCAAGGCAAACTGCCGGTTCCACAAGAAACTCTGATCCCATGTCAGAGGAAGTCCTGCGCTTTCTATCGCCTCCATGTCACGCTCCTGCAATTCGTGGTAGTGGCGGGTCATCTCGGTGTTGAACGACAGGTTTTGAGGCAGCCAGTTGAGACCGAAACGCTTGAGTATGTCGAGCCACTTCGACTTGTTCTTGATGCCCTTGAAAGGCTCCCAAGGTTTGTAGACGGGTGTCCAGTTGTAGTCAAGTGCCCCCCGCCAGTTGTCTTCTTTCTCGTAGACGGTGGTCTGTCCGGTAGTGTACTCGTGTGAATGACTGTAAGAGAAGGAGAAATTGGCGGGGTCGTAGGGCATGGGGTGACGCTTGGTGGCGATGCCCACGCGAGCGTTGGACACGGCGAAATTGGTGATCGTGTGTTTGGTCACGGCTATGCTCTCGATAGAGTCGCGTTCCTGTCGCGACGATGCGGCGTCGAGCGCATCCTTCAGTTCCAAGTCGGTGTCGAGCGGATTGTATTTGGGCGAAATCTTGTCTTTCGTCACACTGTAGTACAGGGGGATGGTCACCTTGGCCTTGTCGGGGAAGAACTTGCCCATCTCGAAACTGGACGTGACGGAATAGCTGCCTGAGTTGTCGGTCGTGCGCTCGCTCACGCTCTGTTCCAATCCGCCGAATCCTTCGGTGACATAGCGTCCCAAGACATTCACAGTGCCGAAGTCAGAGAGCTGCACATTGAGGTTTCCGTTGGCCGCCCAGCCACCGTTGTTGTTGAATTCGAGCAGACGCAGCTCGTTCACCCACACCTCGCCGCTCTTGGCCTCACTGCTGTTGTTGCGTATTCCGATGACCATCGTCTTCACCTCGCCCAGTGTCGGGTTGCCCATGATGGTCACCTTGTTGGCCGGTTTGTCAGCATCGTAGGTGCTGTAAGCATAGTTGTAGGAGGCTTGCCCCAGCCCTTTGGCTCGGTTGCGGGCCTTCTTCAACGAGGTGAAAACGGTCAGTGGGACATTGAGCATATTCTCTTCGGGCCACACCAATTCTCTCTCCGCACGACTGTACTTGTCGTATTTTCTGGGGGCGGTGAGCTTCAATGGCACCTCGTATTCGTAGTAGTTGCTCTTGTAGTCGCTGCCCAAACGGATGAACACACTCAACTGGTTGTCCTGCAAGTCGGTCGTGTTTGGCTCCATGGCGTTGGCATGCACGAACATTTGCAGACGCTTGTAGCGGCGCAAGTCGAGCGTGGTGTTCTTGTAAGCAGCCTTGGCCTCGCCCGTTGCCAGATTCTTCACCACCATGTTCAGAGCCTGTTCGTTAGCCTCTGTGAGCTGGGGTTGGGTCGGATCTTGCTCGCGGCTGATACCCGGAGGCAGCACATAGTTGACCGGTGTCTTGTCGCTGTTTTCCTCTATATTCACCGCACTCATTTCCAGTGTTCCCGCACCTTGGGTGCCCCCAATGTTCTGCTGGTATTGCCGCCATTCCCCTCTCACAAGGTCGAGGTTGGCAAAGCGCATCACGATGGGCTTTTTGAAACCCGTGAGGAACATGCGCATGAAGCGGATGGAGGTGAAGTCGCTGATGCCGCCCACGCGCTTCTCGTATTCAGAGAGGGGTATGCGGAACTGATACCAAGTGGCATGACCGGGCGTTCCGTTGCGCAGGGTGCGGTTCACTTCACGCTTGTCCACGATGTAGTTGTGCCCCACCACGAGGTCTTCGGGGCGTATGCTAATCTTATACTGGTAGTATTTTTCGTATTCGTTGAGCGTGTAGTCCTGGTTGATGTCTTCCACATCAGGCGTCGTCTTATACGATGTATCGTAGCCCTCAGTGCGCGATTCTGTGTCCGGAGAGTTGCCCTGAGGGTTGTTGATGTACTTGTAGCGTTGCAGGATGGGAGCCTGTATGCGATCCCAGTCGGTGCCGCGGTAGTAGTGGTAGTTGTCGTTGGCGGGGTCGGCAAAGATGCTGTCGTAAACGGCTTGGTTTACTTTGCCTTGTATCTGCGAAAGGAAATTCTGGTAGGGGGCAAAGGTTCGCTCCTGCTCGTCGGTGAGTCCGTTGAATCCAACGTCCTGCAAGGCCCGGCTTCCCTTGGTGGTAGCGAAGGCATAGGTGACTGTCGACGAATTGGGAATGCGCCCCCACTGCGTGGTGGTCCAGTTCTCCGAACCGTCTACGGGCATCCCACTCTCATAGAACTTCTTGCCGTCGCGCAAGATGTCTTCGCTCACTTCGCCCAGATTGATGTAAAAGTCACCGCCATATTGGTTGGCATCGGCCTTGCTGTTGGAGTAGATAAAAGGGTCGAGCATCCAAAACTCGATATACTCGATGTTGGCTGCTTCAAAGTCGTTAGTGTCCAGTTTGCGCATCATGCCTCCCCAGTGCCGGGCCGGATTGCGCAAGGTGCCGTCGGCGTTGAGGTCGGGATTGAAGTTGTAGGGGCCCCGCTCGTCAGGGTAGTAAGCCAAGTCGAGCACTTGCAGGGTGCTGGTTGCCCCGGTGTAGTTGCTTTGGTTGCGTGTGGGATAGAGGTCGTGTACATACCATTCCCTCACATAGTAGTTGCTCAGCTGGTCCAAGTCGCTCTTGATGTGGCCCGGGGTGAGTGAACTGCTGCGACGGGTGAACAGCGGATCGACATTATACCAGGCCAGCCGACTGCGGTTGAAGCCGCTCGTGAGCCCGGTCTTGTCGCTGTATTCGGCAAAAGTGAAAGGCACACCCGAAATGATCCACGAAGTGGGTGACGACACATCGATGGTGTTTTTGGTGCCCTCAAAGTCATCAATGTAGGAAGCCTTGTCCTGCGTCCCGGCAGCCTGACCGGCCAGCAGTTGTGCAAACTCGCCCGTGAATGATATTTGCGAGGGCTGTGTGAGATGGAGGAAAGGAATCTTGTCGAGCACATTGGTGAGCCATTGACTCTCCTTTTTCCAGTTGATATTCACGCCCCAAAGGGTGTTGTTGAGCGGTTCCGCCCCCATTGCCACCTTGGTGGTGAGTGCCTGTTCGGAGAGGTGCTGTACCGTTCCGCTCAACTGTAGGTTTTTGGAGAAGTCGTATGCCCAGTTGAGACCGAACATCGTCTTACGCATCTGCCCATAGTCGGTGTTCGATTCGAGCGACACGTTGACCGCCGTCCCGGCATCAATGATGCTTTGGTTGAGAATTGTCACCTCGCCGGCCGAATAGTCTACGCTGTAGTCGGAGCCTTCCGTGAGCGTCATGCCGCCCGCCGTAACGCGCACCGAACCTTGTGGCACGTTGTAGGCACCCAGCGAGATGACATTGGCCGAGGTGCCTTTGAACTGTCCCATGAGCATATACTTGTCCTTTTCGGCCATCTGCTTGGCTACGGTCTTGGTGGAATCATAGAGTTCGGTGAACGCATACTTCCGCGCATTGGCCTCCGGCACACCCTTACTCCGCAGGAAGTCGTACATGTAGCGACCGAAGGGTTCGGCTTCGGGAAAGAATACACGGCCATTACTCACGGTGTATCCCTCCACGAAATCGAAGTAGCCGTTGGGGTGGGCCTTGTTGTTATTGTCAAGCCGGTCGGCTCCCAAGTCTTTGATAATGGACTGGTTTTTCACCTGTGGCTCGGGAATGTAGGTGAGATAGACGCCCGTGGTGTCGCTCTGATATTTCACATCGAGGCGGAATTTGGTCTTCTCCACCGTCGAAGCAAGGTAATACACGTTTTTCATCATGAGCCTCCAGTTGCCTTGCCGGGGATTGCTGCTCGTGTTCTTGAGCGACTTCACGATGAGTGTCTGGTCGGCATTGGTATTGTCACCGGCAAACTCGCCCACTTGGTAGGAGCGTCCGCCGTAGGTGTATTCGTAGGCTATGGCCAGCACCTGGTCGGTCTGGAGGGTGGAACGGAGCGACACGTAGCCCAACGCCGTGTTGACGGTGTACTCGGAAGGTTCAAGTTTGCGTGCGCTTTCAAGTTTTTCAAAGTCGGTCCCGCCCACAAGTCCTATCCCTTCGAGCGTGGTTGAAACCTGATCGATGTCTCGCACCCCTGCCCCCAAGCCGCTCACAGTAGCATATTCCGAGTTGGCGGCATTCGCCGGCACGGGGGTTGCCCCGCCGCCCCACATCGGATTGCTCACGTCACGGTTTTCCCCGAGGTCGGTCAAGGCGACGATGCTGCGCGTGTTGCTCGTGATTCCGGTCTTGTTGGTCACCCAAATCTCCACCCGGTTGATGGTGATGCCGGTGGTGATGTTGGGCAGTGTCTTCATCGCCCCGTCGTAGATGGAGCGGAAGTGCTGCGAGAGGAAGAAGTGACGGTTTTCCTCATAGTCGGCCGCATCAATCTCAAAAGGCGTGAGCTGCACTCCTCCCTTCGACGAGACACTCTTCGACGAGCTCTTTTTCTGCGAAGCCACCATCTGTAGTTTGAGACGACCGAACTGCATGTCGGTGCGGAGGCCAAAGAGCGAGGAAGCCCCATTGACGAGTGACGAGTTGGAAGGAAACGACACATTGCCCGCTTCCACGAGCTTGATGATTTCGTCTTCCTTTCCTTCATATTTCAGTTTGAGATTTTGTGCGTCGAAATCAAAAGTGGCATCGGTGTTGTAATTGAGGTTCATGTTCACCTTGTCGCCCACCTTTCCGTTCACGTTGAGATTGAATTTCTCATCGAAATCAACGGTTGTCGTCTTACGGCTGCGCACGGGAAGCGACGGGTTGTCAATGTTCTTCAGTGTGGCTCCAAACTTCAGTTCGGCTGTTCCCTGCGTGCGTACACGCACACCGCCGGGGCCGAATATCTTCTCAGCCGGCCCGAGATCGAAGTGCATGTCGGTGAAGTCAAACTTCTCCTTGCCTTTTTTTTCAAAAATAGATGAGTTTTGTTCGCGGAAGTAGGCATTCCACTCGTTGCGTCCGCTCCACGCCCGATACTCTTCCTGTGTCATCATGATAGGGGCCGACACCCACGTGTCGCCTATCTTGTTACCAATGATGTAGCGGTTGGTGGTGTCGTTGTATTCCACCGTCTGCTTCATGTTGTCGGGCCGTTGCAGGTCAAGGGCATTCCGATGCAAGTCGCCGAAGGTGACGGGAGTGGTGCGCTGTATTTTCCAGCGCGTGTTGAGCAGCGAGTCGGGGATGGTGTCTTCGTCTACAAGGATGGGCTGCACGGCTGGCGATGGTTTCCGGTCGTCGGGTGTCTGCCGGGCAGATGCGGGCGGCGACAGCCTGCGCTGCGCATTGCCGAGCGACAGCCCGCGCCTGCCTCTGTTGTCCTGAAGATAAGGCACGGCAAGCGTATAGCCGGCGGCCGAAGCCAGCAGCAATCCCATCAAGAGCGTATGCAGCGAGTCTTTTATCTTCATCTTGCCTATTCCGAATAGCAGCTCTTTGTCGCTATTTGATTCTCTTCAAAGCCTCTTTCACCACCATTTCCACAGCCATGTCGGGCTGTTCCTGCAAGATGGCCACCACCACTTTCTGTGATGGGGCAGGAGAAAAGCCCAGCATGGTGAGCGCACTCACCGCCTCGTCGCGTGTGGCATTGTCCACCGGCATGGAAGGCAGTCCTCCGCTTGCCGGCAGTTCGTCAGCTATACCGAGCGAAATAATTTTGTCTTTCAGGTCAACGATGATGCGCTGGGCCGTTTTCAGTCCTATGCCTTTCACACTTTTGAGCATCTTGTCGTTGCCTGTGGAGATGACTCCACATAGTTCCTTGGCACTCATGGCCGAGAGTATCATGCGTGCCGTGTTGGCACCCACGCCCGACACGGTGATGAGCAGACGGTAGAGTGAGCGTTCCTGCTTGGAGAAAAAGCCATAGAGTGTGAATGCATCGTCGCGCCCGCCGGTGGTGAGGGCCTCGTGCACATAGAGTTTTGTCTCTTTCTTCCCTTGTATGGCGGTATAGGTGTTGAGCGAGATGTTGAGCGCATAGCCCACTCCTGCCGCCTCAATCACAGCCAAGGCAGGCGTCAACTCGGTCAGTTCGCCTTTGATATATTCAATCATTCGTTTTCTGTCGTTTGTATTTATACCTTATTATAACGCGACTTTGGGTGGGATATTGTATCGGCGAGGAGTTAAGGAGTGAAAGGGAGTCCTCCCTCAACATCTAAATCTCTCCCTCCTTCTTTTTGCTACCGAAGTGTGATAAAAAGTATTAAATAGCCATGTTTTTCGTGGAAAAACCGTACATTTGCGGTCAACAGATTGTTACGATTGGAACTATACAAGATAAGCTTATGAAGAAAATTAGAGCAGCCGTAGTCGGTTACGGCAACATCGGACAGTACACGGTCGAGGCTCTTGAAGCCGCCCCCGATTTTGAAATTGCAGGCATCGTGCGCCGCCGGGGCGCACAGGACAAGCCCGCCCGGCTCGCCGCGTATGAAGTGGTAGACGACATTGCCCGGCTGAAAGACGTGGATGTGGCCATTCTTGCCGCCCCCACGCGCAGTTGTCCCGAATATGCAGAGAAGATAACGGCCCTCGGCATCAACACCGTTGACAGCTATGACATCCATACCGGCATCCTCGACTATCGGGCCAAGCAGATGGAAAACAACCGGAAGACCCACACCGTGAGCGTCATTTCGGCCGGATGGGATCCGGGGTCCGACTCCGTGGTGCGTGTGCTCATGGAGAGTCTGGCACCCAAGGGACTCAGCTACACCAACTTCGGTCCCGGTATGTCGATGGGACACAGCGTGTGCGTGCGCAGCAAGGAGGGGGTGAAAAACGCCCTCTCGGTCACTATCCCGTTGGGTGAGGGCATCCATCGCCGCATGGTCTATGTGGAGTTGGAAGACGGTGCCAAACTCGAAGACGTGACAGCTGCCATCAAGGCCGACCCCTACTTTGCCCACGACGAGACTCATGTGTTTGCCGTGGCATCGGTCGATGACGTGCGCGACATGGGCCATGGGGTGCATCTCGTGCGCAAGGGTGTGAGCGGAAAGACGCAGAACCAGCGTTTCGAGTTCAATATGAGCATCAACAATCCCGCCCTCACGGCCCAAGTGCTGGTCAATGTGGCCCGCGCCTCGATGCGCTTGCAACCGGGGTGCTACACCATGCCGGAAATTCCGGTCATCGACCTGTTGCCCGGCACGCGCGAAGAGGTGGTCGCCACACTCGTATAAGCGTTTATGGAAAGCTTTGCAAAGGCTGTAAAAAATACAAAAAAGAATTAAAATAGGGGAAGCGTCGCAGGATGTTTCCCCTATTTTGTCTACATTTGCATCTTGATTTGACAAGTGATTTTCAATTTTAACAGATATAACCAAATGAAAGGTATCAAGTATTTGGCCGCTGCAAGCATGGTGGCCGCAGCCGTGGTTTTCATGAGTGCAAGCGACAGCAGCATCTCTCAAAGTGGCGACACCACCGTGGTCAACACCACGCTTATAGGCAAGAACATTCGCGGATTTAAGGGACAAACTCCCGTGAAGATATTCATCAAGGACAACAAGGTGATGAAAGTGGAGGCTCTTGACAACAAGGAGACTCCGAAATTCTTCAACCGCGCCAAGGCCGTGCTTGCCGAGTTCAGCGGCAAGAGCGTGAGCAAGGCCGGCAATATGAAAGTAGACGGCGTGAGCGGAGCCACCTACTCGTCGAAAGCCCTCATCGAAAACGTGCAGACGGGCTTGAAGTATTATAAAGAGCAAGCTAAGAAATAAAGATTATAAAGCAAGGAAGTAAAGAGGTAAAGGGGTAGAGATGCAAAATCCATACGGCCTTTTACCTCTTCTTTTTTACCTTTTCTCGTGCTATAGTACGAACTATTAAAGATTTCGAAAAAGGCTTACATGCCGTTTTTCCGTGCCCGTTTTCCCGGCCCATCTCATTCCTCTCTTTTGTCCAATCCGCCTCATCAATGTTCTCACTTGGCCCAAACGACATTGCAAAATGGCCACACTTAGAAGTTCATTCGGCCCCTTCCGCAATGTCATTTGGGCCGAATGACAACTCCTCAGTAGGGTGGAAAAGCCCCCTTTAGGGGGTTGGGGGTCTT
>SKDZ01000779.1_pt1 | contig 14180 bp, 16 predicted proteins | sample 4826551 | NCBI WGS metagenome assembly SKDZ01 (sample SAMN11008822, study PRJNA524170) | human gut metagenome | biome: Human fecal sample; material: Feces; isolation source: fecal sample from pouch patient p12, p15 | host: Homo sapiens | place: Israel: Tel-Aviv | collected 2016-02-02 | reverse complement strand
TTTCCAATTAAATCTGCAAATTGTTCCATAGTCATTCCAAAATTAGAACGAATTGATTTAATTCTTTTACCTGTTTCAACAGGATTTGGTTTCATACAATCACCTCTCTTATGGAATTTGGTTTCATTATATATCAAGTAACAAAAAAAGACAAAAAAACAATTGACATTAATAGGAGACGATAGTATATTAATGGTGTAAATTGTTACTTTTTGTTACTTCGCGATATTTTGTAACAAAAAGTAATAATTTGTTAGGTAGAGAAGTTATAGAACAATCAAAAAGGAGAGGTTTTTGTGGAAGCAATAAAATTAATGATCTCAGAAGAGCAGGAGGAAATGTTTCTAAAGCAGTTTTATCAGATTGCTACAAAAGCGATTGAGAAGGCTCAAGAAAATGCGGGTATGACAAGAGAATATCTAAATCAAAAGGAAATGGCAGAATACTTAAATGTGAGCGAAAACTTTTTAAAAAATGCTGTGAGAAATGAGGGATTGCCCGTCGTTGAATTAGGGGCAAGAAAATTTTATTCGAAAAAGGCAGTTAATGAGTTTATGTTTGCTCGAATGAAGAGAGGTGAAAGTTTTGAGAGAAGATGAAATAGCAAATTTAGTATTGAAAAGAATTGAAAAAAATATATAAAAGAGTGCTCCCGATAGTTTGGCGACCACAGGAAGCACTCGACAATAAAGTTCTGAGAAAACTTTATTTATAGCTATTATATCAAAAAGAAGGTGAAAAGGTGTTTTCTTCTGGAAATGTTGTAGTTGACAAACTTAGAGAAATAAATTTTGACGGAAATGTAATTCCACATTCGTGGTACGGTCAATTAAGAAAAAAAACGAAAAAAGGCGTTGAGAAGCCCTATTTGAATGCAATAGTTATCTTAGCAGAAATTACTTACTGGTACAGACCCCAAAAAATTTTTAACGATGAGGGCCAGTTAATTGGATATAAAAAGAAATTTATTGAAGATATTTTGCAAAAATCATATAAGCAATTAAGCAAAAAAACAGGACTATCAGAAAGAGCTATAAAAGATGCAATTGTGTACTTAGAGAAAAAGGGAATTATCAAAAGAGTTTTTAGAAATATTTATTATGAGCAAAGAGCAGTTACATTATCAAATGTTATGTACATTGTTTTAAATGTACATAAATTGATAGAAATTACTTTTCCTGCTTTAGATCGTGAAAAAAAGGAGTATGTGTCGAAAATCCGTCAGAGGGTTATCGAAAAAAAGAGATATGTCTCTTTAAAAAAAGGTAGAGGTATGTACAAATTCGTATATACGTATACAAAGACTACTTCACAGAACACATCAAAGACTACTCCCGTTATGGAAGAAGAGGATATTAATATAAAGAGGATTTACAGTAAGATTAGTGTTCTTTATGAAGCAAATAACGAAGATGGTCGAAAATTATTTCAAGTGTATCACTATTTGAAAAACGCTAATGTAGACATAAAAGATATCAGAAAAATCATTGAATTTTTATATGAAAATACTCAGTATCTTAACGCTCAATGCATTATAACACAACATAAAGCATGCGTTTTTCAAGCAAAAACAGATCAAGGACTATTCGATTACACAAAGTTTTTTCTAAAGGGACTTCAAATTAGATATAAAAATCAGCTTCTAGAAAATATAGAAACTACAGATCAATTCAATAAAGCCTTCGGAATTAAAGAGTTACCTAAAATCCCTATGCATAATTGGTTAGAAGGAGAAAAAACATGATTAAAAATCGTCTAATAGATCAAATATGGTGTCTTGATCAAAACACAGATACTCTCGAACTAATCGAGAGTATCTGCTTCAATACTGTAGTTCTCGATTTAAGATCTGAAAATGACAAATGTGTAACTCACATCATAATTGACAGAAAAACAGCTCAGAAGCTTTCTGAGAGCCTAAAAAAATGGGCTGAGGGAGGTAACAATGAAGGTAATTAAGAGTAAAATTAATTGGTTGTCGATTAGTTTTCTTATTCTAACAGCTATGATTATTTTTACGAGTAACGTTGCAGAAGGCAGTATTTTCAACTGGTTTGATGATACTGAGAGTCAAACTGAGTTTTTAACTAATCCACTTTATCAGAATTATTTGAAAAAATATAACGGAAATTTTTACAGCCAGTTCGGTATGTGGATAGGCTGGTCTGTTATAAAATCAATGTTCGCTGTTGTCGATGGCATTCAAAATATGATTCCCGAGGTTTTAGATTTGTTTAGCTTTGTAGAAAGTACCGGATTGAACAAAGTCTATCAGTCAGTTTTAAATACAATTGTTATTGGATTGATGGTACTCTCACTAATGATTATTGGTTATAAAATGATTACAGGTAAAGGAACGGTTGATCTAAAATCAGTTGGAATGAATGTTGTAATGTCAGTAGCATTGATTCTTTTAATGCCGACTTTGATTCACAGTGGAATAGAGTTTTCTAAAACATTTTATAATGATACGACTACGATTACAAATTCGGACGAAGGCGTGGCGTGGTCGCTGATTGAACAAGGGGTCACTGATTTAGCTTATATCAATAAAACAGATCAGTATTCAATGATTAACAAAACGAATGACCGGAATAATCTAACAAAAGAAAATTTTTGGAAAACGGATCTTACGCAAGTATTGACAGATAATGTAATTGATAAAATGGAAAAAGAGAACCCAACAGCTGATAACCTGCGTTATGAATTAGTTGAAAATTCTGATAATGAATTTGTTGCTACTAAATTTTCAGATAATTTTTTGTCAACCTTTGTTGATGGTATCAAATCAGGATATTATCGCTATCAAGCGAATTTGTGGGGAATTTCATTTGGATTGATTGCTTTAGCAGTAGCGTATGTTTTTAGTGCTTTCATTATAATTACAGCAATACTCGAGTTAGCATTTAAACGTGTACTTGGAGTTTTGGTATTTGCTACTGACTTAGAGACAGGTCAACGATCAAAACAAGTTTTGTCAGATATTTTACAGTGTTATTTGACAGTCGGATTTCAAGGGTTCGGATTGTCTATGTTTGCAATGTTTGTCAATTATCTAAATGCTGGTGAAGGTATCTCAACAAATATCTTTATAAAAACAATTGCTTATATCTGTGCTGTGTTTGTTTTAATCAAAGGCAGTGGAACAGTCATGCGTTACTTTGGTGTGGATATTGGACTCAAAGAAGGCTATGGGCAACTTGCTTCTGCTTTTGGCATGGGTGCAATGCTGTTTCGTAAAGGAACAGGTGGTATGAACCGATCTAAAGGTGGGAAAAATAGTGGTGGAAACGATCAAGCGGAAGGAGAAGAACGAAAACCTGAACGCAACTTTGGTCAATCACTTTCTCAAAAAGCTAATAAAACGGGGAAAACGCTTGGGTATGCTCGTGAACGTGGATTATCAGGCTTAGCTTCGGATGGAGCTACAATGGCTAGTGAAAGAGCAACAAAACCATTTAAGAGTATGCGTGATATGGCTAATGATACCAAGAATAAATTTAAAGAAGGTTTAGATGATGGTACCATGTCCGCTATTAATAAAAATAGCAAACCTATAGTAGCTAAAAACAAAGAAGATGAAACTGGAAAATATGCTGATAGCATGCCAACACGTCTTTCGGATAGAAAAGATGGGGCTAAGATTGAGAATGTCGATAGAATTATGTCTAGTTCTGAACGTATGCGTGAAGCAATGAAAAATAACGCTGAATCAAATAATAATCATGCAAGTGCAATTCAGCAAAAAGTTCAACAAGATATTGAAGAACGTAAAAATGCTATGCACGGTCAAGCTAAGTCTGCTGAAGAATTAATTAATCAGAAGCGACAGGAAGCAAAATACACGCCTGAAGCAATGAATCGTGAGGAAATGTTAAGGAAACGTGTAGAAGGGCGTACAGGCGCTAATATGGACGAAAAAGAAGCGTTAACCAAAGAAAGAATCCAAGAAGCTAAAAATTCAAATACCGGATTAGAAAAATCGGTCAAAGAAAATCTACAAAATTCTACAAATAGTCAAGCTAGGCGCTCAGTAGATGTTCGAGAAAACTTACAGAATACTACAAGTAGTCAAAGTGGAAATCGAACAGTAGATGTTCGAGAAAACTTGCAAAATACTACAAGTAGTCAAAGTGGAAATCGAACAGTAGACGTACGAGAAAATGTACAAAGTAGTGCGCCAAATCAACCAAAAACGGTAGAAGTACGTGAAACAAGAGCTGAAGCAAGTCAGGGAGATAAGACGCAAAAAATAAATATTGTCGAGGAACGAAAAGAAAGACCTAACGAAAAAGTGATTGTAGAACAAGAAGTGAAGGAGAAGAAACGTCAACGATTTACTTATGAAAATAATCCACTGTTTCAGGATATTTCTGATAAACCGAATCCACTTTTCGATAATCTATTTAAAAAATAAAGAGGTGATTTTCTTGCAATTAATTCTACAGATTAGTACACATGATTTCTTAGAACTTGACGAATTATGTGAATCAGTAAAGAAAGCAACAAATGAAAAAATCACGGTCACAAATTATATTGAACTGATGATTCAAGAAGAATTAAAGATGAAAAATGAGCTTATGAATGAACTTAGACACATACAAAAAGGAGCATAAAAAATGGCAAGGAAAAAACAAAAATCAATTGCAGATTTGAAAAAAGAACTCGCCGAGTTGGAGAGAAAGCTTTATCCTGAATTGGGAAAGTTTGTCTATGAAAAAACAGGAATTTCATCAGTAAAAGAGTTTGAAGAAACTTTTGAAATTAATCAAAAAGGTACTCGAGAAAAATGGCAGAAGGCGGTAAATTTCGCGAATAGCGAATTTACCCTAGTGCATGAATTTCTTGCAAGCGATCAATTGATGGAAACGAAGTTCCAACAATTTTTGAGAAGAAAAGGAGAGACAGCGTATCGAATTTTCTATCGAGAAGAGGCGCAAGAAGAAAGTGTTAGGTAGCTGATTTATCGGCTATCTAGTCACGATAAAATGCGGAGCATGAGGGTGCTCGTAGGGAGTTTACTCCCTCGACAAGCGGGGAAGGGTTCCCTTTCCCCTCGCTTGCTTCTTTTGAACTTAAAAATAATATTGGAAAGGAGAAGTGCGCATGGCAATTGATGTCAGTAAACTACCATTAGAAGAAAGGCGAAAGCGATATAAACGTAATGAAGATAGTCGACGACAAAATAGGCCGATAAAGTTTCGAGTAGACGATTATCAGTACCAAGAGCTAGAAAAAACAGCAGACATTTTTGGTTTATCTGTTCCAATGTACGTGAAGAAAATCGCAGTAGACAACGCAGGGAAAAGTCTAAAATATACCGATCGACAATATAAAGAAATTAATTTTCATTTACTAGCAATAGGCAGAAATTTGAATCAATTAGTGAAAACAGCAAATTATTTGCGTGTTCAGTTAAATAAAAAAGATACCGAGATACAAAAAGAAGAACATCAGAGTGTTTACTTATCTTTTACAACTAAGCAAGAGCGATTAAAGCGGCTATATGCTGAAAAAAATGACTTAATGATACAAATAAAATCAATAAGTGATCCATTGAATCGCTTGGAAAAAGAGTTGAATAAGTTATGGGCTCGATTATAAAAATTGCTTCAAAAAGTAGGAGTATTCATAATACAATTTCATATATGTTAAATAAACAAGAAGATTCTGGACTCGTGACAGGAATTGGCGTATCGAATGATTTAAATGCTATTGAGGATTTTAAACGAACCAATGAAATTTTTGGTGATAAAGGGAAAATAAAGCTTTGGCATTTTACACAAAGCTTTGATCCACTAGAAGATATTTCCGCTGAAAAAGCACATGAGTTGGGTGTTAAGTGGGCAGAAAAAATGTTTCCTAACCAGTCAATTTTGGTCGTCACACACACAGACAAGGGGCATGTTCACAATCACTTTGGTATTTCGCCAAACGATCAGCGAACAGGAAAGAAAATGGATATTCGAAAGAATGATATTCGAGTTTTGCAGGCTTGGAATGATAATATACTTATTGATAATGGAATTAGCCCACTTGATATGTATAAGTATAATCATTTAGTTGCAGATCGTGAAAATTGGAAAGAACGTGAATTTAGAACTGAAAATAAGATTTCAAATCGAGAAAAAATAAAACTAGCTGTTTCTAAAGTTGCTCAATATGCGAAAAATTATGATGACTTTCATGCGGAATTGAAGAAAAATCATTCTATTGAGACCTATCGGTTTGCCAAAAACCAGCGTATTGGGTACAAACTCTTAGATTCTGAAGGTGAGTTAATCTTAAAGATTGGCGGAAAGCGTTTAGGGCAAAACTATGATATGAATCATCTTGATGATTTGTTCACAGAAAATAAAAAAGCGGAGCAAAATCAATCTGAAGAGGTACTCACTGAAATTGCTATTCGACATCTTGGTAAATCGTTAAATGGTAGAGCGGATAGTAGAATTAATTGGCAAGAACGGGCGCAACGCTTTGAATTAGATAATGAGAATATACCATTTCTTAGATCATCAAAAGATTATGAAGAATTTTATGACAAATATAAATTTGAAATAGAGGACAGAATAGAAATTTTATTAGATGTTTTTGGTGAGAATAAAGACCAATTCTTTGGATTTGCAGTGGAAGAGGAACCTTTAAAGTATAAGAAGAAATGTGTAGATTTGGTGTATAAAAAAGTTGTTTATGATATCTCAGAGAGTTTATCAACTGATTATAACCAATCTAACATTCATGATACTGAACCCACTTTAGAACGTAATTTTAAGAAGCGTTATATTCAAGAAACAAAACGTGTTCTTTATTTATTTAATCGTGCAATTGATGATGGTACGATTGAAAAAGCTCGGAAAGAGTATGAAAAAACAGCAAGAGAAATTGATTATCAAAAACAACAAAATCAATATGATATGGATTTTTAAGTAAACAGGGAGAGGGAAAAGAATGTCTGATCCGTATATTAAAGTATATTGTTCAAAGGAAACAAAAGAATTGTTTGACAGCTTTTATGAGAAGAATAAAGGAACTCTTGGAACGAAAGCAAATATGTTTCGTGTGATGGTTTCAAATTTGCCAATGTTGGCTAGTCAATCAAATAAAAAAGTTAGTGATCCTGAAAGCATTAAACTTGAACAAACAATTTCAGAACTAGAATCAATTATAATGAAAAAGTTGAATGGTATTGATCAAAAGTTATCGTGTTCTCTAAAAAATAAATACAAAAATGAGGAGGGGAAAGATGTTTAAAGTGTATTTCCCGTTTCAGTGGCTAGTTAAAGGGATTCTTTTAGTGCTACTAGGATTGATTCTTTTTGGAAGCTATATAACAATTAAAGCCAGATATTTTCCAGAAGAAAAGCCGATAAAAATTGTAACAAAAGATTTAAAAATAGGTGAAACTTATCAGGCAGATGGGGTTGAGTTAATTTTTAAAAAGGTTGAATTGACCGAAAAAAGAAATGAATTTGCACAGCATGATCGTGTATTACAAGTGACCTATACAATGAAAAATGATACAGAAAATCCGATACGTCCGCAACAATGGTCGATTGAAAATAAGAATGGTGAAGAACTTTATGAGTATGCTATGATATTGGATAATCCAGAGTATATTGAAAATGGTAAATCAGAAACAATAAATTACTATTATGAATTACCTAGTGAAAGGCAGGAATACCAAATCGTAGTACGTAGAGCGAATGGTTATTTTGTTGGATTACCCTTTAATTTGTAAGTCTTATTTTGTTAGTGGTTTTTAAGTTAATGTCATTTTTGTGATTATTGAAAATGAAAGTGAGGAAATTGGAAGAATGGCTGATGAAAATAAAGTTGTTCCGCTTGAAACACTAGTGATAAATAAGGAAGAGTTTGAGCAACTTTTTCTTGATTTTTTTGTTCAATATGACAGGATTTATGATTTTAGTTCGTCACTAGATTTATTTGAATTAGAAGCAGAAATAATAAAAAACAGTCAAGAGGAAGATGGTAACATTATCATTTCAGTAGAAAAATTCAATGAATTATTCTCAGAAACATTTGAAATAGATACAGATTATTATCAACCACAAGAAGTTTTTCGATCGTTTAGAGATCAGATTATTGGTATTAGTTAAACTATAAAATGAAAGCTTAATAAAGCAAGCGTTGAAAGAATTATTCCTCAACGCTTGCTTTATTTGATGGGCGCTTCATAATAGAGGTATAGAGAAGAGAGGTGTTCATTTTGGATACTATTACTCCAACAAACTTCAAAAAAAATATAGGTAAAGTGTTGCAAGAAGTAGTTCATTCAAATTCTGAAATAGAAATTACTAGGGATTCTAAAAATGGATTGAACGATGGCGTCATTATGATTTCTAAGAGAAAGTGGGAGCTGCTACAAGAAGAACTTTATTTACAACGAACGGGTACATGGGCTTATGTATCTGATTTAATGAAAAACGAGAAGGAAGATGACTTTAAAGTAGTTTAGTATGAAGGTCGATTGATAAAACGATGTGGATTAATGCTAAATAATGAGTAATTTTTCAATAACACAAAAACTGTGTACAGTATTAGAAGTAGAGAAACGCTAGCGTCGAAAAAAAGATATTTTTCGTGAAAAGTAATAGGGGCTAAAAAGAAAGTATACAATTTATTTATGTTTCTAAGCATATAAAAAAGAGCGTTGAAAGGAATATTTCTCCTTCAACGCTTCTTTTTTAGAAGATTTTAATGACCATCTCAGCTTCATTTTCAGGTTTAGGTAATTCATGGAAGCTTGTGTTTATCGTGCTTAATTGATCAACTAACCATGTTTTACTTTTTGACTCGTAGACAAATCTAAAATTAATATCATTGTTCTCGTGTTGAAGAGGTTTCTCCAAATAATCTGGTGAATATTCATAGTCAACGTAACCTGCTAATACAAAAGAAAGCAATCCATTATTTAGTGTCAGATTTAACGGATGGTCGTAAGCTTTTATTTTTTTTAATGTCATATTGTACATATCTTCAGCCATAAAAGTTGAGTTCATGATTTCATCTTGGGTTTCATTAAAAAAGTTATCCGAATAATCGCTTATTTTTGAAAAGTTTTTATTGGCACCAGCCTCAAAAAATTGTTCAACTTTTTCAGTATAAAGTTGTGCTAATGCCCCTTTTTCAATATTAACTTTAATATTTTCATGTCTATCAATTTGTGTGCTGTTCAGTAAGGGAAGATCAGCTTTTAGTTTTATATCGTCTTGATTTCTTTCAATTTCAATTGGCAAAATCTTTTCAGTAGATTCAGTTTCTGATAAAGGAACATCTAGTTTTTTATCATGATAATAAGCTTCAAATCCATCTGGAACCGGAAAAAAATGTATTGGGTAATTCTTTTCTGAGGTTGTTGTACTAGTTTCCGTACTTGTATAGCTTGTGTCAGAAGTGGTACACCCGCTTATAGTTCCGATGAGTAAAGCGCAAGTTAGAATGATTGCAAATTTCTTCAAAAAAATTCCTCCTTAAAATTGAATGTGGACTAATACTAGTCCTATTGTAGCATACCGAATCTTTAAGATTAATAAGAAAAAGGACTAATTTTAGTCCGAAAGGTGTGCTATTCTTGAAAGAGGAAAAAATTATTGATAAAGAAAATGTAATCGGTAGCAATATTAGACGAATCCGATTAGAAAAAGGAATTGGTCAAACCGAGCTGATTAGAGACCTACAGCTTCATAAAATTGCTATAACTAGGGAAACGTTGGTTAAGATTGAAGGTGGCCGCCAACACATTAAATTGGATCAATTGAAAGCCATCAAAGATATTCTACAGGTGTCTTATGAAGATTTGCTTCAATGACTACTTGTAGTCATTGGGAATAGATTATTTATGTTATGTCTATATCTGTTATAAAAAAATATTGATAAAATGGTAGAGAAATTATAGTGAATGTTTTGTAGCTACACAAGTAAATTTGTCGAGGAGTGTTATTTATGGGTGTTTGTATAGAAGAATTAAGAATTAGAAATTATAAGTGTTACGAGAACGTTGATATTAAATTGAATGAATCGAATCTTTTACTAGGAGTTAATAACGTGGGTAAGACTTCTTTGCTAGAAGCTTTAGAACTTTGCTTTCTCCAATATAAAAGAGTTAATGGAGATATTATTTTTGTGAAAAAGGATGAGATACTTTCTAAAGATAAAGTAATAATATTAGATGTATTGATTGGTTCAGATACTGAAGAATTTGATGATAAATGGTTTGACTTATTTGGTGAATTGATTTTTGAAAAAAATAATAATCAATACATAGGTTTGAGGACTACAATAAAATACAATCGATTAAAGGGTGATTATGAAATTGAAAAGAAAGGAATGAATGATTGGCCAGATTCCCAAGAAGTTGAATCATTCGAAAATTTCAGTACCCAAAGAATTACTAAAAATCTGATAGAGGCATTTCCTGTGTTCTATTTAGATGCAAAAAGAGATATTGTATCTGAAATGAGTGATAAATTTTCATATTTTGGAAAATTAGTAAAAGATATTAAGCTTTCGGAAGCTAGTTTAGAAGAAATGGAAAGGCATTTGAATGAAATTAATGACAATATTGTAGAAAATAGTGAAGTGCTGAAGCACTTATCTAATAGTCTAAATGAAATAAGCCAGGTTTTAGATTCCGGAGAGAGCTCTATACAAATAAATCCTGTAAGCCGGAAAATTAAAGACTTGAACCAAGGTATGGAAATTCGATTTACAGATAAAAACTCGGAGTCTTTTTCAATTGCTAACCAAGGAATGGGTACTAGAAGTTGGGCTACGTTTTTAACGTTATCAGCATATATAAAATGGAAAAATTCTGAAATGGAAAATAAAGATATTGCTTTTCACCCTATTTTACTGTTAGAAGAGCCAGAGGCTCATTTGCATCCTCAAGCACAAAGAAAAATTTATAAACAAATGAATAATCTCAAAGGACAAAAGATAATTAGTACACATTCGCCCATAATTGCGTCTCAAGCCAATATTAACGAAATTATTCATGTCTATAAGAAATATGATCATTCAAATACTAATCATATTTTAACTGGTAGTTTGAAGAAAAATGAAATCAGGAAAATTAAGGAGGAAGTATTTAAAACTCGAGGGGATGTGCTGTTTGCTGATATTTTAATACTATGTGAGGGGGAAACTGAAGATCAGGTTCTACCATTATTCTTTAAAGAATATTTTGGTTGTGAACCTTTTGAACTAGGAGTCAATATATTAAGTGTTGGAGGTTATGGAAAATATAAACCATTTCTCAGAGTGGCAAAGGATTTAGATATAGAGTTATTCATTTTGAGTGATGGCGAGAAAAAGGTAGTTCGAGATTTGAAAAAGCATTATGGGAAAATTTATGAAGTAGATACTGATGACAATATTATTGATGAAAGAATCAAATTTTTACCAGAAGAAAATGATTTCGAAAAATACTTAGTGAGCAATGGATATACCGAAGAATTACTGGAAGTTATTGATAAAATAGAAGGTACAAAGAATTACTTGGATAAGTATATACAGAATAACAACGGTAAAAAGAGAAAGAGACAAGCAACGGAACAAGTGTGCCCGGAATGTAAACAAAATATCTTTGATGCTCCTACAAGAAATTATGATGGTGATGAAGGTTTTAAAGAAGCTCTTTTGGAGTATCTGTCAGCACACAAAACAGAATACTCCTCCTTAATAGGAGATGTTATTCTTAAACGCAAGGATAAAACAAAAATACCCCAAATTATTCAAGAATTATTTTACGAGATTTCAAAAATAAAATCTTTATCAATTGAACCACTATTCAAATTATCTAGGGAGGAACAAGCATGAAACTAACTGTAGATCAGCAAAAAATTGTCGATTATATAGATGGTCCTTTACTAGTAACTGCAGGACCGGGTAGTGGAAAGACAAGAGTTTTAACACACAGAATTGCAAACATTTTAAAGTTGAAGAAAGGTAAAGTATTAGCTTTAACCTTTAGCAATAAAGCTGCTGAAGAAATATCAGAGAGAGTAAAAACTCAAATTGATGTAGAAAGCCATGAAAGAGTAAAAGTAGAAACCATCCATAGTTTCTGTTTAGATTTAGTTCTAAATAGAGGTGCTGAGATTGGACTTGATCCTAATTTAGCAGTCATTGAGAATATAAATGATAAGATTGAAATGTTAAGAAGGGCACATCTTAATTCAAAGATGTCGCTTCCAGAAGATAGAGTACTACGCGAAGAATTAAGAAACATTGAAGAGCATAAGAAAAATTTTTTGTACCCAGAATATCTTACTAGCAATGATAATTTTCGTGATATTTTCGAAACATATAATAATTTATTAAAGTCTAATAGAATGATCGATTTTAATGATATTTTATACTACTCTTATAGAATTTTATTAGATATTCCGTCAGTACCGAAAAACTATACTAGGCTGTACAGATATATACTAATTGACGAAGCACAAGATTTAAATAATACACAATATAGGATAATAAGAGCATTAACTGCTAACTTTGAAAATCTGATGATGGTTGGAGATTCAGCACAATCAATATACGGGTTCAATGGATCAGATAGTAGGATCATGACTAAATTATTTGTCAATGATTATAATCCTAAAACGTTTTGTTTAGAAGAAAATTTTAGATCAACATCCAAAATTATAGAAGCGGCTAATAGAATACAGCCAGATTCAAAATCAATGTCCGTTTATCCATTAGAGGGAGAACTTCAAATTTTATCTTTTGAAAATGAAATTGAAGAAGCCAATTGGATCAGGCTTAAAATTCAAAATCTGTTAGAGAATGGCAGTGAATGGGTTGAAAATGAAATAGCTTTGGAAGATATCGCGATTATAGGAAGAAATAGATATTTATTTTCAAAACTTGAAGAAGAATTTGTTGATAATAAAATAGAATTTTCTTTTGGAGGATCAAATTCTAACTCAGAATGTGAAACCGTTGAAATGAAGATATTCGAGCTTGGTTTAAGAATATTAATAAATACACATGATGATTTACATTACAGACAATTAAATAAATATCTTTCACGTGATAATACGGAAATGAATTTTTTAGACGATTTATTGACAAATAGTGAAGTTAACTCTCCCGAGGTAGATAAACTGGTTTTTGGTGCTATAATTAAGGCTTGGAATATATTATCAAGTAATCAAGAAGATTTTATAAAAGCGCTAAATGTAATAAAAAAAGCCATTGATGATGGGGATTTTAGTGAAGAGTTTAAGTTTTTAATTCAAAATGATATAGACTTATGGGAGAAACGTTGGAAAAAGTATGCTAAACAATCTGTAAGAGGAGATAGAAGTTTAGCGTATTTTAGAAATCAAGTATCTCTGGGCAAATTAGACTTCAACAATGGCTCCGGGGTTTCATTCTTAACCGTGCATATGTCTAAAGGTTTAGAATTTGAGGTAGTCTTTATAATCGGAATGGTAGAGGGCACTTTCCCTGATTATAGAGTAAAAACTTCTGAACAAGAAAAAGAGGAACTAAATAATATGTTTGTTGCTTTAACAAGAGCCAAGAGAGAGTGCTACTTAACTTATCCATTAGAGAAAAAAATGCCGTGGGGGAGTAATAAAAGGCAAGTAAGGTCTAGATTTCTAAATAGGATTCAAAATTGATTCTTTATTTAGTAACTTTATGAGTGCTTTGTATGTAATATAAGAAGTTTGTTGTTCGAAGAATTTTCGTCTATACTAATAATTTTGCTATCAAAAGCATGCACTCAACTAAAATACAATTGAAAAACCACTCATTAGAAATTATTATCAATAGAGTGATAAAGTTTATTGATGAATTATAGAGATATGAACTATCCTTTATTTTCGTTAATGAACTTAACTTCATGAGTGAATAAGAATAACTTGAATCCTCAAATAACTTCTCTACCTGCTGTTTTGGATACGATATTGGCTACGTTCTCTATGGTAGTACCTGATAATATATACTGTCAGTCTATGGCAATTTGTTAAATGAAATATCTATATAAAGCCTATTCCTTTCCTTTGATTCCCAAAAGAGTCATTGGAAGGGTCTGTGGGTTAATAACTATTTCATTGCTCGAAACGTTGATATTAAAGCGTTTCGAGCGTTTTTTTATTTGTATTTTAATGGTTGGCTACGTTTTTGGCTACGTTTGGAATTATTCGCCC
>SKDZ01000778.1_pt1 | contig 14194 bp, 10 predicted proteins | sample 4826551 | NCBI WGS metagenome assembly SKDZ01 (sample SAMN11008822, study PRJNA524170) | human gut metagenome | biome: Human fecal sample; material: Feces; isolation source: fecal sample from pouch patient p12, p15 | host: Homo sapiens | place: Israel: Tel-Aviv | collected 2016-02-02 | reverse complement strand
GGGTATAAGTCATTTATGTTCACTCTCCTTGTATGCTTTAGCGGGTATTACAATTTGAGTGTAACATAAATGGCTTTTTTATTTGTCTCGCTTAATTATACAAACGGCGTACTAATATAACATCACTGATTCCTGTTCATGTCTATGCGGATGCAGGCAGAGATATCAGCAGTAATGTCACTTCGTTGACCGTGGACCCAACGAATATTACAGATGGAGGAAACATAAAAGTAAAATTCTCGTTTGACGAAAAAAAACAAAATATCCAACCAGGTGATTATCTTTGGATCAATTGGCCAAGTGAAGGAAATATTCGCGGTGAAGGATTCCAAAAAGAAATCCCATTAATGATTGAAAATAAAAATGTTGGAACTTTAACGGTCAGAAAAGATTCTGCGCAGGTTGTGTTTAATGAAAATATTAAAAACCTAGACTCAGTAGAAGGTTGGGGGCAATTTGAGATACAGGCCAGAAACGTAACCGATACCGGTGAAGAAAATACGGGACCATTCACCGTGACGAGCGGTGATAAAACAGCTACTGTAAATGTGACAAAGCCAGCTTCTGGTTCTTCTTCTAGCGTTTTTTATTATAAAACAGGAGACATGCTACCTGAAGATACTAAGCACATTCGATGGTTTTTGAATATTAACAATAACGGCACTTATGTTGAACAACCAGTTAAAATCAGTGATGAAATCCAAAGTGGACAAAGATTAGATCCAAGTACGTTTGAAATTAATCAAATACACTTAGGTGAACAGAAGGTTTATAGAGGAGAAGAGGGAATCCAACAATTTTTACAAGATTTCCCCAGCGCTACATTTAATTTTTCAGTAACTGATAATTACATTGAAATAACTATACCAAAAAACTTTGTCAATCTTAGGAAAATAATGGTGAGTTATAAGACGATCATAGAAAACCCAGAACAAATAAATTTTGAGAATCATTCGGAAGCTTGGTTTAAAGAATTTAATAAACCTGCTGTTGATGGAGAAAGTTTCAATCATACAGTTAAAAATATTTCAGCTTCTGGTGGAGTCAACGGTACAGTTAGAGGCGAATTGAAGATTTTCAAATATATCAATGACACAGAGATTGGTATCCCAAATGTGACTTTCGAATTAAGACGAGCAGATGAACAGCCTATTCAAGGACAGTCTAGTATCCTGTTGACTTCGAATGAACAGGGAGAAGCTAGTATCAAAGGCCTGCAAGTAGGAGACTATGTTGTAAAAGAAAAAGAAGCACCCAATTGGATTGATTTTGATCCACTAAGTTCAAATGAACTCAAATTCTCCATAAACGAAAATGATACAGAGGGAGTCAGTTTACCTATTTATAACAAGAAAAAGGTTACGAACATCACAGCAACTAAAATTTGGAACGGTGGAACCACTCCAAGACCGAGTATTTATTTTAAATTATTCAGAGCAAGTACAAACAATTGGGAACCAGTTCCTGATGCAGAAACAAAACGATTAGACAATGGAATAACTTCAGTGACTTGGGAAGATATCCAACAGTATGATGATAGTGGAAACGAATATACGTTTAAAGTGCAAGAAGTAGATCAAAACGGAAATGATTATGTCCCTTCAGGTTATCAAAAAATTGAAAACGGGCTAGTCGTTACAAATGAGAATAAAGAAGTCATTTCAGTCTCAGGACAAAAAACATGGGAAGACAATGAGAACCAAGACGGCAAACGACCGACGACGATCACAGTAAATCTATTAGCCGACGGTCAACCGATCCAACACAAAGAAGTAAGTGAAAAAGATGATTGGCGCTATCGTTTCACAAATCTGCCAAAATACAGAGACGGGCAAGAAATCATCTATACTGTAACGGAAGACAACGTGCCCGAATACAGTACGACGATTGACGGGTATAACATCAAAAACAGTTATACACCGGAAAAAACAAATATATCTATACCAGGTAGCCATATAACACCGTGGAAAAATTTTCCAGAGAAGACAGAGAGAGAGAAAATTAGAAATCTATTCTCTCAAAAATTGCAAATATTTGCTCATACAGGAGAATCCAGCGAACAAAGAAGCAATTATATTAGTAAGAGAGCTGTACCTAAACAGATAACAAATAAATCAAAAAGCATTCTTCCTAAAACAAGTAGTAAAAAATCTAGTTTTGCTGTAATCATTGGTTTATTGATAGTAACTATCTGTGCTGGGATATTCTTACAAAAATATAAAAAAGTTTAGTTAGAATATAATATTTTTTGTTAAATATGACTGAAATCAAAAGAATAAAATTCCGATTTATAATCGAAAAAAGAAGCATTTTTATATATGCTTCTTTTTTCGTAGAATCAATAAATATGGATTTGGCTAACTATGGAAGAATACTCGTATTAGTTTTCAGCGTTCATACTAGTTGTTACATTGTTTGATTGGCCAAAAGAATTTCTGATATATTTTGTGCTAAATAAAGAAAAAGACGCTTGAATTGGGAAATAAGAAAACTACTCTATCATTACAAATTTTCATAAACTGGCAGATGTTCTAAGTAAACAAGTATCTTTTCAAAGTCGGAAAAATCCATGATCAACGTAGTGGTATTGATATTTGGATGAAAGCCTACGGTATCTTGACGATCAATAGCAGCATCGATCACGACTTGGATTTTTTTCTCTTTGTCGTGCATCAATGCTAATGGAGTCACTGTACCTGCTGGAACGCCTAGGAGGTCAGGAAGCTGTTCTTCAGAAACAAAAGATAAGCGCTTTTCTTTTAATTGTTCAGCTAGTTCTTTTAAATCGGCATGCTTTTCATCAGGCAAGATGACAAGATAGATTTGTTTTCCTTTTCTTGATTTCAATAATAGATTTTTTACTTGCGGACCAGGTAGGGAAAAAAGGACATTTTTGACTGACGTAATCGCAGGATGATCGACTTTTTGAAAAGAGATATCCAGTTTTTTTAGTAGTTCATAAGCTTCTTGTTCGGTTGCACGACTCATCACGCATCACCCTCCTTTTTTTATTAGTGTATCATAAAAAAGAGTTGACAAATGAAAAATAATCATGTAAATTACACGTAAAGTTAAAACAAATGACATCGAAAAGAAGAGTAGCCGTTAGGTGTTTTTAGAGAGTCTCTGGTTGGTGGAAAGAGGCAGCAGTTAACCGTGAAACACATCTTGGAGTCGATTTTCTGAAGCGTATAGTAGGAAAATCCGGGGAGCCCGTTACAGCTGCGGTCGTTGCTAGATGACCAGATAAGGCTGGCTTTTCCGTGAGGAGCCGGTAAAAAAAGGTGGAACCACGTGATTAACGTCCTTTGATCTTCGGATCAAAGGACTTTTTGTTTTCATCTGAACGGCAACGACTGTGTGAGGCTTTTTCTGCAAGGAAAAAATAAACAGAGGTGGAACCACGTATAATACGTCCTCTTGGCATTTGCCAAGAGGATTTTTTTATTTTAAAGGAGGAAAAGAAGATGGAGTATTTGATTGAAGTTATGCCGCAATTATTAGTAGGAGCACTCACAACATTGAAATTATTTTTATTTACCTTGATTGGCTCATTACCATTAGGGATTGTTTTAGCATTAGGATTGTCTTTGCATTTTAAGCCGCTACGCTACTTGCTTCAAACATATGTATGGGTTATGCGGGGAACACCGCTGTTGTTGCAACTGATTTTTATTTTTTATGGGTTGCCGACGATTGGGATCGTTTTTGATCGTTTCGAAGCAGCACTCATTGCCTTTATCTTAAACTATGCAGCTTATTTTGCAGAGATCTTTCGTGGAGGGATACAATCGATTCCTCAAGGTCAATATGAAGCAGCGCAAGTTTTGCAATTAAGTCCCTTTCAAACGGTGACGAAAATCGTCATCCCACAAGTGACAAAGATTGTTTTACCTTCTGTAGGGAATGAAGTTATCAACTTGGTCAAAGATTCTTCCTTGATCTATATATTAGGTTTAGGTGACGTAATGCGTGCTGGGAAAATCGCGATGGAACGCGACGCGACTTTACTGCCTTTGCTAGGCGTGGCAATCATCTATCTTACATTGACTGGTATTCTAACAATCGTAATGAAACAAGTTGAAGGAAAATTAAATTATTACCGCTAACTGATAGGAGGAAGAAATATGATTGAATTGAAGAAAGTGAACAAAGCATTTGGTGAAAAAAAAATAATCAAAGATTTGAATCTAATCATTCCAGATGGGAAAACATTAGCTATCGTAGGTCCTTCCGGTGGCGGTAAAACCACGCTTTTACGTATCTTGGCTGGCTTAGAAAGTTCTGACAGCGGAGAATTTTATTTAGACGGTGTACCGTTCAACCCATTCGAGCTTAAAATGAAAGAACAAGTTGTAGGAGTCGTATTCCAAGACTTCCAGCTATTTCCACATCTGAATATTTTTGAAAACATTACCTTAGCACCAAAAATGGTATTGAAACAGACAAAAGAAGAATACACCAAAAAAGCAGAAGAATTAGCGGCTTCATTAGGGATTAGTGATTTATTGAATATCTATCCTTATCAGCTTTCTGGCGGACAAAAACAGCGGGTAGCGATTGCCAGAGCATTGGCTATGAATCCACGGGTATTGGCTTATGATGAACCAACAAGTGCTTTAGATCCTGAATTACGCCAGCAAGTCGAGCGTTTGATCCTATCATTGAAAGAAGATGGGGTAACCCAAATTATTGTCACCCATGATTTAGTATTTGCAGAAAATGTCGGTGATCAATTACTAAAAGTTTCCCCAATTCATTAAGAAAGGAGAAGATAGAGATGAAAAAAACCAGTTTTCTATTCGCTTTGATCGCAGGTCTTCTTCTTTTTGCAGGCTGTTCGAACAAAAAAACTTCAGCAGATAATTGGGCGACTATCAACGAAGAGAAAAAAATCGTTATAGGTTTAGACGATACATTTGTTCCTATGGGATTTAGAGATAAAGACGGGAAGCTCACAGGATTTGATATTGATTTAGCCAAAGCAGTCTTTGAACAATATGGGATTACGGTAGACTTTCAGCCCATTGACTGGTCAATGAAGGAATTTGAACTGAACAATGGAACGATCGATTTGATATGGAACGGCTATTCCAAAACGCCGGCAAGAGAAAAGAAAGTGCAATTTACAAAACCTTATATGGAAAACGATCAAGTGCTGATCACACCTAAAGAATCAGGAATCACAAACTTTGGACAAATGAATAATAAGAGATTAGGTGCGCAAAATGGGTCATCTGGTTATGATGTATTTACGAAACAACCAGAAGTATTAAAAGAGATAGTCAAAAACCAAGATGCTGTTTTGTATGATAGTTTTAATGAAGCATTGATCGATCTGAAAAGCAGACGGGTCGATGGTCTGCTGATGGATAAAGTATACGCAGACTATTATTTGAAACAAAGAAACGAACTAGAAGACTTCAACATAACAAAAGGTTCTTATGAGAGTGAGGATTTTGCAGTTGGTGCACGCAAGTCAGATAGTACATTAGTGAAAAAAATCAATGAAGCCCTAGATCAACTAGAGAAAACAGGTGAATTCCAAAAAATATCCGATAAATGGTTTGGCGAAGATGTTACGCCGAGAAATTAACAAATAGGGGACTGTGACAAAAGACGTGTCACAGTCCCTTTTTCCGAATAAACAGTGTTCTCCTGCCAACTCCTTGTGACTCGGAGCTGAATGGCAGGCTCACAACCTCTTGGTAAACGGTGTTCAAAAGCCAGTTTTTCGGTATTAAGCCAAATTTATGCAAAAATGTAGAAAGCCATTTTCACAAAATTTTTCTTACTACTCGAAACTAAGCGACTTTTTCACAACCTCCTTTACATATTTTTATTTTGTTGTGGAAGGGGTTTCGTGTTATTCTAAAAGAGGAACGATTGAAGGTTATAGGAAAGGAAGAGATGAATGGAACACAAAGAACTTACCTCATTTCCAAAAGATTTTCTGTGGGGCTCTGCTTCTGCAGCGTATCAAGTAGAAGGAGCTTGGCAAGAAGATGGGAAAGGAGAATCAGTCTGGGATCGATTTGTACGGATACCTGGAAAGACATTTAAAGGAACGAACGGTGATTTGGCAGTAGACCACTATCATCGTTATAAAGAAGATATTGCTTTAATGAAAGAACAAGGTCTGAAAGCTTACCGCTTCTCTGTAGCTTGGACACGGATTTTTCCTAATGGACGAGGAGAAGTCAATCAAGCTGGGCTCGCTTTTTATGAGAGATTGATCGACGAATTGATTGAAAACGATATTGAACCTATGTTGACTTTATATCATTGGGATCTTCCACAAGCATTGCAAGATGAATATAATGGTTGGGAATCACGTCAGATCATTGAAGATTTCACTCATTATGCAGAAACATTATTTGAGGCATTCCGCGGGAAAGTCCATTACTGGATTAGTTTGAATGAACAAAATATCTTCACTTCATTAGGTTATTTGTTAGCAGCACATCCGCCAGGTGTGACAGACCCGAAACGAATGTATGAAGTTAACCATATTGCTAATTTAGCAAATGCATCTGTCATCAATAAATTTCACGAGTTAGAAATGCCTGGAAAAATCGGACCAAGCTTTGCGTATACGCCAAATTATCCAATTGACAGTAATCCTGAAAATGTTCTGGCTGCTGAAAATGCAGAAGACCTGATGGCCAATTATTGGATGGATGTCTATATGTGGGGAAAATATCCGATTGCTGCCATGAGGTTCTTAGAAGAAAAAGGATGGGCACCAATGATTGAAGCTGGCGACGCAGAATTGCTAGAATCTGCTAAACCAGATTTTCTTGGGATCAATTACTATCAAACGGCGACGAATGCATTCAATCCATTAAACGGAGTTGGTGCTGGAAAAATGAATACGACAGGAAAAAAAGGTTCATCAGAAGAAACTGGAGTTCCTGGAATGTATAAAAAAGTTGAGAATCCATTTGTCGAACGAACAAATTGGGACTGGGAGATTGACCCAGAAGGATTAAGGATCGGACTGCGTCGTATCACAAGCCGTTACCGCATGCCGGTACTGATTACGGAAAATGGCTTAGGAGAGTATGACAAGTTGACAGAAGATAAACAAATCCATGACGACTATCGAATCAATTACTTACAAAGCCACGTCAAAGCCATCAAAGAAGCAATTTCGGATGGAGCAGAAGTCCTAGGCTATTGCACCTGGTCTTATACAGATTTGCTTAGCTGGCTGAACGGTTATCAAAAGCGATATGGATTTGTATATGTTGATCAAGACGAAACACAAGAAGGATCTTTGGAACGATATAAGAAAGACAGTTATTACTGGTACCAAAAACTGATTGAAGAAAATGGAGAGAACCTTTAGTTCACATACTTAAAACAAGAAGGTACGGCTGGATATGGCCGTGCCTTTTCTTGATAAAATCATTTAGAAATTAAGAAAAACTGTAAAATAAGCTGAAAAATGAAAGAAAGCGTCAGTTCTTTCAAACAAAACTTTAGTTCCCTTACTTTTTTTTGTATAATGAAACTTGATGAAATGAGGGATAATAAATGGCACAAAAGAAACGGCCTACTAAAAAAAGGAAAAAGACGAAAAAAACGAAAAAGCAAGAACAGCAGCAGGAACAAATGCTGACGATTGGTGTTGGGTTTGCCTTGATTTTATTTGCTGTCTTCGGCTTTTTAAAATTAGGTTTTTTAGGAATATTGATTGCAAACGGCTTTCGGATCATTGCAGGAAATACTTACCAAATCCTCTGTCTTTTATTAGCCGTATTAGGATTTTGGATTGTCATTAAGAATACAGAGTTTTCAATTGGTAAAAACCGACGCTGGTTTGGCGGCATACTCTTTTATTTCGGTATCTTATTATTGTTACATGCCCATTTATTTGGCAAACTCCATACTGGGGAACCAAATATCATGGGGACGACATGGGATTTGTTAGCCAGTGATATAAAACAAAGTCAAGTAGACAATAACGTTGGTGGTGGGATGATTGGAGCAATCCTTTATCATTTTACTTACTTCTTGATTGCACAGCCTGGAAGTTATTTAGCAGCAGTGCTATTACTGGCAGGAGGAGCATTCCTGTTCAGTAATCTGGAAGGCTATCAGCTGTTAAATGGTATCCAATCAATTGGAGAACGAGTACAGGAATTATTGGAAGGTGATCCTGCCAAGCAAGCTCGAAAGCAAGCGGCAAAGGAAGAGAGAATGAAACAGCGCGCAGAAGCGAAAGAAGCAAGGCGCTTAGCTGCAAAAGAAGCTGCAGAAAAAGAAGCTGCAGAATATGAGAAGAAAAAAGCGGTGAGCCAGCAAAGGGAAAATACTGCTGATGAATGGCAGGAACCAGAAAATACAGAGCCGGAGCAGCTAAGTTTTGTTCCAATCGACAGTTTTCAAGAAAATATCCATCCTGCGAATCTAGAGAAACCAGTACCAGATACACCAAAACAGACCAATACAGCAGAAGGTTTTTCAGATGAGTTGCCAGAGGATGACGGTACCTCATTAGAATTTGAGATTGAAGCAGAACAGGAAAATCAAGACTATGAATTACCGACAGTTGATTTGCTTGATTCTATACCAACTGTGGATCAAAGTGATGAGTATAAAAAAATTGAAAAAAATATCGGCGTATTAGAACAAACTTTCCAAAGTTTCGGTGTCGATGCCAAGGTCGTCAAAGCCAGCTTAGGACCATCCGTCACAAAATTCGAAGTCCAGCCGGCTGTAGGGGTAAAAGTAAGTAAAATTGTGAACTTAACAGATGATATCGCGCTTGCTTTAGCGGCGAAAGATGTCCGGATGGAAGCACCGATTCCAGGTAAATCACTGATTGGTATTGAAGTACCAAATGGAAAGATCAGTATGGTTTCCTTTAGAGAAATCATCGAAGCACAACCAAACCACCCAGATAAATTACTAGAAGTACCTTTAGGACGTGATGTTTCTGGACGGGTACAAACGGCTGATCTTTCGAAGATGCCTCACTTACTCGTGGCTGGTTCGACTGGTAGTGGGAAGTCAGTAGCAATTAATGGGATTATCACAAGTATATTAATGCGTGCTAAGCCCCATGAAGTAAAACTGATGATGATCGATCCGAAAATGGTTGAATTGAATATGTACAACGGCATACCTCATCTGTTGACGCCGGTCGTGACGAACCCTAGAAAAGCAGCGCAAGCCTTACAAAAAGTAGTACAAGAAATGGAAGAACGATATGAAAAATTCGCGGCAACCGGAGTAAGAAATATTTCTGGTTACAATGAATTTGTTCAACAGAAAAACTTGGAAAACGGAACGAAACATCCAACCTTACCATTCATCGTAGTGATCGTAGATGAATTAGCTGATTTGATGATGGTAGCCAGCAATGAAGTTGAAGATGCGATTATTCGTTTAGCGCAAATGGCTCGGGCAGCGGGGATTCATATGATCCTAGCTACTCAACGTCCAAGTGTGGATGTTATCACAGGAATCATCAAAGCAAATGTACCTTCCAGAATGGCATTTGCGGTATCAAGCGGTACAGATTCTCGGACGATCATTGATTCTAATGGGGCAGAAAAGCTCTTAGGGCGAGGAGATATGCTATTCTTGCCAATGGGTGAGAATAAACCGATCCGTGTGCAAGGAGCATTCATTTCTGACCACGAAGTAGAACGGGTCGTTCAATTTGTTACAGATCAGCAAGAAGCTCATTATGAAGAGAAAATGATGCCGACAGATGAAGTTGAAACGACAGGTGCTCCAGAACAGCCACAAGATGAGCTGTTTGAAGAAGCAAAAGCACTTGTCGTTGAAATGCAAACGGCAAGTATTTCCCTTCTCCAAAGAAGATTTCGGATCGGTTACAACCGAGCAGCACGTTTAGTAGATGAACTGGAAGCTCATGGAGTTGTTGGCCCGTCAGAAGGAAGCAAGCCTCGGAAAGTATTCATTGAGCAGGAAGAAACATCAGAAACGTTGCCGGACGATAATGACATGTAAAACTTGTGTGATGAAGGGTTGAAAAACGAATAACCAATAAAAAGACAAGGCATGATGATACCAAAAGAAAAAATGGTTTTTTTCCATCTTTTCTAATACGGTATGATGTCTTGTCTTTTTAGTTTTTGTGAGATTAAAGTTCTATTCGATTTATTTGTGAAGTATTGCATTAAGGAAATGAATCATGTATAGTATGTAGCGAAACTTTGAGAAAAAGAGGGAAAATACTTTGGAAAAACAGTCCATTTATGGCTTGACGAATGAAGAATTAATCAATTGGTTTATAGAAAACGGCGAGAAAAAATTCCGAGCTGCCCAAGTTTGGGAATGGTTGTATCAAAAACGTGTAAGTAATTTCACAGAAATGACGAATCTATCGAAACAATTGATCGAAAAATTATCGGAGCATTTTATCATCAATCCTCTAAAACAGATGGTCGTCCAAGAAGCTTCGGATGGTACAGTAAAATATTTGTTTGAACTCCCTGATAAAAACATGATTGAGACTGTACTGATGAGACAAGAATATGGCTTGTCAGTTTGTGTGACGACACAAGTAGGATGTAATATCGGCTGTACGTTTTGTGCAAGCGGGCTGCTCAAAAAGAACCGTGATCTGACTGCTGGAGAAATTGTTGCACAGATCATGATGGTCCAACATTATTTTGATGAGCGCAATCTTGGCGAACGCGTTTCACATGTCGTTGTAATGGGGATCGGTGAGCCATTTGATAATTACGACAATGTAATGGACTTTTTGCATATCATCAATGATGCCAAAGGATTGGCAATTGGTGCTCGGCACATTACAGTTTCCACTAGTGGATTAGCACACAAAATCAAGGAATTCGCTAATAACGGCTTGCAAGTCAATCTGGCTATTTCCTTGCACGCGCCGAATAATGAGGTGCGAACATCGATCATGCGGATCAACCGAAGTTTCCCAATTGAGAAATTGATGGAAGCTGTGGATGAGTATTTAGAGAAAACAAACCGTCGAATCACGTTTGAATATATCATGTTGAATCAAGTAAATGATAGACCAGAGCATGCGCAACAATTAGCAGATCTATTAAAAGATAAGAAAAAATTAGCATATGTCAACTTGATTCCATATAATCCAGTCAGTGAACATGATCAATATTCTCGCAGTCCAAAAGCTGATGTATTGAGATTTTATGATGTATTGAAGAAAAACGGCGTAAACTGTGTGATACGTAAAGAACATGGTACAGATATTGATGCAGCTTGCGGACAATTGCGAAGCAAGCAAATGAAAAAAACAGTTGCCAAATAATCGTATCCTACTCGTTTTTTCAATTACCATAAAAGGAGCAGTTTTCTTAATTAAGGAACTGTTCAACTTAAATAAGAGAAAAGATTCTATAGCGAAAGCTATAAAGCTTTTTTTGACAAGAAAAACCCTCATCAAGCAAAGAAATGTCCTCAATTTGATGACAGCCTGCTTGATGGGGGTTTTAGCAATTATTTAACTGATTTTCTTATATCCTTGCTGGCTTTCTTGTGTAGCATGATAAGTTTCTACGTCAAGAATGGCCTGTTTAAATTTTTCTCGGGTGATTTCATAAGGCACATGTTTAATATCATTTGTTGCCATGGCTTTATCTAAGATTGCTTCTAAATCGGTCGTGACATTGAGATTCATGTCGGTTAACGATACTGGAAGTTGGTTCTTTTTCATAAACACATAGATTTTATCAAACAAATCGAACTGCTGATCCATCATCAATAAGGTCAGTACACCATAACTGACAGATGCTCCGTGAAGGTATCCCTCCATTTTTTCTAGAACAGTCGTACCGTAATAGAATGAGTGTGCCATAGCAGAATTATAGTTATTGTTAACTAAAACAGAAACCAATCCGGTAGTAACAATGATATCCGAAACGACTTGTTCAATTGCATATGAGGGACGATCGTCGGCACTATCTTTCAATGCTTGCGTACCATAAGTCAAGAGACGATCAATGCACATTTTTCCGATTTGGATTCCTAATCTATCCGTGTAGCCTAGATCATCGCCACGAGCAGAAAAAGTAGATTCGACTTCTTTGGATAAAGCATCGCCAATACCTGCCCATAAGTATTTATCAGGTGCTTCGGCAATAATTGCTGTATCAATGAAGGTGTGTACAGGTGGTTTTGAAGGAAAGAAGAGTCCGTCCATTACGCCTTCTTCGTTATAGATGACACATACCGCAGTGACGGGCGAACAGTTCGAACCAATAGTGGGAAAGGTGAAGACTGGTTTAGCTAGTTTTTCACCAATGACTTTTACAGTATCGCAAGCACGGCCACCACCGACTGCAAACAGGACGTCTGCTTTTTGGACACTTTCATGCTGGATCAACTGTTCAATATTTCCATAAGTTGAATTACCCCCGTACCAGAGACTGGCGACAACCTCTATTTCCTGTGTCAAAGCTACTTTTATTTTGTTTTCTGCCTTTGAAAGTGCAGTCTTCCCTCCAATCAGCACTACTTTTGTCCCATATTCTTTGACGATTCCATTTGCTTTTTCATACGCATCTGTTCCAATGGTATAATTTGGTAAGAAAACACTTTGACTCATATTCATTTCCTTCTTTCTTCGTTGAAACGGGTTAAAATTTTAAAGAGTGATCGATCTGACTGCGGCTGTAGATGGAGTAGAGGTGAACCTAAGACAGGATAAGTGATGAATAAGGTGGCATGAACACCTTGAAATCATCAATAAGTATCCTAAAAACGAACAAGTACAAAAACATTGAAAACGACAATAATGAATTTTTGTTCCTCTTAGTATTTCTACCGATTCCCTTTGCTTTTTTGTAATTATCTAAAAATTCTAAAAATTAAGATTATTATATGAAAACAGGTTTTATTTGTCAATTCATAATTGGTTTTTTTTAAAGCAAAAGATAATCTATATCATGATGAACAAACAGAGTTTTTTCCTCCAATTGATGGCTTTCCTGATCTTTCCTATTTTGAATAAAGTGTTTCTGTATAATTTTTTTATTTTATAAGTAAGATAAATAATGAAAGAATAGAGATACTGATTGGTAGCTAAAGATTTTTGAGCGAGAACATTTCGTTTTTTCAAAAGGACTGTTAGAATAAGCAAGAACAAGGGGGAAGACGTACGATAATCAGTGAATTTGACCGTAATAATCCAGTATTGAAAGATCAGCTTTCTGATTTACTGAGACTGACTTGGCCGGAAGAATATGGAGACAGCTCGGCAGAAGAAGTAGAAGAAATGATGAATCCAGAACGAATCGCGGTAGCAGCGGTAGACCAAGATGAGTTAGTAGGATTTATTGGTGCAATCCCTCAATACGGTATCACAGGTTGGGAATTGCATCCATTAGTTGTAGAAAGCTCCCGACGAAAGAACCAAATAGGTACTCGATTAGTCAATTACTTAGAAAAAGAAGTAGCTTCCAGAGGAGGAATCACGATTTATTTAGGTACGGATGATTTAGACCATGGAACAACGTTAAGTCAAACGGACCTGTATGAGCATACATTTGATAAAGTGGCTTCCATCCAGAACCTTCGTGAACATCCGTATGAATTCTATGAAAAATTAGGTTATAAAATCGTAGGTGTCTTACCAAATGCAAATGGCTGGGACAAACCGGATATTTGGATGGCAAAAACGATTATTCCTCGACCAAATTCTCAATAATAAAAAGAGGTTGTGACAGAAGTAATCAGCTTCAAGAAATAAGAAGGAATTTACGAAAATTACTTCTTGAATTTTTGTGAAATTCCAACTTATTTCCGAAGAAGCTACTTTTGGAACACCGTGTACCAGAGGTTGTGAAAAAGCTGTCCTGCATCAAGTAATAAGAACAGCCAAACAAAAATAGCTCCTCATATTTTTCGTTTGGTTGGGCTTATTACCGCAGATGCAAGCTTTTGAACACCGTTTAGTGGAGAGGTTGTGAAATCAGCGTCCTGACCTGAGTATTAGAGAAACAAACGGAAAAATAGTTCTTCATATTTTGCCGTTTTTTGAGCTAATACCGAGAGTCAGCTGATTGAACACCGTTTAAGAAAGAGGTTGTGAAAAAGTCGCTTAGTTTCGAGTAGTAAGAAAAATTTTGTGAAAATGGCTTTCTACATTTTTGCATAAATTTGGCTTAATACCGAGAAACTGGCTTTTGAACACCGTTTACCAAGAGGTTGTGAGCCTGCC
>SKDZ01000774.1_pt1 | contig 14261 bp, 18 predicted proteins | sample 4826551 | NCBI WGS metagenome assembly SKDZ01 (sample SAMN11008822, study PRJNA524170) | human gut metagenome | biome: Human fecal sample; material: Feces; isolation source: fecal sample from pouch patient p12, p15 | host: Homo sapiens | place: Israel: Tel-Aviv | collected 2016-02-02 | reverse complement strand
AAAAAGAGGCTTTAAAATGGAATGAATTGCTTCCAGAAGAACAAAGATATGAAGTTAAAAAGCATACAGAAATAATTGAGGTTATAGCATAATGACAAATCAAGAATTGTATGAAAGAATTAATAGCATGCTAAAAGAGCAAGGTGTCGGAATAAGTCAGCTTGAATCAAAAGTTAAAGCTGAAACAGGTAAATATCCTAACTTAAAAATGACTAAATCACGTTTGAGCTTACCGAATACAGTAGCATTCCCTTATCTTACTATGTTTTTCAATGATGATGAAATGCACGAACTTACCCTTAAAAAGATTGATAGCGTAGGAGATAACGGAGAAGCGTTTGACTTACTAGATGAGATATTGTCTAGTTTAGAACCAAGTAAAGAGTATCTATATAAGCAACGATTGAAACGTAAAATGCAAAGGGAGGTAGTAAGATAATATTACATAAGTATACAAGTAAGATTAATAGTTCAAAATATCCACGGTCAACAGCTAGAAAGATTGCTAACGACTTGAACAAAAAATACCCTTTTAATAATTATCTAGTCAGCTTTGAGTTAGGTTCTAAACGGCATATTATTGAAAAATTTGAAATTAGAGGAATGAATAGATGAAGCGTTACTACGTAGAAGAAAATGATGAAGGCAAAGAGATTAAGCGAAAACTTACAACTTTTGCTAATGATGATTTAACACAGCTTTCAGATGATGAACTAGAAACATTATATTATGAATCATCAGCTCAATTTTTAGCTAAAGCAATGCACTTTATGAAGATTGAGAACGAACTATTTTCAAGAAAAAATGTAACTGTAAGTGATGAAATTCTAATAAATACCGGCAATAATATTATTGAAGCAATTAATCAGGTAAGCAATTAAACCATAGAAAAGAGCACGGCATGAAAAAAGAAGAAGCAAAAGACGCACAATTGTTTATATTAAGATTAATCGGAGACCATTTAGAACAAATGGCTGTACATGAATTGAAAATTAATTATGCTAATTCTAAAACTTCAATAGACTTATGGAACTATTATAAATCATGGAATGAAGAACTAGAACAATTATATAAACAAAATAGTTTTTATATCAGAAATGGCGAATATGATAAAGTTGAAACGCCAGAACGACAAGAACCGCCAAAATTTTAAGAAAAGATTTAATAGAAAAGAGCATGGCATGAAATATGAGATTTGGTATAGCGCAATGGACGGAGATTATTATAAAACAAGCGACACGCTAGAAGAAGCAAATAATGATTTTTCGTTTGTCTTAACAATGTATAGGCTCGTCCCTTTATTTGAAATGCGTTTAATTGAAATTGATTCACAGGGCGAATATAAAGTTATTAAGTCATTTAAAAATATGAAAGCAAATAATAAAGACATAGTTATGGCGAAAGCATATTATAATTCACGTACACGTAAAGGAGAATAATTATCTTCATTTTAACAGACGATACAATTAGAAGTATTGTACTAATTCAGCAAGCTCATAAAAGGGTAAATAACAACTTTAATGATATTGTGGCACAATTATATCAACAAGAGTTTAAAACGCAAGAGAAAGCAAAATATGAGCATATAAGGCAAGCTAAGGAGAAAGTACTTGAAGAACAACGAATTAGTGAAGAAAATAAACGAAGAGTTGAAGCTGAAAAACAAGCCGAATCTGACAGAATCGCAAGAGAACATGATAAGGCAACTGAACAACTTGACACCGAAAGGACGCAAGAAGTTAGCGATGAAAATGAAAATGAGGGAGGTGTACCAAACACAGCAACTAGTGACACTATTGGAAGTGATTGGCCTAGTGTAAGTCCAGAAATAGCTGCGAATTATATGGCAAGCAAGACAGGAGTAAGTTCTGGTAAATGGCTTGATGTTATTTATAAGGAGTCGAGTGGAAACCCTTATGCTGAAAATGAGTTATCATGCTGGGGACTATTACAGATAATGCAAAGCGTGCATGGTCAGGTATCTAACTTAAGTCCACAAGATTATTTAGACAAAGCAGTAAGTATATATCAAGGTTCAGGCGGTACAGCTTGGGTGACTTGGTAAAAAATAAAAACAAAATAAATTAATTAAAAATAGAAAGTAGGTATATCCTCTTTAAAATATGCTCAATTACAAAAGAAAAACAGCTATAAAGCTGTCTTTTTTTATTTTATGGTTTAGTTGCGTTTGGCCCAAATTCAGCGTCTAGTTCCACTTGTAACATGGTATCTTTAGGCAAATTAAGTTTACCCCATTTGTTTTGATAGTTTTCTAACATGCGTGTAGATCGTACATAGCGTACTGATACTCCATTTGAAACATAGTAGCGTTTTGTGTCGGTGCAATAAATAAGATACATTTCGGTTTCCTTTTCGTTTTGTTTGCTTTCAGTTTTCCCTGTAAGGCGTTTGTTTAGTTCTGCAATAAAATATGAGCGACAACTTTCTAAAGTGCCACCATGGACTTCTACTGACCGTCTAGGGCAACTTGTGCTTGAAAGTTCTTGATGTAGTTTAACGGTATTACGATCAGGAGTTAAGCCCCACTGTTTCATGTACTTAGCTACGTCGTCTAGTACCGCTTGTTCGTTCTTCAAGAACTGATTTAAATCGCCCTCTGATTGGCATACTTCCCAACTAGCATAGTTAGCATTACCGTATGAGTTAGCGCAATGCCATGCCTTGTTAGAGAAGTCAGAAGCCTGCAATCGTCCGTCAGAAGCAATGTAGACATGAGCAAAGCCGTTTGTTGGGTCATGAGTGGGTAGCCAGCCATTATAAAAGCTAGTGTTAGCACCATTTGAGCCTGCGTCATTGTGAATTACAACCCCAGTAGGATTATGCCCACGACCGCCAGCGTTAGTTATATTCATTCTTTTTTACCCTCCGTTTGTTCTTCTTCCGCCTCAGGAACACTTACACCATTCTTTTTCATAAGTTTAACCAAACCGTCAAACATAGGGCTAATTTTTGCGATTAAGTAAATAAATTGTCCTACGAAGTACAACAAAGCTACATTAATCACTGTTTTAGCGATATCAGAAGTTGAAGGTGTTTGTGTAAAGTAAAACACTGCATATAAAACCCACAGGGAAAATATTACCGTCAAATCAATTACAAGTCTACGTTTGAAAGGTGGGTCCATTGCTTCTCTATCTTTAACCCGTGTAGCGAACAAAATCGCCAAAATTAAGATAGTTATTAAAATCATTCTAGTTACCATTATATTTTGCTTTCTATTTGTTTACAATAAAGGCGCTGATAAAGCGAAAGATATTGTTTTTCCGTTCATTGAAGTGTTATTTGGATTACCTACTGCAATACCACTTGGAGACATGCTGATTAAAGATAACGACAGCTTTCCAGGAGAATAAAATGTACCAGCAGAATCAAATTGAGGTAAGTTTTTTCCAAAAGCAGGTGGGAAAGTACCAACCGGAACAATGAAATTCGGCGCGACATTTGGCACAGGAATGCTATTTCCTCTAACGTAAATTACACCATTAATAATTCTTGCCTGTAATATCCCAGTTGAACCTACTCCACCAGCCCTATTTAAATCAGTCCAAGGAACATCCTTTTTATTGACTAGGCTATTAATAATAACATCATCAAGTAAAGTATGTTCAGTTGGTTGCTCAGCACTTATAACACCAGTACCGTTAGTAGTTCTAATATCTATCACAACTTTAAGTACACCTGAATTATTATTTAAATCAACATTATTGCTATTATTTGTGGTTTCTGCTGATAAACTGACAGGATTAGTGGTTCGAGTTAAGTCAATATTTGCATGGATATAGTTGACAGAATTTGCCTTTAAAGCCACCGTTTCATTTATCAGTTCAAAATATCTACCTCCAGCAATAATTGAAGTATTGGTATATTGTACATTAAGGGCTGTATTTAACGGTCTTGTCCAGTCTTTGCGCCTAATTGTTCCGTAGTCCATTCCAGTCAACATCATATATAGCTTTCCGTCATTATTAGAACCGACTGGAAACTCTGTACCATTTGGACTAAAGAATGTAAAGTTTTTAATTGTCATTTTTAACCTTTCTTGAAATTATCTTCGCTTTATCTAAAACTGGGTTATCAGTAATTGACAGCTCTAATAATCTAAATTTTCTACCGCCATACGGATAACCACCAATTGATACAAATTGACCGACATCGTACAAGAGCGTAGTTTCGATTCTAAGCGAGTTTTCACTATTATAATATACTTTACCAGATAAAAGTTCTAAGTGGTCTTTACGTAGCTCTCTGTACCCTGTGAAGCTATCTATTCTATATTTGTCTCCGTAAGTAGCTACATACTCATATAACATTTGGTTTGTCTCCACTTTCTACAAAAATAAGTCTATCATTGAACTCTGTTTTAACTCTATCTGCTATATACCCTGAATACAGTTTACCGTCATACCATATATCTACCAAGTCATTAACATATAAAGGTAATAGTTCATTTTGATTAAAGATTAATCTTGTGACTATTGTAGAGGGCGAAATTTCTGCTTTAATAGTTGAGATATCTGGTGGGTTTCCGTGGTCATCTCTGTCATAAAATAATGTTTTAGCTGTTCTTACTTCTGGCAAATCTGTTCCGTCTCCGCCATAAGTACTATAATCAATGACATCTCCATTATTTTTTGCTGTGTACATTTTAGGAGGGTCTGTATAGTCATCTGTTGCCTTATTCTTAACGAATACAACAGCGAAATTATAAGCTGAACGTTCTACTATTGTTTCCGTGTCCATTGACACATTTTGCTTGATATCTATCCTTGTCGTGATTCTGTTTCTGTTCCAGTTTCTAGAAGCGAAGTTAATGAATAACAAGTTTCTAGGGTCTGTTTCAGATGAAGCACGTTGAATGGTTGTGGTTGGTTGAAATTGAACCTTGGAAAATATCCTTTTAGCTACGTCATGAGCTGACGAAGTTTCTGCTTTACGGTTGATTGTCGCCTTTCCTGCAAAGATACTTGAATTAAAGAAATAACCATAACTCATTAAATTATTTTTACGAGGGTCAATTAGATAATCAATGATAGCGAAGTTTGTCGTTTTAGTTATTGCGTTTGGAACATCAAGGCCTTCAATCATTGCCCAAAAATAGTTCTTTAATGTAGCTTTATTACTTTCATCTACATCTGTCACAAGGTAAACCATATCTAAGTTCAGCTTTTTCTTTTGACCTAGAGCCTCCTCGATTGGAACAACTTCAGGAAAAAGAATTTGAACAATATCTCCAACTTCTACCGAAACGGTCAATGTAGCTGATGAAGTGTAAAGATAGCCCGTTTCCCACAGTTCATAGTTAACAACTTGACATCTTGCTTTAGGTATCGGCAACCCTCTTTTTTCTTTTTTACCATTAGGAAGGTTAAAATCAGATATATTATAATAGTTCGGATTAAAGTTATCATATACATTGGCTTCTAACATTAAACGAAATCCGCCTTTCTTTTAACTTTAAATTCTGCCTTACTTAAATTGATTAGCTCCATTTGACCTTTTTCAATTATACGAGTTCTATATCGCTCAAAGTCCATTACAGGGAATAAGTTTAGAGCAGTTGTTCCCTTCCAACCTTGATAAGTTTCGTCATTTACATCTGTATTTATTAAAATGTAGTCTTGTAATTCTTCCGTCTTGAATACAATTGCAGTATATTCATTTCCAATATCGTCTAAAAATCTAACTCCAGTGGGTGTCTTAGGAAGTTGAGGATATAATATCCCCATAAAACTAAATATTTCATCTTTAATGTCCCACCGGCTTAAACGGTCTATATTACTTTCTCCATAATAAGTGTAAGAAGTTCCTTTGATATACTTATAGTCTCCTGGTGCTGTTCCACCATAAATTTTAGACTTTCCAGCAATAACTTTACCATTTTGAATCATTTCAAAAGTTAAATTTTCGTAAGTATACCACTTTGTGATTATATCAAAAGTTATCTTTTCGCTGAAAGTTCCGTTCTTACCGTAGCCCTCTGTCTTTGTGACATCTGCTAAAGCTAAATCAGCATAAACTTGAAAAATCTCTGTTTGATATTCAAGTGTAACGAATTTTTTACTAAGAATATCGTTTACAAAGTCTTTCATTAATTGATAGTTTTCTTCTAAACTTTCGCCAAACGTTTCTAGCTTAAACTCTATTTGTGGCTGGGTGATTGAGCGTGTTCCCGTTACTCCGACACCGTTACTTTGCCAAATATTATTAGTTGATTGTAACCCTAAATTAGAGGGTTGGTAAAATCTAACTTTTCCGTTTGTAACGTCCCAAACTTTGTCGTCTGTTCCGTCTAAGTTGGTATGTATTTTGTACTGTCTTACCATTAAGCCCTCCCTAGGTCAAATTCTCGTCTGATTGCTCGTGCTAAATTAGAAACATCTTGACCAGCACCGCCTTGCACGTGAAACGTGTTATATGTTCTATTGTCGCTTGAAACGCTATTTGTGCTTAAACCGTAACCGCTAGAAGATAAGTTAAATTCTGGCAAACCTACTACCATAGAACCTTTAAACATTCCGCCAAGTTTCCCAGCGATACCGTTAATAGCTCCTGATATTTTGTCAATCGTGCCTGTAACACCGCCTAGAACTCTGTCTATCGTGTCTTTGATTCCTCCGAATATCCCACTAAAGAAACCGCCAAGCCCACTGAATGCTCCTGTTATTGCATTATAAGCATTTGAAGCGAAACCACCAAAAGCGCTGAATACTCCGCTTACTGCATTTTTAGCACCATTAAATACTCCACTAAAGAAACTACCTACTCCGTTGAATACACCTGAGATTCTTGACCAAGCGCTTGAAGCAAGACTACCAATGGAACTGAATACTCCGCTAACGATACTACGGACAGAATTGAATATTCCGCTAAAGAAACCTGAAGCTGCACTCCATATTGATGAAACTACTCCCCAAGCACTTGAAGCAAAACTACCGATTGCGCTGAAAACGCTAGATACAACTCCACTTACAGCGTTAAATATTCCACCAAAGAAGCCTGAAACTGCACTCCATACGCCAACCAGTACATTCCAAGCTGAACCAGAAAAGCCACCGATTGCATTAAATACTGTAGAAACTACTGAACTAACTGCGTCGAATATTCCACTAAAAAAGCCAGTTACTCCGCCCCATACAGATTGAATACCGCCAATAACAGTCGTCCATAAGGTAGTGAAGAATGTTGTTATTCCGTTCCAAATATTTTGAATACCTTGTACAATTCCGATGAACCAATCAACTAATCCTTGCCAAATACCTTTTGCTCCGTCAACTGCTCCATTCCATACATCAGCGAACCATTGACCGATACCGCTAAAGAATGAAACTACGCTATCCCATGCACTCTTCAAGAAGTCTACAAAGTCCGCCCATATCTTTTTACCTGTTTTAGTTTGAGTGAAGAAATAAACTAAGCCAGCAACGACTGCTGCAATTGCCACAGCTATGGCAACAAATGGATTAGCAATAATTAAACCAAACAATGCTTTTACTGGAACCATAGCCAATTTCGCAACTGTTCCAATAGTTTTAAAAGCATTTATTACTCCTAACATACCTTTAGCTACCTTGAAAGCTGCAAATGCACTAGCAAGAACTACTAAAGTTCCTTTTAAGACTGACATAGCAGTTTTACTTTCACTAATTTTTTTCATAAAATCAGCTATATTTTTTGCAACTTCTGACAACTTTCCAGCAAATACGGCTATGCTTTTAGCTACGTTATCTACACTTGATTTATTTTTTACTGTTTCTTCATTTATTCCAAGAAGTGAATTAATCACGTTACCTATAATGGAGGCTATAGAGCTAAATATACTTTTTATGCTATCCCATGCTTCTAAAAACGCTAAAGTAGTGCCACTTTCTTGCATTTTTTTAAATAAGTCTTGAAAATACTTAACTACATTTGCTACAACTTTACCAGCACCTTTGCCCCAATCGTCCATTTTATCAATTAAAGCATTGATAACAGGAGTTAAAGCCTCAAGTGTAGGAAGCAAGGCTTGCGATAAGTCTTCATTAAAACCAGACCAAGTGTCCCTTATAGTTTTTGTAGCACCGCTTGAACCGTCTGCTGCCTTTTGCATAGCCTTATCGAGCATATCCATTGAGACAGCACCAGCTTCAACAGCTTCATTGAATGAACCATACTGCTGTAATGAGGGGTTCATTTGCATAACAGTGTCTTTTAAAGAAGCACCAAGTGCGGTATTGTTATCTGTCAACTGATTAATATTTTCAGCTGTAACTTTTCCGGCTGCTGACATCTGACCATAAGCCTGAACGACACCTTTAAGGCTTTCTCCAGTACCACCAAATGCTTGGTTAGCTTTTACTAACGCTTCTGTTTTGCTGACCGCTGTTTTAGCACTATCTCCTAAACCAATGAACGTTGTTGAAAGTTTTAAAGTATCTTCACTATTTGCGTTGGTCTCTCTAGCGAGCTTCTGCATAGATTTGCTTACATAATCAAAGTCTTGCCCATTGCCTTTGAACTTCATTGTATTTTTCAAGGCAATCATGGCTGTCTGGGTATCCATTGCGTCAGATATCCAGCCCCTTAAGCCATTACCAACAGCACTAACAGCACTTGCGCCGATTTGCCTGAATGCACCAATAGCAATCTCTCTAAGACTGCTAAACCGTGACTTCATACCCTCGATTCCGCTATTAACGCCTTTAGTGTCCATTTTAGCGTCAATGTCCCAAGAGCCTGAACTAATAGCACTCTCGACTTGCTTTATTTCGCCCTCTAGCCTGTTAGCTTGTGTTTCTGCTGTCCCTAAATCTCTAGTAAGTTGTAGCCATTTCTTTTGACCTGCTGACGTACCTTTGTCAACCGTAGAAAGTTCTTCTTTTAATTTTGTTGCTTTGTCACGTGATAAGCCCAACTGCGTTTGTAAGTTCTTCTGCAATTGTGCCATTTTACTGGTATTTGTTGGGTCAAGTTTTAGAGCTTCACGTAAGTTTTTAGCTTCTCCTCTAAGCCCTGACATTGCGGTATTAACGCCTTTAAGTGAGTTCTCGAACTTCGTGGTATTACCATATATCTCGACCTCAAACGTTGCATTACTTGCCATTACATACCCTTTCTCTTGCGCCTTTTCTCTTTTTCTTTTTCCTCTTTCTTCTTCTCTGCAATAAGTTCAATTATTTTATAAACGAGTTCTAGTTCCATTTCCATGAACTGTGTTATATCAATTTCGTTATTGCCTAAAATAGTCAAAAGTTCTAAAGTTTTGTTTTCCCTTACAGTATCTTTCTTTTTCTTAATCAATGAACTAGAAGAAAAGAAGACCATTTCGTCTTCCGTTTCCTCTTTTTCTTTAATAAAAACAGTCTTACAGAAGATATTGATTAACTCGTTAGTCGTAGGAAGCTCTGTTTTATCGTCTAAGGCGTTTTGCAGTCCTCCATTACAATCTACCCAAAGTATCAATAACTTGTCTGTAAAGCTCTCCATTTGCTCTGTAAAGTCATCAGGAATATATCCAGCGACAAAAGAATTTTGTAGGTCTGCAAAGTCTTTCAAATCTGTAATAAAGTCCGAACCAGTTAGCTCTAAGTATCTAATTGCATGTTTTAAAATCATTTACAGTCCTTTCAGCTCATTAAATTTCTTTCTGCCACAGTTCGACAAGTTCTTTAAGCCCTTTACCGGCAGTATCGAACTCAAAGCTAGTACGGAAGTCTGAAAAGTCACTTTTAGCTTTTACAATGTTATCTTGAAAAAGAGCCAAGTATAGACCATATTGAACGAACTCCATTACATCAGTAATTTCTCCGTCTTCTTTTTTAAGCTCTGTATCCATTGCTTTTTGTTGCTGGAAAAGGTCTTTCCCTGTAATCATTTTAAATTTACGTGCTGTACTCAATTGTTTTGCCATTTTATATATATTCCTTTACTTAGTTAATTTTTAGTCTTATGAATGGTCAGCTACTGAAACTCCTGCGGTAACATCTTCATAACCGTCAGAGGAGAACGTTACGAGATGGACACCGGGCGCAAGTTGTCCGTTGGTTTCTACTTTTCCGTGATCGTCTCTAATTGCTGATGTTACTTTTACAGTTCTACCCTTAGAGTCTTTCAAAGTGGCAGGCACTACGATTGTTCCGTCATTATTACCCTTTGTAGCAGTAGTTACATTAGGAATAACAGGAGCTACAAGTGTAACAGCACCAGCTAGAGCTGTATCAGGTTGCATAATGAACAGTCCGCTTTCCATTTTCTTAGCAAAGTCTTTTGCTTGTTCTCCCCAAATTTCGTACTCAATAGCAGCTACATTTTTACCATTATTCAAATAAATGTCTGATTCAGTAGCTTGTACTGCCAACGTCCATTGGATAGGGTCGACACCGTCTACTGAATCTGTTTCTGATTCTTTCGTTGGTTCTGCTGTAGGTTTCAATTTAGGATAAACGACTACACGATAACCGTCAATAAATTCTCCTGTAACTTTATCACGTTTGCGCCCTTTAATTAGGTACTGAACACATTTTGTTTTCCAATTACCAGTAGGAGACCAACCCAAGCCATTTGCTGTTCTTTGTTGACCTAAAATGTCTTCTTTAAGCGCTTGGTCTGTTTGAATGAATACCATTTCGCCTTGAAGTAAGGTAGCGCCTTTTTTAACTCCATGGTCTGGTACGTCATCAGCTGGATAGCTATTAGTTTCCGCTTGGTCTTCCATTTCGCCAACTGATACTAAACCAGTTACAATTTTATGGTTAGTGAACTCTGGTTTTCCGTTACTCCCCTTAGCCATATCAGCTACGATTAGAGCTTCATTACCAAAGAAAATCTCACGTGAGTTATAATCTAATTTCATTTTTTATTTTCCTTTTTATTTTTTATGCAGTACGTTTCCAATAATACATTGTTGTTGAACCAATTACTGCTGAGCCAATGTTTTTCCGTGTTCCGATCGTGTAGCCAGATGATGAATTCCATCTATTTGAAACCACTGGCCTAACTGGATGGAGTTTTACGGTAAGAATCTAACATAATTAATCACATAATCGCCTGCGGTCAATGCCACGCCTTTTTTTGTGGTAATTGTAACTTCAAAATGATTGTAAAAATTAGCGACACTAACGATTAAATCCGTATACTGCGAGTTAGCCATTACAACAGGAATATAATCTACCGACCAATTATTATAATCTTTATAAACAACCGCCTTCGTAACGGACAACGGAGAACCCGATACGGTTACGGTAGTCGAACCAACACTAATTTTTTCATAGTTCTTCTGCAAAATAAGAGGGTTGCGGATATAAATTTCCGGTGCAACATCCATCGCTTTAATTGCCACATACAAGCGATATACACCAGTAAAGTTACCCATCATATGATTGGTCACATAGTTGGCTTCGGTTGAATTGATGTTTAATGTGGCTGTTTTGGCAGCTACTGCCGTGTTTGCACTATCGTATAAAATAGCGTCCACACGTCCTTGGCACCCTTTAACGATTGCGTCAAAGACTATTTTAATTGTTGTAATTCCAGTCAACTCAATCTGGCAGTCACATAATACAATGTCGGTAAACTTCATGTACGACTTTGGCGCATGTGTGATATACGATTTCCCATCATAAAATGCCCCTGCGTTATTAGGATTGTGAACGTTAAATTTTTCGTTGTCCTGCGCCAAATTCATACCAACCGTCAACGGCTCAAATTTGTTGTCTGTCCGCCCTACATAGCCACTCCTAGCATATTTGACAAATGATTTTGCCAGCAAGGTATTTCCTGCTGCTACCGGATGGAGTTTGTCAGCGGGATTTAATAAGGTGGTGTAGTTAAACTCATTGATGCCACTACAGGTGTGTAGGTCAATGACTTTTGTGGCTTCTCTTCCTGCAGTGCCTTTGATTGTATCGGCATATACGGATAACGGCAAGTTGAGTTTATTTAAAAACTTGTCTGCACGATAAATCGGAGTGGTAAAGATAATCTCCATGTTAGGGTTTTTAGATTGTAGTTTATTTACAACCTCTTTCATCGCTCCAGCAACCGTAAATTTGCTTACTACATCGGAAGTGCCTGGATTTACGTCAAACCCAAAATCATTTGTACCATACGAGATAAAACAAATATCAATCGTTGCAAAGTCAATCGCTTTTAATGTATTCAAATGCGCTAAAAATTTGCCTAATGTCGTTGTCGCCAAAGCCGTTTGAGCGGTAAAATCATTTGCTGAAATCGCAGTAGCTAGGGCGTGCATGGAGAATTTGTCATAGCCACCTCCAAGGGTGTCCGTTGGTGTCATGGTACAACCGCCAAAGCCAACGTTATAGACCTCTGTCGCTCCTGATAAAGTTTTAATCTCTGATGGAATTGTGCCTAGGTCGATAATACTATCGCCAAACATAACGATTTTTTTATTTTTCAATGGATTGATATCTGCCAACTGTGCGGTAGTTTCAAGTTGTACTTCATCTATCTTGCTTCTTAAATTGGTGATGTCAATCCCTTTTTGATTCAAATCAGATAAGATACCAGTTATTTCATCTAATAATGATTTTATAGTTACTGAATTTTCAGGAGTAATACCAAACGCTTCTATTTCATTTTGTAGTTTTGTTATTGCGTTTTGTAAGCTCGTAACATCAGCTAAATTTGCTTTAAGCTCAATATTACTCTTGATTGAATCAATTTGAGCATACAAGTCATTCAACTTACTACGCAGTACTTGTGGCATATTTTCCAATAATAATTTTGTAAAATCATCAATCTTATTATTTACTTCTTGAGCTAAATCTGTAACCGTAGAATTATCTGATATAAATGTAAGACTTTTACTGACGATAACTTGTTCTAAACTTTCGTTGAGAAGAATTAAATTTGCCTCGATAACTCCAGTCGTTGTCATTTCGGTAGGAATTACCAAAATAAACTCTCCTTTAGTTAGGTTTTTAGGAGGAATCATAACAAAGCCTGAATTACTGCTATTAGTATATTGATATGTAAGTTTTAATGAATGACCCGTCAAATCAACTTCGCTTCCATTATCAATTATTTTAACTGACAATGTTCTAGCGTTGACGTCGCCTTGCATTATTTGAACTGGTTGTGGGAAGTCTTTATTGACCGTATCCCATATAATTGTTCTATTTCTAAAATTATCTAAACTCATTAAAAAATACCATTATTGTTAATTTCAATCAAATGTAATTAATTCACTTTCTACTTTTATAATTTCATTGAATTAGCATAATTAGCGCCTTTTTTCAATGTTGTTTTGACGTCTTGCATACCTTTTTTTTCAACTAAGAAATACATACCATGATAACCACTAGTATAATTAGCTCTAGTCCCTGCGTTTACTACTACTTTATCGCCTTTTTTAACTTGCTTTAAGTTACTTGACAATTGCCCAGTATTTTGATATCTGGCATAAGTATAGGTATGACCGTGGCTTCTGATTAATCTAGTTCTTCGGCTTGCACTATTTGCCTTAGCCTTAAACTCTGCTTCAAACCAATCGCCCATGCGTTCTGTTACTTTAGTTTGCATTTCTTTAGCTATGGTTGATGTATTAAGTAAATTCATTGCCATGCTTGACCACCTGCACCACAAGGTAAATAAACAGTTCCAGTATAATTGTACAAATGACTATTTTCCGACCAGTTTGTCATATTCCAACCGTTTTGCAGAACATCTCCGACCAGTCCGACAAGTTCATCGTCAACATCTTTAACAGATAAAACAACTTGATAATAGTAACCCATGACAAAGCTCGTATTATCCATTTTAAGCACCTTTGAGTCACTAAGTGACAAATATACCGTCTTGTCTTCTATCGTGTCCTTAACGCCTAGAATAACGTCATTTAGAGGCATTGTAAGTAAATTGTTGTACCAATCTATATAAGAATCAAATTCGCTCATAGTCCGTTACTTACGACCCCCTCTAAAATCATCTTGTTATTCTTAGGGTCTCTTTCCCATGTTGTACGCTTGAAAGTATCGCCTTTTTCGTCTAAGAAATAGTTGAAAATTAAGTCTTCCATTTCTCCGATTCCGTTAAGCTCATACCGTACATTTTTACCTAGCCCAATCATAGAAAACTCATCAAGTCTTGTCTGACTAATTCTCTGTTTAACTGCTGGTAAAACGATAGGCTTTATAACATTAGCTTCTGCACCGTTCTTCTTCTTAACAGTCGTTTCTACCTGTAATGTAACTTGTGAGAATATCATTAAATACCTCCATAATACATTAACTCTTGTAAAG
>SKDZ01000769.1_pt1 | contig 14335 bp, 10 predicted proteins | sample 4826551 | NCBI WGS metagenome assembly SKDZ01 (sample SAMN11008822, study PRJNA524170) | human gut metagenome | biome: Human fecal sample; material: Feces; isolation source: fecal sample from pouch patient p12, p15 | host: Homo sapiens | place: Israel: Tel-Aviv | collected 2016-02-02 | reverse complement strand
TTCCCGCATGTCATCGGCAATAAGGCTATTGTCTTAACTCCCTTTCACTCCTTAACTCCCTTTAACTCCCAAAATAACTCCTCTCCCCCATCATACTATCTTGAAACGGATGCGGAAGGTCATCGTGTCTTGATCCCAGTTGGTGCCGAGCAGCTCGAAGCGGCCTATCTGACCGGTGGAGCGCACGTGCTTGCCAATGCAGGGGCACACATCGTAGTCGCCGATGCGCACCAACCGGAGCTTTTCGCCGGCCGTGTCGGGCAGGCGGTCGAGCGTCACCCCTTCGGGAATATGGTCACGATCCACCATCTCGTAGGTCACGGGGAGATCTTCGGCGATGAGCCGGTTCATCTCGTCGGCGATGGCTTTCTCCTCCTTGCGGGTGGGCTTGTGGTCAAGCACATAGCTGATTTTGCTCTTCTTGCGCTCGATGTGAGCATTGCGCGAACGCTCGCAACCGAACATGCGCATCATCAGCCGGTTGAGCAGATGCTCGGCCGTGTGGGCGGGAGGGAACTCATCCTTGTTGTGCCCGTTGAGAATCAAGTCTTCGTTCATGTCTTTATCGGATATTATAATTTTATAGATGACACCTCCGTGGGCCGGCACATCCACCTCCACAGCCCCTTCGCGCTTGAAGACGAGCCGGCGGTGATGACGGGTGAGCAATTCTTCGGCCTCCCATTCGCCCTCGGCCAATTCCATGAAGTCGAAGGCGTGGGCGGGAATCCGCACGGCGCAGGAGGACATGCTGTCGCTGAAGTTGACCGCCACAAAGAGCAGTTCGTTGCCGGCCTTGCGCAAGAAGGCAAAGCGGTTGTCGGCCAACGAGGGGTTGACATACATCAGGTCGAAGGTTTTTCCCTCGCGAGCGGCGCGCTCCTCACCGGCCATGCGCATCACGGCGGTGTAGGCGGCGTTCAGTTCCCGCTCGTCGCGAGAGAGCTGCCGGGGGTCGTAAAAGCCGTGGTTGAGCGTGTCGAGACTCCAATAGTCGAAGATGGTGGTGCGCCCGTCGCGCCCGCTGAAGCCCTCGCTGTCCATGCCCCGCTCGCCAAACTCCTGTCCGGCATAGAGCATGTAGGGATTGGTTTGCAGCAGGCAGCTCACGATGTGGGCCGGCAATCCCTTGCGGGCATCGCCGGCGAAGAAATCTGAGGCGATGCGCTGCTCGTCGTGGTTTTCGAGGAAATAGAGCATGTGGTCGCGTATGTCGTCGGTCGACTGCCACTGGGCGGTGATGTCGGTCGTGGGCCGGCGACCACAGATGATGTCGCGCAGGCAGTCGTACATGCCCACCTTGTCGTAGAGATAGTCGAAGCCCGAGGCGATGTAGGCCCGGTATTGCGTGGGGTCGTAGACCTCGCCGATGAAGACAAGTCCGGGATGGGCAGCCTTCAGACGGGCCGTGACATAAGTCCAGAAAGCCGTGGGCACCATCTCGGCCATGTCGCAACGGAAGCCGTCGACACCCTTTGCGGCCCAGAAAAGCAGTATGTCGGCCATCTTCAGCCACGTGTCGGGCACGGGGTCGAAATGTTCCGAGCGGCCGCCGGCGTCGCAATAGTCAACGCCGTAGTTGAGTTTCACGGTCTCATACCAGTCGGTCTGTCCCGGATGGTTGTCGAAGAGGTCGTTGCCCGTAGCCTTGGCGGGCACCTCGGTATAGGGTTCGGCATCGTCGCCGGAACCGGAATTGATGCCGTCGAGGCACAACGGCCGCCCCCAACAGTAGTAGAAGTTGTTGCGCGGAGAGAAGTGCATGTTTTGGTCGTCGTCCTCTCCGAGGTCGCGCACGCCCTGCGGCCGGCACACCGAGCGGTATTCGCGGGCCACGTGGTTGGGCACAAAGTCGACAATCACTTTCATGTCGGCCTTGTGTACGCGGTCGACGAGGGCCTCCCACTCTTCCATGCGCCGGGGCACATCGGTGGCCAAGTCGGGGTCCACATCATAATAGTCTGTTATGGCATAGGGCGAACCGGCCCGGCCTTTCACCACCCGGGCGTGCTGCCGGGGGATGCCGCAGGCCGAATAGTCAGTCTGTGAGGCGTGGCGGATGATGCCCGTGAACCACACGTGGGTCACTCCCTGCCGGCGGATGCGCTTGAGGGTGGCGGCATCAAAGTTGTTCATCTTCCCACTGCCGTTCTCGGCCATCGTGCCCCACGCCTTGCGGGTGGTGTTGCGATTGCCGAACAGGCGGGTGAGTATCTGATAAATAATCATGAGTTAAGTCGAGTTTAGTTGACGGGTGAACGGTCGGTCGAGTTGACGAGTGAACAAGTAGACAAGTAAACAAGTTATCAGTTGCGGAAAGCAGACAAATAGACAAGTCGACGAGCCGCCCCTCCCTTTCAGAGCAAGCAACTCGTCTACTTGTCCACTCGTCAACTCGTAAACTTAGATTCCCTTCACCGCTACATTCTTGTCGATGCGGCCAATCATGCCTTGCAGGGCTTTGCCCGGTCCGCACTCGGTGAAATCGTCGGCACCGTCGGCTATCATGGCCTGCACACTGGCTGTCCAGCGCACGGGACTGGTGAGCTGCGCGGTGAGGTTGGCCTTGATTTCGGCTGCATCGGTGTGGGCCTTGGCATCCACATTCTGATAGACGGGGCAGCTCGGAGCGGCAAACTCGGTCTGCTCGATAGCGGCTTGCAGCTCGTCCTTGGCCGGCTGCATGAGCGGAGAGTGGAACGCACCGCCCACCTTCAGCGGCAGCGCACGCTTGGCACCGGCCTCTTTCAGTTTTTCGCAAGCGGCATTGACGGCCTCCACGTTGCCCGAGATGACGAGCTGACCGGGGCAGTTGTAGTTGGCTGCCACCACGATTTGGCCGTTGGCAGACACCTCACTGCACACTTCCTCCACCTTCTCGTCGCTCAGTCCGATAATGGCAGCCATCGTTCCGGGGTTGGCCTCACAGGCCTTCTGCATGGCGTTGGCACGGGCGGCCACCAGCTTCAATCCGTCTTCAAAGCTCAGTGCGCCGGCGGCCACGAGGGCGGAGAACTCGCCCAGCGAGTGGCCGGCCACCATAGCAGGCTTGAAGTCGTCGCCCAGACAGAGTGCGGAGATCACACTGTGGAGGAACACGGCAGGCTGCGTGACATTGGTCTGCTTGAGCTGCTCGTCGGTACCGGCAAACATGATGTCGGTGATCTTGAAACCGAGTATCTCGTCGGCCTTGTCAAACAGTTCCTTCGCCAATGCGTTGTTTTCGTAGAGGTCCTTACCCATGCCCACGAACTGCGATCCCTGTCCCGGGAATACAAATGCTTTCATTGCTTTATCCTATTTTTTGATTGTTAATACTTTCAGCGCACAAAGGTAAGAAAAAAGACCGTAATAATCAAAAGATTGGGAAGAAAAGGTGATGGGTGATGGGTGGTAGGTGATGGGTGGTAGGTGTTAATGAAATCCTTAGAGGGGGACTGTGGAGAACTTCAGCTGCGGTAGGAGCAACCGTCTTTACCTCGCAGGATTTCATTAACACCTAACACCTATCACCTAACACCCATCACCCACCACCTAACACCTATCACCCATCACCTATCACCTAACTATCAGCCCTACGAGATAAAGGGCCACGGGGATGGTGACGATGGCAATGCCGATGAAATCGATGTAGACACCGGTCTTGATCATCTTGGTGATGGGAATGTAGCCGCTCGCATAGACGATGGCGTTGGGCGGCGTGGACACGGGGAGCATGAAGCCCAACGAAGCCGAGAGGGCCACACCCACAGCCACGGGAATGGGACTGAAACCTGCCGTGATGGCCGCGCCGATGGCCAACGGACCTATCATGTTGGTGGCAGCCGTGTGGGAAGTGAGTTCGGAGAGCAGCAGCGACATCACACAGAACACCGCCACGAGCAGCAGTTCGGAGGGTTTGCCGCCCATGAAGTTGATTATCTGGTCGCCTATCCATCCCGAGAGACCGGTGGCATACATCATGCCGCCGATAGCCAGTCCGCCGCCGAAAAGCAACAGTGTGCCCCACTCCACGCCGGCCACGGCGTCTTTCCAGTCGAGCGTCATCTTGTGCTGCTTGGTGTCCACGGGGATGAGAAAGAGCAACAGGGCCCCCACCATGGCAGCCACGGCCTCGGGGAAAAGGCGGTTGTAGTTGTTGAGTATCTCGCTATCGGTGCCCAAAGCGATGCTCAGGATGCCCGGCATGACCCACAGCGTCACGGCCACGAGGAAAGCGAAGAGCGTGTTCTTCTGTGCACGCGTCCATCGGCCCAGCCCTTTTTTCTTCTCGCCGATAAACTTCTGCGCACCCTCAATGTGGTCTACATCGGCGGGGAACATCCTCACCAGAATCACGTAGGCGATGATGAAATAAGCCACCATGGCCACGAAGCCCCACACCATCCATTGGAAGAAGGAGACATGGACATCGGCCAGCTCACTGAGGAATCCGAGCATGATGATGTTCGGGGGCGTACCTATGGGCGTGAGCACACCGCCTATGGAGCAGGCGTAGGCCGTCATGAGCATCAGCCCCGTGGCATACTTGTAGGTTTTGAGGTTGATGGGCTTGCCGTTGGCGGCCATCATCTCGCTGATGGCTTCGAGCAGTCCCAGTGCTATGGGAAACATCATGGCCGCCGTGGCCGTGTTGCTGATCCAGCCCGAGCACAGGGCGCAGGCCAGTCCGACGGCCAGAAAGATGCGTCGCGGACTGTCGCCCACCCACTTCATCGACATGATGCCGTAGGCGATGCGCTTGTCGAGTCCGTTCACCATCATGGCCTTGGCTATCATGAAACCGCCCATGAAGAGGAATATCATGGGGTTGGCGAAGGGGGCGAAGGCTTCTTTCATCTTCACCACGCCAAACACCACGCACAGCGTGGGCCCGATGAGCGAGGTCACGGGGATGGGCACGGGCTCGGTGATCCACCACAGGCCCACGAGGGTGATGATGGCGAGCAACTTGTGGGCCTCCGGCGAGAGGCCGGCAATGGGAGTAATCCACACGAGGATGGCGCAGATGGGGCCGAAGATGGCTCCGATGATGCGGCGCTGGCGGTCAAAACGTGAGTCGTCACCGCCGCTCCCTTGCTGCGCCGGGGCAAGGGGCTTTTCTGCATTAAAATTGTTCATAGGCTTTCATAAATATAGATTGTCATGGTGCAAATATAAAAATTATTTTTTGCTATTGCCGCAAAAAATCGGAAAAATTACAAACTGGAATAATTTCGGGCAATGTCGGCTCATCCGTAGGCGGATATTCCGGGGCGGTGAAAGAAGCGGATGAAGCGAATTTCCTTTCACACCCGACATTCGCATCATTCGGATAATTCGCCGAGGAATATCTTTGTCGGCGAATTTTTCGAATGAAGCGAATTTTTTCTCACAACCTACATTCGTACTAAGCAGATCTATTTGGTCTCACTTGCCGCTTGTCAGCATATAGCACAAAACTTACCAAGGTCGAGAAAAAGCCTTACACGGCATTTCTTCCCGCTCCGTTATCCACTCCATATTATCCGTTTTATTCGCCACATCCGGCCTACGAATTTTCTCACTCGGCCCAAACGACCGCGCAAAAGAGCCGTAGTGAAAAGCCAAAAGAGGCCGAACGAGAAGCTCAAAGAGCCCCTTTCGCAAGGTTGAAAAAGCCCCCTTTAGGGGGTTGGGGGTCTCTCGTTAGGTGGTTTGAGGCTGGTTCGGGGACTTTTTGGTGAGTGGTGGCCTAAAAAAAGGAGCACTTGCACGCTCCCCTTGCTACTGCAAAGATACTACAAAAATCGGCAAAATGCAAATCGGTGAGGAAAAAACCGGACAGTTCCAAAGAGACAAAGACGGGGGCAGGAGACTGCTGTCAACTCACCGAGATATTAGCGTAATCCTGCCGAAATACTTCTATCTTTTTACTGAAATGCAGCTGACAATTTGCCAAAACACCGCCTCTCCCGTGCCTCCTCCCTACCCCAACCCAAAGGGTTTATACGCGAAAAGCCATGCGGGCGCCTCTCATTGACGCCCCGCATGGCTTTTATATAAAGAGGAGACAGTGGGCGGACATGGAGGATAGCCCACGCCCGCGCCGTCAGTCCGGTGGCGGTGTCGCCGCGCAGGGCGGCGGTTCAAGCATCCGCCTTAGTTCTTGCTCTCGGCTTCGGCAGCCTTGGTTTCGGGAGCGTCGGCCCCATAAAGACCGTAGCAGGCCTGATAGCGGTTGTAGGCCCAGTTGGCCTGATTGCGCTGCGGGTCGAGCTGCTTGGCCTTGTCGAGATATTTCAGTGCCTCGGTGTAGACCACCTTGCGGCCATTGGGATCCTGCTGGTCGGCAGCCTTCACGTTGAGACAAGCACCGAGATAGGTGAGCACGAGGGCGTTTTCGGGCTGGAGCTCGGCAGCCTGCTTGAGATATTTGATGGCTTCGTTGGCATTGTTGGCCGTGATGGCATTCTGTCCCTTGAGGAAGAGGGCCACGAAGTTTTTCGGATTCTTGGCGATGGCCTCATCGAGGAGCTGAACTTGCGCGTCTTTCTGGCCCATGGCCGAATAGAGGTTGGCCAGCGACTCGAGCACCACGCCGTTGTCGGGCTTCTGTGCATAGAGTGCCTTGAGCTCGTCAACGAACTTCACGGAGTCGGCCTTCGTCTTCAGTCCGTCGCGCATCACGAGCAACTTGATGCCCAGCGCACGGTCGGCCTGCTCGGGATCTTTCATGGCGAGGTCGCAATAGCGGCCGGCACGCTCCTTGTCCTTGGCCTGGAAGGCATACTGGGCGGTGAAAAGGGCCACCTGTCCGAAGTATTCTTTCTGCGAACTCTTGTCCTGCGAGGCAAAGAGCGGAGCGTCGTTGGTGTCGAGGAAGGTGCCCCAATACTTCAGCACGTCGGCATCCTTGCCCTTCTGGGCAGCCTCCTGTCCGGCGTTGACGAGCTGCGCGCGCACGCCCCACAGACGGGTGTTGTTGGCTGCGGCGAAGCGGGGCTTCACCTTGCCCTTGGCATCGGGCTTCTGGTCGTACTTGTCACACTCCAGTCCGGCCTGCAGGGCCTCGGTGGCGGCATTGTACATGCCCAGCGTGTCGAAGGCCTGGTCTTTGCCCTTGATGCCCATCTGGGCGTTCATCTGGTTTTGGGTGAGGACGGTAGACTCCTTGTTGTACTTCTCCAAGGCGAGGTCAACGAGCTTGTTGTAGGCTTTGGCGCGCTCGGCGTCAGTGGCCAGCGCGCTGAGATTCTGCTTGAGCAGCGCGTCGGCTTCTGCATAGGTTTTGGCCTTCATGATAGCCTTCAAGGCATCGCTGTCTCCGGCAAATGCTGCCGATGTACTGAGTATCATCATGGCAGCGAACATTAACTTTTTCATCTTTCTGTAGTTTAAAGTTATATTGATTTTCTTCCGATAACACATTCCGGTGCCCCTCCCCGAGGTTGGGGAAGGCACCGGAACCGTGTAGTTTATTCATTGTTGTCATCTTCTCCGCCGAAGTCTACGAGCGGAGCTTCGCCCCCGTTGCCCTCGTCTTCGTCCGGATCGTCCTCTCCGGCAGTGCCGCCGGACCCGTCGGCCGTGGCATCCTGCCTGATTTCGTCACTCTTCTTGGCCCACTGGGCACGGCTTTCCTCCTCGACGGTGGCCTCGAGTTCGCTGCTCATCACCTTGCACACGCTGGCAATGACATCGTTTTTCTTGGCCAGATTGATGAGTCTCACGCCCTGCGTGGCACGCCCCATGACGCGGCAGTCGGCCACGGCGAGGCGAATCACCACACCGCTCTTGTTGATGATCATGAGATCGTTGTCATCGGTGACGTTCTTGATGGCCACCAGTCTTCCGGTCTTCTCGGTCACGGAGAGCGTCTTCACGCCCTTTCCGCCTCGGTTGGTGATGCGGTAGTCTTCCACCTGCGAGCGTTTGCCGTAGCCGTTCTCGCTCACCACCATCACGTTTTCCGTCTCCGAGTCGTTGACCACAATCATGCCCACCACGGCATCGTCGCCCTCGTCGAGGCGCATGCCGCGCACACCGGTCGACACGCGGCCCATGGTGCGGATGGTGCTCTCGTGGAAACGCACGGCCCTGCCGTTGCGGTTGGCGATGATGAGTTCGTTGTTGCCGTTGGTGAGACGCACATCCACCACCTCGTCGCCTTCAACGATGTTGATGGCTATCACGCCGTTGGCCCGCGGACGGGAGTAGGCTTCGAGCAATGTTTTCTTCACCGTGCCGTTCTTCGTGGCGAACACCACATAGTGGGAGTTGATGAACTCCTCGTCGTCGAGTCCGCGCAGCCGCAGGAAGGCATTCACCTGATCATCGCCCTCGATGTTGAGCAGGTTCTGTATGGCGCGGCCCTTGGAGTTGCGGTCGCCTTCGGGTATCTCGTAGCACTTGAGCCAGTAGCAGCGCCCTTTCTTGGTGAAGAAGAGCATCGTCTGGTGCATGGTGGCAGGATAGATATACTCGGTGAAGTCCTGCTCGCGGTGGCGGGCCCCCTTGGAGCCCACTCCGCCGCGGGCCTGCTCGCGGAACTCGGAGAGCGGTGTGCGCTTGATGTAGCCCATGTGGCTCACGGTGATCACCACCGGATCGTTGGGATAGAAGTCTTCGGGGTTGAACTCCTCCGAGGAGTATTTGATTTCGGTGCGGCGTGGGTCGCCATACTTCTCCTTCACTTCCTGCAACTCGTCTTTCATCACCTGCTTGCAGAGCTCGGGGTCGTTGAGTATGCGGTTGTAGTAGTCGATCATGCGCTCCAGCTCCTCGTATTCGGCGTGCAGCTGATCCATGCGCAGCCCCGTGAGCTGCGAGAGACGCATGTCCACGATGGCCTTCGATTGCAGTTCGTCGAGGTTGAAACGCTCTTCGAGGTTGCGCTGCGCGTCGGCCGGTGTCTTGCTCGCCCTGATGATGTGCACCACCTCGTCGATGTTGTCGCAGGCGATGATGAGCCCTTCGAGGATGTGTGCCCGCTCCTGCGCCTTGCGGAGGTCATACTTGGTGCGGCGTATGGTCACGTCGTGGCGGTGCTCCACAAAGTATTTCACACACTCCTTGAGACTGAGCAGCCGCGGGCGGCCGTTGACCAGCGCGATGTTGTTCACCGAGAAGGCACTTTGCAGGGCCGTCATCTTGAAGAGCTTGTTCAAGATGACATTGGCGTTGGCGTCGCGCTTCACGTCTATCACGATGCGCATACCCTGCCGGCCGCTCTCGTCGTTGGCGTTGGAGATGCCGTCTATCTTGCCCTCCTTCACCAGTTCGGCGATATACTCAATGAGCTGGGCCTTGTTCACCCCGTAGGGTATCTCGGTGATGACGATCTTGTCGTGGCTCTCGTCGCTCTCTATCTCTGCCTTGGCGCGCATCACCACGCGGCCACGGCCCGTTTCGTAGGCGTCTTTCACGCCCTGTATACCATATATATATGCACCCGTGGGGAAGTCGGGGGCCTTGATGTAGTGCATGAGGCCCTCCAAGTCTATCTCGGGATTGTCGATGTAGGCGCAGCAGCCGTCGATCACCTCGCCCAGATTGTGCGTGGGCATGTTGGTGGCCATACCCACGGCGATGCCGTTGCCGCCGTTGACCAGCAGGTTGGGTATCTTCGTGGGCATCACCGACGGCTCCGTGAGCGTGTCGTCGAAGTTGTTGGTCATGTCCACGGTGTCCTTCTCAAGGTCGTCCATCACGTGCTCTCCCATCTTCGAGAGGCGGCACTCGGTGTAACGCATGGCCGCCGGAGAGTCGCCGTCCACGGAGCCGAAGTTACCCTGTCCGTCGACAAGCGTGTAACGCATGTTCCAGTCTTGCCCCATGCGCACCAGTGCCCCATACACCGACAAGTCGCCGTGGGGGTGGTATTTACCCAGCACCTCACCCACAACGCGCGCGCACTTCTTGTAGGGTTTGTCACTGGTGTTGCCGATGCCGAGCATACCGTAGAGTATGCGGCGGTGTACGGGCTTGAAACCGTCGCGCACATCGGGGAGGGCACGGGCCACAATCACCGACATGGAGTAGTCGATGTAGGAGGACTTCATCTCCTCCTCGATGTTGATTTTAAGAATGCGATCGTGATCGATCGTCAGATTTTCATCCATTTAATTTATTCTCTTTTGTTTTATTGAAATCGCGTCTAAGGCCGTTTATTTGCGTTCTAAGCGTTTCGGGCCGTTCATAAACCCTGCAAATATACGTATTATTTTTGATATACGAAAGCGTTGGAGACGAAAAAAAGAAACGAAATGGGGGCAAGAGACAGAATAACAGAGGAACATTGGCCTTTGCGGCAGGGCAGGCTGGGAGCGGAAATCGCCCCTCTCTCCATATCGGTGACATAAAAAACAAGGAAGAAAAACGCCGGTTTCCGGAATTTAATCGTATATTTGCAACAAACCTTCGGCGGCGCGGACAGAAACCGGGCGGGCCGGAGACCGCCATGAACAAGAGACAACAACCCAACGACAACAATCCATAAACCTTGACAGCCCATGAGTGCCCTTATCTCCATTGTCCCCATTCTGCTGCTCTTCGTTTTGATGCTCGGCCTGAAGATGGCCGGCCACAAGAGCGCGTTCGTCACCCTCATCGCCACCATCCTGCTGGCGCTCACGGCGGCTCCGGCTCTCGACATGATGCCCCACCATCCGGGGCCCGCGGCGGCCGTGGTGGGGTGGAGCGTGGTCGAGGGCGCGCTGAAGGCCGTGTTCCCCATCCTGCTCATCATCCTCATGGCCATCTACAGCTACAACATACTCGTGGAGAGCAGGCAGATAGAGGTCATCAAGGCCCAGTTCACCTCGTTTACCGACGACCGCGGCATCCTCGTGCTCATGCTCGTGTGGGGCTTCGGCGGACTGCTTGAGGGCATGGCGGGCTTCGGCACGGCGGTGGCCATTCCGGCAGCCATCCTCATCGGACTCGGTTTCAAGCCCATGTTTTCGGCTCTCGTGGCCCTCATCGGCAACACCGTGGCCACGGGATTCGGAGCCGTGGGCGTGCCCGTGACCACGCTCTGCAACGAGGTGGCACCGGGCGGGGCTGCCTCTGCGGAAGCCATCTGCGAAACCTCGGCCTTTGCCGTGATTCAGCTCTCGCCACTGTTCATCCTGCTGCCGTTTGTCATCCTCATGATCACCGACCGCAAGGCCATCGGCAAAAACATCGCGCTGGCCGTGTGGACGGGCACTGTGTCGCTCTCCGTGCAGTATCTCTGCGCCCGCTATCTGGGGGCGGAGACACCGGCCATCATCGGAAGCATCGCCGCCATCGCGGCCATCATCGCCTACGCCCGGCTCTTTGCACGGAGAAAGGCTGTCACAGCCGTGACCGACGACGGACAGACCGTAGCCGGCACGACGGCTCCCTCCCACTCTTTCACGCTCTCCGAGACGCTGCGGGCGTGGAGCGTCTACCTCTTCATCCTACTTTTCATCCTGTTGAGCGGAGCTCTCTGTCCGCCGGTCAACGACTTTCTCAAGAGCCACCTCGTGTCGAGGGTGACGCTGCCCGTCATCGGGTCTACGTTCAAGTTCGGGTGGATTTCCAACGCCGGACTGATGCTCTTCCTCGGTGCGACCATCGGCGGACTCATCCAGGGGCTCGGCTTCGGGCGGCTGATGGCGATCTTGGCGCGCACCACCGTCAACCTGCGCAACACCATCGTCACCATCGTGTCGCTCATCTCGCTGGCTTCGGTGATGAACTATTGCGGCATGATAGGGGCCATCGCCGAGGGTCTGGTGGCTGTCACGGGCTCCTTCTATCCCCTTTTCGCCCCGCTCATCGGGGCCATCGGCACGTTTGTGACGGGCTCCGACACGTCGTCTAACATCCTCTTTGCCAAGCTGCAGGCCAATGTGGCCCACCAGTTGGGCATGACCGGACAAGGCTCTTTCTATGGCATGGAGGGCGGCCAGACCAACTGGCTGGTGGCTTCCAACACCACCGGGGCCACGGGTGGCAAGATGATTTCGCCCCAGTCGATAGCCATTGCCACGGCCTCGTGCAACATGCAGGGCAAAGACGGCGAAATCATGCTCTCGGCCATCCCCTACGCGCTGATGTACATCGTGCTCGGCGGACTCATGGTGTTTCTCGGAGGTTGAGGAGCAAGAAATGCAAAAACGGCATTTTCCGCCCTGCCGACGGCCGTTTTTCCGATTTTTATTCGTAATATTGCACCCGGTCTGCAGTCACCGACGGCGGCGGACGACAAACCATCAAGAATCAAACGCATGATACTCAGTACAACTCCGACCCTTGAGGGTCATCCCATCAGAGAATATAAAGGCGTGGTGACGGGTGAAACCATCATCGGTGCCAACTTCGTGAAAGACTTTTTTGCCGGCATCCGCGACTTTGTGGGCGGTCGCAGCAACAGCTACGAGAAGGTGCTGCGCGAGGCCAAAGACACCGCCATGAGGGAGATGTCGGAGCGCGCGCAATCTCTCGGAGCCAATGCCGTGGTGGGCATCGACATCGACTATGAGACCGTGGGGCAGAGCGGCACCATGCTTATGGTGACAGTGAGCGGCACGGCGGTGATACTCTGAACCTTACCGACACCGACAGATGAAAGAACTTCTCACCGTCGGCATAGGCAGCTTCTTCGGCGGAAGCCTGCGCTATGCCGTTTCAAGGCTCATGCTGCTATGGCTGCCGGGGGCTTTTCCCGTGGGCACTTTCGTGGTGAATGTGGCCGGCTGTTTCCTCATCGGCCTGTTCACGGCCATGCCTTCCATCGCCTCCCATGCCTCTCCCGCCACCCGTCTGCTGCTCACCACAGGCTTCTGCGGGGGCTTCACCACTTTTTCCACCTTCATCAACGAGACTTCCACCCTTGCCAAAGGCGACAGCCTGCTCATGCCCATCGCCTACGTGACGGGCAGCTTGGCCGTGGGCTTTGCAGCCGTGCTACTGGGACATGCAGTGGGGTGTCTTTTTAGGAGTTAAAGGGAGATTTTTTTTAGGAGTTAAAGGGAGTTAAGGAGTTAAAGGGAGTTAAGACAATGGCCTTATTGCTTGCACAAAGGCAATTTAATAAACGACAAAACTATTGTCTTAACTCCCTTTAACTCCTTAACTCCCTTTAACTCCTAAAAAAAATCTCCCTTTAACTCCTGAATAACTCTCCTTTAACTCCTAATTTCTACCTTCTCACCTTCCGATAGCTCGCCACCGCCCACGCATCCGCCACGAGAGCAAAGAGGGCCAGCGCGGCCACCTCGGTGCGGATGTCTCCGAAGTCGCTGCCGCGCACAAAGACCGAACGCATGGCGTCGATGAAATAGTGCAGCGGATTGAGCGTGACGAGCATCTGCGCCCAGTCGGGCATGGAGCGCACGGGCGTGTAGAGGCCGCTGAGCAGCATGAAGCACACCACACAAAACCACATCACAAACACCGCCTGCTGCATCGTGTCGCTGTAGTTGGACACCGTGAGCCCTATCCCGCTCATCACCAGCGCCAGCAACGCCGTGAGCACGTAGAGCCAGAGGATGTTGCCCCGGCACGTGATGCCGTAGACGGCCCACGAGAGCAGGAAGCAGAGCGTGACCACGAGCAGGGCGATGGCCCAGTAGGGGATGAGTTTGGCCAAGATAAAACTCCACTTGCTCACGGGCGTGACGTTGATCTGCTCGATGGTGCCCGTCTCCTTCTCGCCCACGATGTTGAGCGCGGGCAGAAATCCGCACATCATCACGAGCACCATCGCCATGAGCGCGGGTATCATGAACACCTTGTAGTCGAGGTGCTTGTTGTAGAGGTAGAGTTCGCTCACCCACTTTCCGGCATCCGCTGCAGCCGGACCCGCCTGTGCCGTGACCATCTGTGTGAGATAGGCCGTGCCCATCGCCCCCTTGGTGGCGTTGGCCGCATTGGCTGCAAGGAGTATCTGAGGCCGGCCGCCCCGCTCCACGTCGCGCCCGTAGTGGGGCGGAATGCTCACCACCACATCGGCTGCGCTGCGCTCAATGTCGGCCAGGGCCTCGGCATAAGAGGCCCGCCGGGCGTGGAACACGAAGTAGCGGCTGGCCTCGATGCTGTGTACGAGACGGCTGCTCAACGTGGAGCGGTCGTTGTCTACCACGCTCACGCGCACGTTTCTCACCTCCATGGTCATGATCCACGGCATCACGCCCATCACCATCACGGGAAACAGGACGACCAACCGCGGCAGAAACCCGTTGCGCCATAGCTGTATCAGTTCTTTGCGTATAAGATATTTCAGCACCATATATTTTCAGTCTGTGAGGCCTGCAACAGCCCCGAAACGTAAACTCTTTTCGTGTCACATTTGCAATCGGCCGCAAAATGTTGTATCTTTGCATCAGCAAGGAAAGCGCGAGGG